>Ga0315316_10001740_pt1 | contig 15510 bp, 21 predicted proteins | sample M160m3416metaG_FD_203702 | JGI IMG/M metagenome (GOLD analysis project Ga0315316, IMG submission 203702) | Ammonia-oxidizing marine archaeal communities from Monterey Bay, California, United States - M1 60m 3416 | ecosystem: Environmental > Aquatic > Marine > Intertidal zone | place: USA...
ATCCTGTATCTCTACACCATAATGGTTCTCCGTATTCTTCAGCAAGATCACGGCTTGCTTTTTCACTTTCTATTTTTATTTGAGAAAATATATTACGAGTTTCATATTGAGCCTCTAACCCTTCAAACGCAATACCTCTTTGCTGTAAATAAGTATGCCATCCTAATACACCTAAACCTAATGCTCTTCCTTTTTCAGCAGATCTTACAGAGTTTTCAAAACCTTTTCTATATTTTGCTTTCTGTAAGAATTCTTCTAATACTCCATCTAGGAACCATATAGAATCATAAATTAAATTTGTATTTTTCCATTCATCATATTTTGAAAGATTAAGAGAACTTAAACAACAAACAAAAGAATGATTTTCATCTGTATGTAAAACTATTTCAGAACAAATATTGGTCATAAATACTTTTAAACCATTTTTCTTATATGCATCAGGATTTTGTTTATTAACATTTCCTCTATACATTATATAAGGTTGACCAGTTTGTCTTCTTTTTCTTTGGACTGCTGCATATCTTTTCCTTGCCTCAGTATCACCTTCCATAACACTTCTCATAAACTTATCGCCTACGATAACGCATTGATTAGTATTTAAACATTGTCTATTAATATCACCTTTAGGTTCTCTGATTTCTAACCATTCCCAAAAATCATCATGTTCAATACTTAAGTTTGTACTTGCAGCTCCTCTTCTTACTGCACCTTGATTAGTAGCAAGAATAGTAGAATCATTTATTTTAATAAAAGGTACTACACCATCACTTGTTCCATTATCGGTTATAGAAGCTCCAGCTGGTCTGATTTGATTATGACATACACCTACACCTCCACCGTGTTTAGCTAAAAGCATCAATTCTAGATTCTTTTGTCCTATATCATTTATAGAGTCTGCTACATCAATACCAAAACAACTAATAGGTAAACCTCTTTCCGTTCCAGTATTGCTTAATACAGGTGAGGCTAGATTGAGCCATCCCTTCCATACATACTTCATAAACTTATCTGCCATTTCAGGTTTTCTCAACCTATTTGCAACTGTTGTAGCTACTCTCCAATACGCATCTTTTGGAGTTTCTCCTGGTAAACAATAACCTCTGGATATTGTATTTAAATAAACATCAGTATGACCCCATTCTGGATAATCAACACCTCGTTCCCAACCTAATTCATTTTCTATTTGATCTGCTGTCATTTTTTTTATTTTTAATTATTACCAAATATCATCCCAGTTATCACCTTCTCCTGCTTTTGCATAATCAGTTGGTCTGATTGCAAAAAAGTCAGTATGAGTATGTCCACCTGTTAAATGATAAAACCAATCTAAAGCATCAGCAGATTTTTCATCATATTCAAATATTGGATCTAATCCTAGTTCTTCTAATTTTTCGTTTGTTCTTCTGTAAATAAAATTCTTTAAGTCATATGCTTTTAAGTTTTCAATATCACCCATTTCAAAAATCTTATCAATATAATTATGTTCCATTTCTACAATAAGTTTAGCAGCTTCATAGATTGAATCTTTAACTGAATCTCTTAACTCTTTATCCTCATCACACATATGATTAAATAATCTACATCCCATTTTACTATGGAGAGATTCATCTCTTACAGACCATTTCATTTGTTGACCAATTCCTTTTAAAAGATTTCTCATTTGAAAACTATATAAAACTGCGAAAGAACTATAAAGAGAAACACCTTCAGCAAATGCAGAAAATATTGCAAGACTTCTGGCAACTTCTTTTCGTGAATCTCCAACATTAGCTAATAAATCTTTATCAGTATAATCAGCATTAGTAGACATTAAGAAGTCAAACTTATCAGCCATTGAAGGCTCATGTAAAAATGCAGCAAAATCTTCAAGACCTAAAGTTTCATTAAGATAAGAATATGCAACAGCGTGGATTGTTTCTTGTGATCCAAACATCATTGCCATTTGTCTGATTTCATGTTTAGGAAACCATTTAGTAACCATCCCAGTCCAATAATCAGATACTGCACATTCAGTTTGAGCAAATCCTAAAAGAATATTTCCAACTAAATTCTTTTCATGCGGTTTAAGATTTTCATTCCAATCTTTAACATCACCTTGCATTGAAATTTCAGTATGTAACCAAAATGCTTGTGCTTGTGGTAACCACCCGTCCAAATAATATTCTGGATATTCAAAAGGTTTATATTCTATACGCTCAGTAAAAAGTTTGCTCATAATTATTTTATTATTTTAGACTAAACATGCAACCCAGAAGTTTTAGTTGCATGCCTTTGATTTATATTGTTTTTTATTTATTCTAATTAAGACTGGAGATTTAATCATTGTCTTGTTTTTTTAACTCTTGTTCTAAATCATATGCTTTTTGTTGAAGCCTAAATGATTCTTTTTTATACTCTCTTCTTTGATCATATAACCTACTCAATACATCTTTAAGAATTGATCTTTCTGTACTATATACAGCACCTGTAACTGATACAATTCTATCCTCTCCAACTTCTCTTTCTCTAATTTCAGGTTTTACTTTTCTAATAAAACTTTCTGGTGATACATTTAATTGTCTCATTATAGAAGGATATAGAGAAGCAAAGTCAAATGCAGCTACTGCATTATGCATTCCTGTTTTAGGTTCTTTTACAAAGGCTCCTTCAAATTGTTGTCTTTTTGTAGGAGGAGCTTTAGGATCTTTTGCCATTACTAAATTTCTAGTTAAAAATTCTCTAGCTAATAAAGCTTCAGTAATTGCTACTGGTGATGCTGCTTTAAAAATACTAATCTGTGTCATATGAGCAATCGTTAAAGCAATTTCCATTGTTTTAATTTTCTCATGAATTAAATAAACTAATGCAGTATCTACAGCATTATAGAAAATGTATTTAGGATAATCTTTTTCATACATATCTTGAATGGTGCCTTCATATTTAATTTTTCTAATTCCTACAACGGCTTCACCTACAGTATCTAATTTAAAATCTTCTTTAATATCTACAGTCCTATCCCATTTTGCATAAATATCTAAATAATCCATTACACCTACATGACAAGGAAAATCATGCTTACCAAATGTTCTACCTATAGGAGAAGATATAGAAGGATCAATTCCTAACTTTTTGCAACGGTTTACAATATATTGCCAGTCAAATTGTACAAAATTCCAACCTGTCATCATAGAAAACTTTTTAACAAAGCTATCCATGAAAGTATACATCATATCATATTCATTATCAAAACATTTAAAGATAAAAGAAAACTCTTCATCAATTCCTTTAAAATGTTCATCAATTTGTTTTTGTATTTTTGATTGTACCTGTCTCTCTAAATCTTTGGTAGCTAAAACAATACATTGCTTATCAGGTGTTACTATACAAATAGCAGTTACTGGATTAGGAGCTTTACTTGGTTCTGGAAATGAATCAGTAACCTCAACTTCAATATCAACAAAAAAGGTTTTAGGAAAATGATAACCAAATATAAGTTCTCTATCAGAAAAAGATAGCTGATCCATATATTCAATAATTCTATACTTATTAAGCCACCTAGATTTTACTTTTTTCACAGAGCGACCATCCCAGTTTTTTATTTTAGGATCTGCTTTAGGATCACCACCATCACATACCTCCCAGTTAAACATATCTTCTGGTTGAAGATCATAAGTTTTAAATCTAGTTTTTCCGTCAAGATTAAAATAAGAAACCCATAATTGGCGATCTTCTTGAGTTATGTCTAATAGCATATTTTATTTTTTATAGGTACTGATTAATAATTGTTTTCTTGCCTGTTCCAATTCTCTTCATTCTTAGAAAGATAGTAATTGTAAAATTCTTGTGGAGTAACACCTATTGCTAATCCTGCATTAAAAACAAAATGCATTACATCTATCCATTCCATTTTTAATTCCTTTAAATCACCTGGTGTTAAATCAGAAAGTTTTTGTTTTCTTACTTCAGGGTTTGCAGATTTCCAAGGTTTCCATGCAGCATTACCTACACCGTCTTCAATTCCTCCAACGGCATCTACCATTTCATGTAATTCATCAATGATCGCATGATTAGTAACCATTAAAAAATCTATAACATCCCCTATAGTGAACTCTGAGAAAGGTTTTCTACCTTGTCTTTCAAAATACATATTTTGAGTCTTAGCCTGTAGAGAATAAAGTTCTTCTAATGAATTGACTTTAACATCATATTCTTTTTCTTTCCAATAATCTCTAACATCGAGATCTTTGCATTTATTATCAGTGTTTGCCATACAATTTTTGATTTATTTTTATATAGCTTAAATGTAAAATTGTTTACCTAGAAGGTGCGTTATTATAATTTATAAAGAGTTCTTCATTTGCTTTTATATCTCTTTTAGCATAAAAAGAACAAATATCATTTTCTAAATCATTCTTCCAATATAAATTTTCTGAGTCATCATGATTTAAATGAATAGAATAACCAGTAGGAATAAACCATGTTTGGTGAATTTCATTTGATGCATAAAACATTAAATAAGGACTTAAATCAAAATCCCCTAAATATCCATATTCTTTTTTTGAAGCCATAGGACATTCTTCTATTAATTCACCTTCCTTTATATCTTTGTTCGTAAAGACACCCCATCCATGAATAGGTGATTTATCAATATACAATCCTGTGTGTTTAAATATCATTCTTTTGTTGATCTAAAACTTCATTTAACATATCAATACTCCACTTAGGATCAAACCAGAATCTCCTTCCGTTTTTATCTTTTATGTAAGCCATATTTTTATTATTATAGCACTTAATAAACTTTTCAAATTTTTCTTTATCTGATTTCCAAGGATTCTCCCAGTCCTTCAATTGACCTCCACCTAATGAATATGCCTTTCTAGGTATTTCAGTACATAGCTCCAATAAACGAGGGCAATTATCTATAATTTCTCTAGCTTCCATAAAAGGATTAACATTAGGAAGTCTATAAAGTATTTCAGCTCTTAAATAATTTCCAATACCATTAAAGTATTTTTGATTCATTAAAACTAAATGAATAGGTTGATCAAATACTTTTTTATCTAAGTTCTTAAGAACATTATATTTAAATTCATCAGCTTCAGTAGTAGGATCTGGTCCACGATTAACACCCCAAGTTTCTCCTAACTTCCATTTACCAAATCGCCTTACGTCAACAAAAGATAATGTAGTACCATCATGTCTATAAAATTTTAAGTGAGCATGTTTAGGTTCCTGTCCTGTATTAGTTAATTTAAAATGGCCACTCATTCCCATGGTCATTTTAAGAGGAACTTTTTCTTCTTGTTGAGATAACCATAAAATTAATTCTTTCCCTCGACTCTCGGCAGTAATTCTAAAGTCACCATCAAAAGGAACTTCAATATCCTTTCCTTTATGTACTGGATTTTTCTTAATGTTGGTATATCTAATAGTCGGAGCACCACTCCCACTACACTCATTTATATAAGCTGCTGTTAATCTAAGTTCTGCTAGTTCTGGCATAGTTTAATAATTATATCCTTTAATAAAAATGTTGAGGTTAGTTAATTCTTTAGGAGTCCTTTCTCCACTTCTATTAACCTCATCTAATACTTTTTGTTCTGTTTTTAATATCCAAGCTATCTTAAAATTGTTTATAAGTAAAGCATAGATTTTTCTTATGGTTATATCCTCTAGATCATAAAGCTTTTTTGCTATCTGTGATATAGGTACAATATGTTCTAAATGAAAAACTCCATCTATTCGACCTGAATCTTTTAAACCTGTCTTATTTGTTTGCTGTCTCCATGTAACCCATTTTAGTTTTTCTTCAGCATCAGGAATTTCTAATCTTTGCGCCTTTTGTAAAGCGGCTCGGGAATACATATAAGGGATTCCTAATTCTTTAGGTGTATTACTATAAAACCTTAAAAGTCTTGTTACAGTGTACTTAACATCCTTATCATTAGGATTTTCTTTAAGCCATTCTAAAAGAGGTTGTAATGTTTTTGCGTATAATTTTATTTTCTCTATCATATTACCCTTTCATAATCTTTAGAGAATTACGAATAGTACCGTTTACAGATTGAACGGTGATTCCTAGTTCTTTTGAAATTTCAGAAGTTTTCATTTCAATACAATCAATACCAAATTTCATTTTGATAATTTCTTGTTGTTTAGGTTTTAGTTTTCCCATCAGTTTTTCTATCTTGTATTTAAGATGAGATTCGTCATGAGATTTTTCAATATGAGATTCATAAGTACCTTGGTATGTTGGATCCAATTCAGATACTTTAGGACCTATATCAGGTATATGAGTTTTATGAGCAGGTACACGAATTGTCCTACTCTTGTTATTTAGAGCTTGTCGGATTGTAGCTTTAATCCATGCTGCTGCGTATGAAGAAAATTTAGATCCTCCGTCTTTTTTCCATTTATCTCTAGCTTTACATAATCCGATTGTACCTTCGTGGATTAGATCTTCTAATGATAATCCCATTCCTTGGTATTTTTTAGCAAGGTGTACGACCAATCTCATATTGGATAGTACCGGGTCAGCTGAATTAATGTTTTTTGCAATGTCTTTGTAAAGTAGTGTGTTCATATGGGTTCCGTTTTTTGTTTTATTATTAATATATAAATATAATCAATTTAATTGGGTTTTGTACTATAAATTCTTGTTAATTTAGAAAAAGTTATTAACAATTTTCTACTATTTCATAAATGTTATAAGGTTCATTTATACCATCCTCATTATATCGATCTACTGTTATTTCTCGGCAGTATCCTATTTCTTCAATGTAAACTATATTGTCCATGTTGTTATGTATTAATTAATATAGTATAAATATAATCAATTTATTTGGGATTCGTACCAAGATTTCTTGTTTTTTTTAAAAATTTTTCTTTAATTTTATTTCGTGCCATTCATCTGCAAACCAGCACATTATTTCTTTTTCTCTTTTTAGCATCCGTTTTGCAATTTGAATTGCATATTTTAATCCTTGTCGTGTACTCTCATGACATAACTCGGATTCAAATTCTTTAATAAGTTCTTTAATTGGTGTATTGATTTTGTTCATAGTATGTTATATTGATATTGTTATATTAATATAATTACATACTTTCAGGAGAATTTACAGGAATCCGGCAATTATTTTACAAATTGTTAATAACTTTTTAATTATCGCCTATCAAATCTATAATCTTACGATTTGAAACTATTTTATCTCTATTTGATAAAAACCATTCAAGGTTTTGGAGGTTCTTTTCCCCGAGTAGACTAATACTTCTTTTAATAGCTTTTAATTCTAAATGTAAATTTTCTCTGCGTCTTAAAATATTAGATTCTTCTTGTTGTTCGAAGTACTTTTTTACTGAATCACTCATATAATTGATTTATTATTATATGTAATAATTAAGAGATGTTTCAGAATGTTAGGGGGTTTTTAGAAGTCACTAAGGTTTTGCTCGTCTACTTCTTCTTGAATTAATTTCTTTTCTTCTGCTATTTTAAAGTCAATTCCAGCTTGCCATCTTTTAACTTCTTCACCGTCTTTAAAAAGAATGATAGTTGGTACAACAACTATTTTATGTTTAGTTTGAATTTTAGGACTAGTTGTAATATCAACCTTTACTATATTACATTCCTCAATTTCACCTAACCATTTAACTTCATTAGCAGAATTCCAACCAGCATTAAAATGAGCTAATACTACACCATCTCCAATTTTTTGAGCAAATAAATTATTGCTTAAAAATAAGATACATAAAAACACTATAAGTTTAAATGATTTCATAAGTTATCTTAATTTGTCCAGCTTTTCCTCCATTCTAATTAAACGATCCTTTAATTCTTTTACATCTTCTTGTGTTGACATAATAGTTTGTCTAATTAGTTGATCCTTCATATCATATTCCATTCTTGTTACGTCAGGCGGTAACGGTGCTGGTAATTGTTTAGCCTCTTCGATGTCTGCCTGTAGTATAAACCACATACTTATAATCGTAGCCATTGCAAATCCAATTCCTATTAAAGTTTTTACACTTACTTTAAAACTAGTATCTTCGTTCAGTTGAGTAGCCATTAATTAATTTAGTTTATAATTTTATTATTTATTAAAGAATGATGTAATTTATTCCTAGAGAAAAATCATGCCATCGTCTATTCCAATACTTATTATATGTACCTTCAGCAAACATACCTAAGCTCTTTGTAAGTTTAAGACCAAATATGACTCCTCCTGAATAATCTACCCATTGTCCACCGTTGTATTCATGAAAAGAAAATTCAGCTTTTGTATCATAATGGTATGGCATAACACTACCAAATCCATGTATCCAAAAATCTTTAGTGTAATGATAATAATCAAAACCTAATACTACAGAATAGTTCCATTGAACTGGAGCAGCATCTCTTTTCTTTTCTACGTAATCAGCTAATACTTGTGGTATAACAACACCTTCCCATATTTGTGTATTTTCTGCTACTAAGTTTCCGCTTGGATTAAAATATGATTCTCCTCCCATACCATCAAATTGTACAGTGTACCCTTCTTGTAAAGCCAAATAAGTATAGTGTAAATTTCCATTTGATAATAACCATTGTTGTAATGGATCATATCCATAAGGTTGCGAAAACCTTTCTACGGCTCCAATATTTAAGGAAAACTTTCTACCAAATTTATGTCTATATCTTTGTGATGCTTCAAAGAATTCAATATCTGCAAATCCATCAGTAAGATATTCTGTTTTAATAATCCAATCATCTGCTACATATCTTAAAAAGTGGTGTTGATTAAAAAATGATTTTCCTTGTTCTCTTTTCCAATCAGCTTCAAATAAAAATTCAAAACCATTTACTTTACCAATAGTAGCATCATCACCTATTGAATTTTCAGTACCATCATAAAATACATCTGCTCGGTTTTCATATCCAAATCTTGCAATTTTTCTAACACCTACAGCAAGAGAATAATCAAAAGGAGTTTCAGCTGTTGTTGTTTGTAAACCATTGGTTACTGAAAATACATCTACATCAGATAATGAATTTCCTCCATTTACTGCTGCATAAAAAGTGGAGTATTTAAAAACCTTTTTAAAATCTTTTTTAAATTTAGAAGGTTCTTTGTCTTGTCCAAATACTAAAAGTGGAGCAAGAAAAAATAAGATTAATAACTTTTTCATTATTCTTTAATTATTTTATTAATATATTTAGTACCTTCATGATCTATCTCTAAAAGATAAATTCCATTAGATACGTCGGTTAAATCAACCTGTTTAGTTTTTGAATTTAAAATAATAATCTTTCCTGTTAAATCATATACAGAATAAGTTATATCCAATTCAGTTGCTATATTTAATATGTTCTTTACAGGATTAGGATAAACTGCTATCTGAGTTGTTAGTCTTCTAGTTTCCCAGATGTCCATACCATCAGGCCAACCATTTTCACAATAGTTATACATCTCTTGGCAAATAGGATCCCATTCATTTTGGCAACAGTAATCATCTACATCAATTACCCATGCATAACATTGATCATTTAACCAATAAGGATTACCTGGTCCTGTAATACAACCTGCATCAAATACACAACTACCATCATCTGTATTAACATCTAATTGTGGATTTCCTGAAAGTATATTTCCTACACCATCTCCATCATAATCATTATAATTATAAGCTAAAGGATTTGTACATCCTAAAATTTCTCCGTAACATGTTCCATCATCTGTATTTGCTAAAGGATTATAATTAAATGCTGAAGTATCAGTACAACCTAGAATCACAGGAATGCAACTTCCGTTATCTGTATTTGCATTAGGATCATAATTAAAAGATGTTGGATCTGTACAACCAAATATTACAGGTATACATGTTCCGTCATCAGTATTTGCACTAGGATCATAATTAAATGCAGTTGGATCTGTACAACCTAATATAACAGCAATACAACTTCCATCATCTGTATTAGCCTGAGGATTATAATTATAAGCAGTAGAATCCGTGCAACCATAAATAATTGGAATACAACTTCCATCGTCATCAGTAGCTTGTGGATTAAAGTTTATAGAAAGAGGATCTGTACATCCAAGTATTTCTAATTCATCACAAACTCCATCACCGTCAGTATCATTTATACATACATTATTACAATCATAGTATTGATCTGGGAATACACAGCCGCCATTATCTACATTAGCAGTAGAATCAAAGTTACATGCATTAGCATCCATACATCCTAAATAGATACAACTTCCATCATCAACATTTGCATTAGGATTATAGTTATATGCATTAGGATCCATACAGCCTTGAACTGTAGCTACACAACTACCGTCATCAACGTTTGCATTAGGATCATAATTAAATGCGAGTGGATTAGTACAACCTTCAACTACAGGAATACAGCTTCCATCGTCAGTGTTAACATCAATTGAAGGATCTCCTGTTGGTTGAATATAATTAAATGCAGTTGAATCCATACACCCTAAAATTACTGGAATACATACATCCCCAAATGTTGGTAATGCATTTGCCTCTACAATAAAAGGAAATGGAATTGCATCCCAATAAGCTACATTAATTATAGTGTCTCCTTCTGGTCCTGTTAAAGTATAACTTACTTGATTAATTGTATTTTGAGATTGTGATGTTGTAAATAAATAAGCTTCAACATTCTGAAAGATATTTAAAGGAACTTGGAATGTAAGACTACTACCATCATTAGGTCCTATTTTATATTGTGGAGATAACCAATCACCTTGTTTTAAACCTAACCAAGTACCTGACCAACCATCAGATGCACCATCAAAAATTTCTAATGTATAATCACCAGTCATAATTTCTGTTTGGTCGGCATTAGGATCATAATTAAATGCAGTTGGATCTGTACAACCTAATACTCTTGCAGGCCCACAGCTCCCATCATCAATTGTTGCTGATGAATCATATGTAGTTGAAAATGGATCCATGCAACCAAATATATCATTTGGTCCTGATGTAGTACAAATATCACCTGTACTAAATTGAGGAGAAGTATATTGATATCCAAAATTAGCTCCTACTGAATCTACTAAATCAAATAATTCAACCCCGTCACAATCAAATACTTCTAAATTTCCATCTACAGAACCTCCTGATGTGGAACCTCCTAAACCATCTCCATAAGAATCTTCTATTACAAAGTCTATTAGTACATTTGAATCTACACAAATAAATTCTGATATAGGAACACCGGCAGGTTGCCCACTATATGTTCCTTGTGATGCTGTAAATACTGCACCATAATCACCATAAACAATTATACTTGTTTCATTTGGCCAGTTATCAGGAGTAAATATTAATTCTATATAAGTTTGGCCTGAATCACAACCACTAGGACCACTTACTGAACATGAACCATCATCATCAGTTGCCCAAGGATTATATAGATTTGATATAGGATCTGTACAACCTAAAATAGTTCCACAATCATAACAGCTTTCCCAACAATAAGTAGGTAGTGTTTGCAAGGAATCAGGAGTTACATCTAAAGTTCTATTTGTAAATCCATATTGATCTAATACAAAACAATTTGTTAAAGGATCATTTTGTACATTTTGTGGTAATTCTTGTTCTGTAAAATTATCTAAAATAAATTTCCACTTATATACACCTGGTGATGTGTAAACAGTTTGTGTCCATATATTATCACCATCTGGATCTAACATAGGAATATTTCCTGACCAGTTATCAAATTCACCAGTAACCCCAGGTGTAGTAAATGTACCTGGATAATTATTCATATTTAATGAAAACTCTACAGCATACGTACACATGGCAGGATTATTAACTGTAGCTAATGGATTATAAGAAGCTGAATTTGGGTCCATACAACCTGACACTGGTGGTGGGCATGGTAATAAGTTAACTGTTGTGTCAAATTGTGTAAATGTAAAATCAGCATCTAAATCTAATATTATACCTTGGCATGCATTTGACATTGTAATATTAGCCACAGCCTGCCCTGGTTGAGTAGGGCCCCAACCATCACCAAAGGAATCATATAATGAAATATCTACAGCACCTGAGTCTGCAAGTATTAATGTTTGATATAATTCATTAGGAACTGACGGTGTATAATTTACTAAAGTATCACCTGCTTGTGTAAATAAAGTAAATGATTCAGATGGACCATACTGGTCAAACTGAACATCTAAATTAAACCAACTGTTTTGTCCATAAGTTAATGTACTACATAAGAGTAGTAACGATAGGAAAAAATTCTTCATAATCTTTTAAGATATTTTTATTATTTATTTGAAGAACTTAAATTTTTCCTAAAAAATTTTAAGCTAAGAATTACATATATAATACTATTACTATAAATAGAAAAAGCTAGCATCAGCTAGCATTTCATTAAAGAGGTTTAATCTTCTTTAGTTATATTATATAAGGTATATATTAAAGTGTATTATTCTCTTAGTTTCTTAATCCATTTTATAGATTCTTTACATAATTCATATTCTTCAGCTTCTTCACATCTAACTAAATTAGTTTCTAAAGCTTCCAAATAATTTGCTCTATCTACACTTAAGTCCATATCTAAACTAGATAAGATACCAATTACCACTCGGTCAACACCGGCATTTAATGCTTTAACAACAGCTGTAGTTACTTCAACGGAAACTTCTAAAGCTCTTTCTCTAGCCTCTTCTTCTAAATCTTCAATATTTTTAGCGTTAAAACTTAGCATTTAATCCTTTTTTAATTTCGTTACATACATGACACTTTTCATATTCTTCATCTGTCTTAAATACTTCTATCATATTATCTAACATCGTATTTACTTGCTTTATATTTAAAGCTTTATTTCTTATAAGACTACCTACAGCTAAAATAGCATCAGAAATATTCAAACTATCAAAATCATTATAGAATTTGTTTGCCTGTTCTCTTGCCCATATTTCTTGATCTTCTTTCATATCTTCCATTGCATGTAGTTTTGCGATTTCATCCATTTCAATTCCGTGATCATTAGGATCGAATCCATCATCAGGATTTTGATTTAACCAATCGTCTATCATAGTATTTAATTTATAGTTTATTTATTTAAATAAATTATAACAAAAAAGGATGGGAGTTGAAAGATATACTAGAATTAAATTATAGTTCCACTTTTAATTGTGGTACCTTTAGTAATTACAGAACCCTGGGTAATAGTTACATTATCTTCAATAGTTACATTATCTTCAATTATACAATCTATATCAATTATTGTACCAGCTCCAACATAAACTTGATTTCCTATTGTAGTATTTGGTCTTATAAGAGAACCAGGTCCAACGATTAATCCTTCACCATGATTTACTCCAATTAAATCATCTAAACCTTTAAATAAAGTTACAAATGTTTCACCTGGTAAATATGATGATGAAATATTCTCTCTATCAGATCCAGACTCTACTGCAATAATCCAAGAATTATCACTTGGTGCTTCATCATAATTAGATTCATCAAAACTTTCCCACTCACCTGGAGCTAACAAAGAAGTTATTTTTGTAGACCATGTATCTTTACCAAATATGTTTATTGTTGCTATCATGTTTGTTTATTGTTTGTTTATATATTTTAGTTTATTACTTCCAAAATTTTAATGCGGCAAGAATCATTCCAAAAATTACTTGAACTACAGCCCATATTGTAATAGCTTGAGTTTTAAATGTTTTTAAAGCAGCAACATCTTCTACTGTGGTTTTAATTTGTGATGGTGAAGCTACTTCATCAACTTCCTTTTTCCATCTCCATAATTCTTTTGCAAAGTCTTCTTTAACTTTCATCTCTGCAATTTCTCTTTTAAGATCTTGAATCTCTGTATTTAAATTATTGATACCGTCATTCAATCTTTCTAATTCTGCAATTACTAATTTAGAATATTCATTCCATCCATTTTGTTCACCGTTAGCCATCTTTAAGTATCTTTTTTATACGTCTGATTCTTATTGTGTCTGTTTTAATTGTTTTATCCTCTATAATTTCTTTTATACAACAAAGATGATTTTTAATTAATGTATCCCTATCAGATAGGTTATTAACTAATTCCTTAAGATCTTTTATATTACAAGGTTTCTTAGATATAGACACGGTTCTATTTTTTTATTTTTTATTTATCTTAGTAACATTAACAGGTTTTACTTCTTGTTCAGTTTTTTCCCACATTCTTCGCACTACCTGTTTAGCTCTATTATAAGGCCCAGATTTTTCAGCTCTTAATTTGGCCTTTTGATCATGTATTTTACTACCACCACAATTACATCCCATAGTTTACCATTTATTTTTTGGACAACTTTCAGTTGACCATTTTGCTTTCTTTTTTAAATAACATCCACATAAACAACATTTACTACCACATCTATCGGTACAATTATGACAGATATCCATTCTCATATTATATTTATCAGATGTTACCCTGTCTCCTATTAAAATGTATTTAATAAGTGCATATAAAAATCTAAGTACTCTCATTTTTATTAACTGTTTGGATCACCATCAAATGCCTGTGTTAAAGTAGATATTTGATAAGTAACAAAGAAATATTCTTTATCAGGATATTTAGTAAGTGTTTTAATACTAAAAGTAAATACCGCTAACAGATCACATTTATCAAAGTCATCTGGCATTGTTAGAGAGAATGTAACACAATCAGCATCCTTGCTTGAGCTTCCGGCTAAACTCCAGTTTGCCGACGCATTGCCAACAGATGCAGAAGTTCCACTTTCTTTACATGCATAAACATCAACTCGGACTGTACCATCAGCAACAGTTCCAGAAGCCATATTAGTATCTGCTATAGTTGCACATATATACAATCCATCATCATAATTAACATCAAACCCTCTATTTATTTTTACACCATGTCTTGTTAACTGTTGATTTGTCATAGTTCCACCTGGAGTAAAGTTTCCGGTTTGCCATTGAGTATCTGCCCATACACCAACCTGACCATCTCTTGCATCACTTCCTCCAAAATAATCTGTACTTGCAGCAGCAATAGCTCTAAAGTTATTTGAAACAACCAGTGCTAGTAAATCTTCTGATGGTCCCTGAGGTCCTTGGGGTCCTTGTGGTCCTGTACCACCTGGTCCTTGTGGTCCTTGTGGTCCTGTGTTACCTTGATTACCTTGGTTACCTTGTCCACCTTGTGGTCCTTGTGGTCCTTGTGGTCCAGTGTTTCCTTGTCCACCTTGTGGTCCTTGAGGTCCTTGTGGTCCTGTGTTACCTTGGTTACCTTGTCCACCTTGTGGTCCTTGAGGTCCTTGTGGTCCTGTGTTACCTTGTCCACCTTGAGGTCCTTGCGGTCCTTGTGGTCCAGTATTACCAGTTGGTCCTTGTGGACCTTGTGGTCCAGTATTACCAGTTGGTCCTTGTGGTCCTTGTGGTCCAGTGTTACCTTGTCCACCTTGTGGTCCTTGTGGTCCTTGTGGTCCAGTGTTTCCTTGTCCACCTTGTGGTCCTTGAGGTCCTTGTGGTCCTGTGTTACCTTGTCCACCTTGAGGACCTTGAGGTCCT
>Ga0315316_10001743_pt1 | contig 15481 bp, 8 predicted proteins | sample M160m3416metaG_FD_203702 | JGI IMG/M metagenome (GOLD analysis project Ga0315316, IMG submission 203702) | Ammonia-oxidizing marine archaeal communities from Monterey Bay, California, United States - M1 60m 3416 | ecosystem: Environmental > Aquatic > Marine > Intertidal zone | place: USA...
CGGGCCAGAGATTCCAGCGCTTCAAACTGGGCTTGATGGGAAGGAAGGCGAAGTGGGTGCCGGGCAGCTTGGTGCGCACGAGCTTGGCGAAGCGACGGTAGTCGGCCACCACCTGATCCGGGGTCTCGCCATTGCCGATGTCGTTGTCGCCTTCGTAAAGCAGGATCAACCGTGGGCGGTAAGGCAGGACAATGCGGTCAAAGTAGCGAATGGCATCCGACAGTTCCGATCCCCCGAATCCCCGGTTCAGGACGGGTTGATCTGGAAAGGACGAGGGGAGGTCCCACATGCGGATGCTGGAGCTGCCCACGAAGAGGACGGGACTGGCGGGGGGCGGGTTTTCCTGGTCGGCCTCCTCAAAGGCTCGAATGGACGGGTCCCAGTTTTTGATCAGGATATTCATCTTGGATCGGAGGGGGCGGATGGCGGCTTTCTTTCTGGCGAGAGGAGTGGAGTGAAGGCGTAAATCGTGCAAGGCGGGGAGGGCCTCAAGGGGCGGGAGGGTGGTCACCTGGGTAGCGTTGAGGGAAAGGAGGCGCAGTTCCTTGCAGGAAGCAAGAGGCGCGAGGTCTGCGACCTCGGTCTCGTCCACCTTGAGAACACGCAGGTTGGGAAGTTGCCGGGTGAATTCGAGCGAGTCGACTCCCCGGAGGGAACGAAGTTTGAGAAAGCGGAGGTTGCGATTGGCGGCAAGGGCCTCGGCTCCGACGAGTGAGCCTCCCTTGATGTTGAGGTTGACGAGTGGTGAGGCCTTGCTGATGGGCAGAACCGAAATAGAATCGCCAGCCCGCAGTTCAAGGTCGAGGAAGCGGGCCTGGGGGAGATCGGGGAGAATCGGGGGTGGGCGGAGCTGGGGGGCGGCCAGGGAGCGGAAGGAGAAATAATGGAGACGGGTGGCAAGATCGAATCCGGCCGGACTGATGGATCCCACGCAGGCTACAAAGGTCCGCTGGGGGTCGATAAGGGTGGGGGGAGTTCCGCGGAGAGCGCGGAATTCCAGTATGATGCCCCACAGGGCACCGGGTTGTTTCGCGAGGTCTTCCGGAATGGGATCCGACCCCCGGAGGTGCAGGGCGACGCAACGCTCCGGGCCCTTGTCGATGCGGGCGTGGAGCAGCTTCCTGTCCGGGTCGGAGCGGAAGGAGTAGTGACCGGGTTGGCGGAGGACGAGCGGGAAGTCCTGCACGGTGGTGACATCGCCTGCAGCAGGTGCTCCCAGTCTTTTTCCCTGAACGGGGTAGATGGTGGGGTGAATGCGCTGGCCGTCGAGGGTAAAGGTGTAGGTCTTCGCAGCACCGGCTTTGGCGGCGGGAAGAAGGATCAGGATCAGGAGCGTGCGCAGGATCATGTTCAGGCCGGCAAGCCTCCGGATGAAGGAGGCTGCTGTCAATCGGGGAACCTATGGCGGCAGCCCAGACCGGGAAGCTGTTCCGCTACAGGAGTCTGGCGCCCTGGACCGGGCGGGTGGAAAAGAGCTGGGGGGTTCGATCAGTCTCCTCTTCGTAGTCCATGCTGAGGCGGGCCGCGATCTCGGGGAGCTGCGCACTCCGGCAGAGGGTGACGGTGGAGCCTCCGAAACCTCCACCTGTCATGCGGGTTCCAAGAACTCCTCCCGGGGGGCCGATTTCTTCTGCGATTTCGACCATAAGGTCGAGTTCACGGCAGGAGACCTCGAAGTCGTCCCGGAGGGACCGGTGAGACGCATTCATGAGTGGTCCGAGGGCGGCGTAGTTTCCCTGGCGCAGGGCTTCGGCGGCTTTCCGAGTCCGGGAGATTTCGCTCACTACGTGGCGGGCCCGGCGGAAGAGGAGGTTGTCTGGTGCCGTGCCGAGGGTTTCCAGATCGGCAGGATTGACCTCGCGCCAGCTCTCTTTGCTTAGGCGGGTGAGGGCCTGTTCCGTTTCTTCCCGGCGTTTCCGGTACTCGCCAGAAGCAAGGTCATGACCTGCCATGGTATTGGCTACCAGGACGCTGAGGTCGGGGGAGTGAAAGGGAACGAGTTCGGTTTCCTGGGATTGGCAGTCGATCAGGAGGAAATGGTCCCTTTGCCCGAGGCCAGAGGCGAACTGATCCATGATGCCACAGGGCACGCCCGCAAAGTCGTGTTCCGCTTTCTGGCAGAGGAGGGCTTTCTCACGGGTGTCGAGGACGGTGTCGACAAAGCCTTCCACGATGGTGGCAAAGGCCAACTCAAGGGCAGCGGAGGAGGAGAGGCCCCCGCCGATGGGCAGGTTGCTGACGATGACGGCGTTGAATCCTGGTACGGGCCAGCTTCCGTGGAGGCGGAAGCCCTCCAGGACGCCCCGCAGGTAGTTGGTCCAGGGTGGCGTTGCCGGGACCTGAGGGCCTTCCAGGGAGATAACGGTTTCCTCTTCTCCCGTCGTGCGCACCCGGGCCACACCGGAGTTGTTGAGGGCGGCTGCAATAACGATGTGCCGGTCGATAGCGAGGGGCAGCACGAAGCCATCACAGTAGTCGATGTGTTCGCCGATCAGGTTGACCCGTCCCGGGGCGGCGGCGAGCAGGGAGGGTTCCTGCTGGTAGTAGTGTCTGAGATGGGTCCGTGCGTCGGCGGAGAGGTCGGCGAGGGATTCGTTTGCTTGGAGGGGCATCGAGATCCTGCTGGTAGGACAGGGGTTCTGGCGTCCGGATTTCTGGCCGGCAAGGAGAAGCAGCGAAGGGTTGCCCGCGGGCTTTTCCTAGAAGGCGAAGGCTGCGTAGAGGACGAAGACGAGGACGAGAAGTCCCGCTCCCACCTTCTTGGCGTGTTTCCAAGGAGTGAGGTCTACGACCTTTGCGTCCTGTTGTACATACGGGGTGGGACGTCTCATAAACCCTCCGAGGATAAACTGGAGGACCAGAAGGGTGGCGAAGACCGCGCCCATGTAGTGGAATCCGGAGTGGAAGGTGTCGAGCATCCAACCCCTGGAGAGGACTTCGGCGGTCACCGGGTCGAGGACTTCTTTTCCGCCGAAGAAGGTGCCGATCACCATTGCGACGAGACCGACCACAATCGTGATGACGGCAGTTGCGCCGTCCGCGGTTCGGTTGAAAAATCCGAAGAGGACGATGGCGAGGAGCGGGATGAAATAGATCCCGTTGAGGGACTGGAATTTCTCGAAGAGGCCATCGACGTTCAGGAAGATGAGGGGTGCTGCGATTACGGCGAGCACTGCGACCGCCGCGCTGCAGATGCGTCCCGACTTCACCAGTTCGTGCTGGCTGGCGGTGGGGTGGATGATTTTCTTGTAGACTCCGAGCGAGAAGAGGGTCGCGCTGGAATTGAGGACCGAGTTGAAGGTGGAAAGGATCGATCCCATCACGACGGCGGCAAAGAACCCCGTCAACCAGGTTGGGAGGACGGTGCGTACGAGTTGGCCGTAAACCTCGCGCTGTTCCATGTTGGCCTGATCGATGCCCTTGTTCGCGAAAACCTGCCACGCGAGTAATCCGGGGAGAACGAGGATGAGGGGTGCCAGGATTTTGAAGAAGGATGCAAGAAGGACGCCCTTTTGTCCTTCCGCGAGGCTCTTCGCGGCGAAGGTACGCTGGATGATCTGCTGGTTGGTAGTCCAGTAGAAGAAGTTGAGGAGGAGGACCCCGGTGAAGAGGGTGCTCCAGTGCAGGTAGTGATTCCCGTCGGTGGCGATCGAACGGAGGTGTTCCGGTTTCTCTTCCTTGAGCTTGGCAAACGCCTCAGAGAATCCAGCGTCGCCGGATGCGGCCTGGAGGGCAAAGAAGGTGATCATCAAGCCTCCGACGAGGAGGCCGAGGCCGTTGAAGGTGTCGGAGACGGCGACCGCGCGCAGGCCCCCGAAAATCGCGTAGGCGGATCCCACCACCCCGATGAAGATCACGATCGCCCAGATCGTCCCGACCTCGCCGAGTCCGAGCATCTCCTCGAGATTCAACATTCCGCCGAGTCCCATCGCGCCCAGGAAGAGGACGAACGGCAGGAGGATCAACATGTAGGCGACGATGAAGATGAACGTCGTGAGGGCCCGGGTGGTTGGCCCGTAGCGTTCCTCGAGCCACTGTGGGACGGTCGCGATCCCGGACTTGAGGTAGCGCGGCAGGAAGAAGAGAGCGAGGACGACGAGGGAGGCACCCGCAATGACCTCCCATGCCATGACCGCCAGGCCGTTAGCGTAGGAGTCGCCGTTCAGGCCGACCAGCTGCTCGGTAGAGAGGTTGGTGAGCAGAAGTGAGCCCGCGATGACCAATCCGGTGAGGCTTCGCCCGGCGAGGAAGTAGCCCTCCTCGGTGTCCTCGAGGCGGCCACGGGTGAGGCGCCAGGTCAGGAAGGCCACCAGAGCGGTGAAGAAGAGGAAGGAGATGACAGTGGGAGCGTCCATCGCAGGGGCGGCTCAGGTTTTGACTGGAAGGAGAGAAGCGAGGGGCCGCAGTTGGCGGTCCCTCGTTTTGCTAGTGACGATCGACAGGGCGAACCAGTCGTTACCACGAAAACTTGCTCACCATGGTGTGGGTGTAGGTTTCCCCCGGGTTGAGGATGCAACTGGGGAAGGCGGGATTGTCCTGCTTGTTGGGAGAATCCGGGAAAACCTGGGTCTCAAGGCAGCAGGCGGTGCGATGCCCGTATTTCACCCCGCCCTTGCCGGAGGTTTCTCCGTCGAGGAAGTTGCCACCGTAGAACTGGACACCCGGTTGATCGGTCTTGAGCTCCATGGTGCGCCGGGTCTTGGGGTCCCTGAGCATGGCCGCCAGGCGCATGCCTTTCCCATCGACGACCCAGCAGTGGTCGTATCCCTTGCCGAACTGGAGAGGAATGCTGGCAGCTTCGATGCGTTCACCGATGACGGTAGCGGTGTTGAAGTCGAAGGGAGTGTCCACCACTTCGGCAAGATTGCCGTCGGGAATGAGGTCCTTGTCGGTGGTCAGGAAATACTTGGCCGGGATGGTGAGGATGTGATCATTGATGGAAGTGGCCGGATCGCCGCTGAGGTTCCAGTAGGCGTGCTGCACGATATTGACCGGGGTGGCCTTGTCGGTGGTGGCCTCGCAGACCCACTTGAGCTCGTTGCTGTCGTTCAGGGTGTAGGTCACGGTGACCTGCAGGGTGCCGGGATAGCCTTCCTCTCCGTCCTTAGATGTGTAAGTGAGCTTGACTCCACCGTCGATGGCTTCGCCCTTCCAGAGCACCTTGTCGAAACCCTTTTTCCCTCCGTGGAGGTGATTGGGACCGTTGTTGACGGCAAGTTGGTCATAGACCTGGCCGTTGATTTCGAATTTCCCCCCGGCGATGCGATTGCCGTAGCGGCCCACGGTGGCGCCGAAGTAGGAGCTGTTGGTGAGCCAGCCGGCGAGGTTGTCGTAGCCGTGGGTGACATCCTTGACGGTGCCGTCCTTGTCGGGCACCTCCAGGCTGGTGAGGATGGCGCCATACTCGGTGACCCTGGCGATCATCCCGTTCTTGTTGCTGAAGGTGAAGATTTTCACTTCAGTGTCATCGTCGAGTTTGCCGTAGACTTCCACTTGGGTTTCGTTGCTTTTGTTGGAACCGGAGTTCTTTCCATTTCCGTCGTTGTTGTCCCTGCCTCCACATGCGGAGAGGAGAAGGCTGACGAGGGAGAGAGATGCGATCGTATATTTCATTCTCATGACGAGTTTCGAAGAGCGGACAAAATGCATGGGCCGGGGTCAATGGGTTATTGGTTAAGCGATATTAGGGAACAGGGGCGTTAAGGTGTGATCTCGCTGAAATTCATGCAGCAGGGAGCGAAATTGTTCACTCTGGGACGGTCAGGCGCCGGAGGGGAATCGGTTGGATGCATTGGGTTCAGGGCAATGGGCCGGCCAATCTTGCGGGGCTGCAGTGATGCGAAAGGGGGACCTTCCGGGGAGGAGGAGCTTGAATTGCGAGGCAGGGTGCGGTCCCTTGGCGGGGCCATGAAGTTCGTGCTCGCGCTCGACCAGGGGACTACAAGTTCGCGAACGATCCTCTTCGATGAAACCGGGAAGGCTGTACACTCGGCGCAGAGGGAATTCACCCAGCATTACCCGCAACCGGGATGGGTGGAGCACGATGCGGACGAGATCTGGGCCTCGCAGGAGATGACTCTGGCGGAAGTTCTGTCCCGATCCGACCGGCGGTCGATCGTCGGCCTGGGGATCTCCAACCAGCGCGAGACCACGGTGGTCTGGGACGCAGCAAGCGGAGAGGCGGTCTGCAATGCGATCGTGTGGCAGGATCGGAGAACCGCGGAACATTGCGCACGCCTGAAGGAGGCGGGCCGGGAGGCAGAGGTGACAGCGAGGACCGGACTGCGGCTCGATCCCTACTTCAGTGCGAGCAAGGTGGAGTGGATTCTTGATCACGTGGAGGGGGCGCGGGACAAGGCGGAAGCGGGACGGCTGCGCTTTGGAACGATTGACTCATGGCTTGTCTGGAAACTGACGGGGGGCGCTGTCCACGTGACGGATGTGTCTAATGCCTCGCGGACGAATCTCTTCAACATCCACAGCCTTGACTGGGACGACGCCCTGCTGGAGATCTTCAGGGTTCCCCGTTCGATGTTGCCCGGGGTGGTGGACTCCAGTGCAGTGGTGGGTGAATGGGGTGGCATCCCCATCGCGGGGATGGCGGGTGATCAGCAGGCGGCCCTCTTCGGGCAGGCCTGCTTCGATCCCGGGATGGCGAAAAACACCTACGGGACCGGCTGCTTCCTTCTGATGAACACCGGAGGTGAGGCGGTGAGTTCACGCAATGGCCTGCTCACCACGGTGGCTTGGCGGATTGGCGGAGAGGTGAGTTATGCGTTGGAAGGCTCCGTTTTCATCGGGGGAGCCCTCTGCCAGTGGTTCCGGGACGAAATCCAGATGGTATCGAGTGCACCGGAGCTGGACGAACTGGCAGCCACTGTTCCTGACAGTGGGGGTTGTGTAGTGGTGCCTGCCTTCACCGGGCTGGGTGCGCCGCACTGGGATCCCTATGCGCGGGGAGCGGTGTTCGGGCTCACCCGCGGCACCTCCAGGGCTCACCTCTGCCGGGCGTCTCTCGAAGCAGTGGCCCTGCAGTCGGTTGAGTTACTGGAGTGCATGGAGAAGGACTCGGGGGTGGAATTGGTGGAACTGCGGGTTGATGGCGGGGCTGCGCGCAGCAACCTTCTCATGCAGATCCAGAGCGATTTCCTGCAACGGCGGGTGGTGCGGCCGAGTAATATTGAAACCACCGCCTTGGGGGCAGCGGCTTTGGCTGGTCTGGCGACCGGAGTCTGGAAGGACCAGGGGGAGTTCAGGGAGCGATGGGGAGTGGACCGGCGTTTCGAACCGGTTGAGGGAGATCATGCCGGGATCAGGGCGCGCTGGGATCGGGCGGTGGAACGCGTCAAGGGCTGGGAGGGCTAGACGGGCTCCCCATGATCACTCCTTCCGCTTCAACTGGGGAAAGAGGACGACATCCCGGATGGTGGGCGCACCGGTGAGCAGCATGATGAGGCGGTCGATGCCGATGCCGATGCCGCCCGCGGGTGGCATGCCGTGCTCAAGGGTCTCCACGAAGTCGTGGTCGATCTCCTGCGCCTCTCCACCGCTCTGTTCCTCGAAGCGGGCGCGCTGCACGTCGGGATCATTGAGTTCTGAGTAGCCCGGGGAGATCTCCTGTCCGTTGATGATGAGTTCGTAGACGTCAATGACCTCCGGATTGTCGGGATTGAGTTTGGCGAGAGGAATGAGCTTGGCATCGACGTGAGTGACGTAGCAGGGGTCGAAGGTGTGTTCTTCGACCAGCTTTTCGAAGACCTGTTGAGTAACTTCATAGTCCTCGAGACCGGTTCCGATTTCGAGGTTGAAGTTGTCCTGTGCGCGGGTGCGGCGCTCCTCGGGGGAGAGGTCGAACCAGTCCTCCCCGGCGGCCTCGATGATGAGCTCGCGGTAGGGGCGGCGTTTCCAGGGACGGGAGAGATCGATGGTTCGCACGACCTCACCTTCCTCGTTCCGATGTTCGATCTGGAGGGTGCCGAAGAACTTTTCGGCCAGGGAGCAGACAAGTTCCTCCACCAACTCGGCCATTTTCTCAAAGTCGGCGCAGGCCCAATAGGCTTCCAGCATGGTGAACTCGGGATTGTGCCGGCGGGAGATGCCCTCGTTGCGGAAATTGCGGTTCAGCTCGAAAATCTTGGTGAATCCACCTACCAGCAGGCGCTTGAGATAGAGTTCGGGTGCAATGCGCAGGGTGAGGGGCATGTTGAGCGCGTTGTGGTGTGTTTCGAAGGGACGGGCCGCGGCGCCGCCCGCCACATCCTGCAACATGGGCGTCTCGACTTCCAGGAAGCCCCGTTCGTGGAAGAAGTTCCGGATCTCGGCCAGGATCCGGGAACGTAACACGAAGAGATCTGCGCTGGGCTGGTTGGCCATGAGATCGAGATGCCGCTTGCGGTACTTGATCTCGCGATCTGCCACTCCGTGCCACTTGTCGGGCATGGGGCGCAGGGCTTTGGCAAGCACGCGCAAGGAGTCCACCTTCACGGTGGGCTCGCCCTTGCCGGTAGTGAAGGTCGTCCCTTCGATCCCGATCCAGTCACCGCGGTCGAGCAGGTGCCAGACGTCCCAGTCGTGCTCGGAAACGCCCTTTTTGTTCAGGTAGCCCTGGATCCGGCCCTCGACGTCCCCGACGACGAAAAAGATCGATTTCCCCATGTCCCGGATGGCGAGAAGGCGTCCCGCCAGCCTGACCGGGCGATCGTCCGAAAAGTTATTCTGGAGTTCGGCAGCCGTGGTATCTGTTTCAAAGCGGCCCCCGAAGGGATCGATGCCCAGCTCGCGCAATCTGGCCAGCTTCTCGCGGCGAATGGCGATGAGCTCTGCCTCGGTGGATCCTGGCTCCGTGCTATTGGGCGGGGGAGTAGAGTCGTCTGGAGTCATGAACTTAATGATGATCTGAGTCCATTGAAGGAAGGGCTCAATCCGAATCGGATAAAAGCGTTCATGCTCCCCGTGGCTGCTGTTCCATTTGAAAGCATGTATTTACTCTGTGCGAAAAGCGCCAGTGGGTTTGCTGATTGCCTTGTTATGGATGAGGGAGAGGGGAATAAATGGGACAACCCTTTATGGGGGGGAATAACAGTCCCGCGGCTGCTCTGGAGCACCGTGGGGTTGTTGCTTTGGGAGGCAGGGTAGTGCGAATGAGTCATCGTTCCAGTGACCAGCGTTGCGCGCGAGGTTTTCGGACCCGAGGCGCGCTTTGGCGAGGGCGAAAAGGTCTGTTGGGGTAAAAAGTGGGGATTTGACTTGGATCAAGCGGGTCTTACCTGATCAGGTTGAAGGATCGGGTCCCCTTCAACGTAGAGTATTTCCTGAATGATCATTGGAAAATCGCTTCTTATTACTGGATTGCTGTTGGGTGGCCAATCGGCTCGGGCACAGCGGGATTTCTTTGAACTGGCGCCGATCAATTACTCGGATACGGAGTCGCAGGATGAGCTGGCATTGCTTGCTGCTGACTGGGCGGCTGGGCGTAAACCGCAGCCAAAAGGTGAGCCGCTCGAGGTGTTGAAGCAGTTGCTCAAACAACTCAATATCCCGGTCGAATCCCAGGTGATGGTTTACTCGCGCACGAGTCAGCAGAACAACCGGATCCGATATCACAATCCCCGGGTGATCTACTATTCGAACGACACGTATCTGGGCTACGTGCCGGGAGGTAGTTTTGAAGCATCTGCCACGGACCCCAGACTGGGGCCGGTGTTCTACCTTCTGGACAAGGAGAAGATCGGAAAGCCGGGATTCTTGAGGCGCGACAATACCTGTCTGCAGTGTCACGGCACATCGCGCACGGACCTGGTGCCCGGTTTCATGGTCCGCTCGGTCTTTCCTGACAAGAACGGCCATCCCATCCTGGCGGAGGGAACGTATCTGACCACCCATTCCAGTCCGCTCAAGGAGCGTTGGGGAGGATGGTTTGTCACTGGAAGCCATGGTGATTTCCGTCACATGGGCAACACCATGGCGACGAAACTCGATGAAGGGGGGGTGGAATTCGACTACGAAGCGGGCGCCAACTGGGAGACGATGGAAGGTAAGATTGACACCTCGAAATATCTCCGCCCGAAGAGCGATATCGTGTCTTTGATGGTGTTGGAACATCAGTGCACCACGCAGAACATTCTGACCAAGGCATCGATGGAATACCGACGACTGGCCTATCTGCAGAAAGCGATTGATCCGGAAGTGGACGTGACCAAGCCGGAGGGGATGGCTGCGCGTTCGGCACGGGATTCGGCCGGGGATATCGTGAAGGCGTTTCTGTTCTGTGATGAGTTTGACCTGAAGGACGGACTGGAAGGTGATCCGGCCTTTGTGGAAGCGTTTGAGGCGGCCGGGGTGAAGAACAGTGAGGGGCAGTCGTTGCGGCAACTGCGTTGCTATGGCCGACTCTTCAAGAATCGGTGCTCCTACCTCATTTACTCAAAGTACTTTGAGTTTCTGCCGCCGGTGGTCCGGACGCAGACGCTTGAAGAGTTATGGAGAGTCCTGCAGAGCACGGACGAAGAGTTTTCCCACATTGGAAGCAGCGAACGTAAGCGGATCATTTCGATCGTGAGCGAGACGGTGAAAAACCTGCCGGAGTGCTGGGAAAAGGCTCAGTAGGAGGGCGCGGATTGACGGAGGGGACCTAGATTACGGGGAGGGGTCGCCCGGGAGTGCGGGATCGATGGGCAGGTTGGCTGGCTGCTACAGTTCGGCGAAGCGTTTTTTCAGGCCAGGATGTCCTTCACCACCTTGCCGTGGACATCGGTGAGCCGGAAATGGCGGCCCTGGAACTTGAAGGTGAGTTGCTCGTGGTCGATTCCCAGCAGGTGAAGGACGGTGGCCTGAAAGTCGTGGATGTGGACTTTGTCGTGAAGGGCGTTGAAGCCGATGTCGTCGGAAGCTCCGTAGGTGATGCCGGGTTTGACGCCGCCTCCGGCCATCCAGATGGTGAAGGCGTAGGGGTGGTGGTCGCGGCCCCAGCCCTTGCGGTCGTTCATGTTGCCCTGCAGGAAAGGAGTGCGACCGAACTCACCACCCCAGATGACGAGGGTCTCGTCGAGCATGCCACGCTGTTCAAGGTCCCGAACCAATCCGGCGCTTGGCTGGTCGGTGTCCTTGCACTGGGTGTAAAGCTCGGTCGTGAGGGAGCGATGCTGGTCCCATCCTGCGTGCATGAGCTGAATGAACTGTGTGCCGCGCTCGGCAAGGCGGCGGGCGAGGAGACAGTTGCGCGCAAAGGTTCCCGACTCGTTGACGCCCGGCCCATACAGATCGAGGATTTCCTTCGGTTCATCCGAGATATCGGCGAGTTCGGGCACACTCGTCTGCATGCGGTAGGCCATTTCGTATTGGGCAATGCGGGTGGCTATTTCGGGATCGCCGTAATCTTGGTGCTTCATCTCGTTGAGGCGGCCGATGTCGTCGAGGAGCTCGCGGCGCATGGGCTTACTCATCCCGTTGGGATTGGAGAGGTAGAGGACGGGGTCGCTGGCGGGGCGGAACTTGACACCCTGGTGACGGGTGGGGAGGAAGCCGGAGCCCCAGTAGAAGTCGTAGAAGATTTGGCCGCAGGTGGTCCCCTTGCTGACTGAAGTCATGACGACGAAGGAAGGGAGGTTGTCGTTCATGGTGCCGAGGCCGTAGCTGAGCCAGGAGCCCATGGTGGGACGTCCGGGGAGCTGGCCGCCACTCATGAAGAAGGAGATGGCGGGGGCGTGATTGACGGCTTCAGTGTGCATGCTCTTTACGAAGCAGAGCTTGTCGGTGACCTGGGCGGTGTGGGGCATGAAGTTGCTGACCCATGCGCCGCCTTGGCCGTATTGCTTGAAGGGTTCAACCGGAGCGAGGAGGAGCTTGCCGTTGGCATTGCCGGTCATGGTGCTGAAGCGCTTGCCACCGACGTAGCTTTCCGGCACCGGGGTATTGTGGAGCTCCTTGAGTTTGGGTTTGTAGTCCCAGAGGTCGCAGTGGGTGGGGGCGCCGTTCTGGAAGAGGTAGATGACGCGCTTGGCCTTGGGGGCGATTTGGCGGATGTAGGCGGGGATCTTTTCGTTACCCTGGGGTGCAGCGGAGAGGCCTTCTTTACCAAGGAGAGAGGCGAGGGCTGCGCTACCGATGCCGGTGGCACTCTTGCCGAAGAAGTGGCGGCGGTTGATGTTGAGTTGGTGCTGTGTGAGCGGATTCATCGTCGTTGAACCTGATAGGACTTGGAGGGTCGAATGAGCCGGATAGGGCCTTACTCCTTGGTGAGCGCTTCGTCCAGGTTGAGGATGCCGAGGCAGACGGTGGTGAGGGCAGCGTGTTCGGGTTCGGGGAGTTCGGAGTTACGGGAGGAGTCTCCGTTCTTGAGGAAGCTGGCGGCGGCGCCGGGGTCGGAGGTGAAGCGGACTTGGGCGCGGTTGTAGATGTTTTCGAGGATTTCCTGTTCTTGTTCGCTTGGGTCGCGGGCGACCAGGAGTTGGAAGGCCTGTTTGATCTGGGTGGGGGGCTTGCTGTCCTTTCCGGCCGAGGCGGCGGCGCGGCCGGCGAGGGCGCGGGCGGCTTCGACATAGGTGGTGTCGTTGAGCGTGCTGAGGGCGTGAAGGGGCGTGTTGGTGAGGCTCATCTCCACGGAGCAGGTTTCGCGGCCAGGGTTGTCGAAGAACATGGGAGGGGCGGCGATGCGGCGCCAGAAGGAGTAGATGCTGCGACGGTAGAGGTCGTCGCCTTTGCCGCGGTTGTAGCGCTTCTTGCCGAAGGTGGCTTCGGCCCAGATACCTTCGGGTTGGTAGCTGTTGACGGGGGCGCCTCCTTTCTTATCGACGAGGAGTCCGCTGGCGGAGAGGGCTTGATCGCGAATCATCCAGGCGGGCATGCGGTAGCGGGTGCCGCGGGCGAGGAGGCGGTTGGTGGGATCGGCTTCGAGGAGTTCGGGGGAGAGGCGGGAGGATTGCCGGTAGGCGTGGCTGTTAACGATGGTCCGCATGAGCTGTTTGACGTCCCAACCGTTTTCCTGGAACTCGACCGCGAGCCAATCGAGGAGGCGTGGGTGGATTGGCACTTCGCTTTGGACGCCGAAGTTTTCGGGTGATTTGATGAGGCCGATGCCGAAGAGCTGTTGCCAGAAGCGATTGACGGTGACCCGGGCAGTGAGGGGGTTGTTCTTGTCTATGAGCCACTGGGCGAGGCCGAGGCGGTTTTGCGGGAGGTCTTTGGAAAAGGCGGGAAGGGCAGCTGGAGTGCCCGCTTCGACTTCTTTGCCGCGCTTGTCGTAGACGCCGACTTCCAGGATGTAGGTCTTCCGCTTCTTGTCGATGTCTTGCATGACCATGACCTGGGGAAGACCTTTACGGTTGGAGTTGAGCTCGTTCTCTTTGTCGGAAATGAGCTTTTTGATCTCGGCGTGGCGGGGGACTCCTTCGCGATGGGCGGTGGCGACGAGGCTGCTTTCAGCTTTGCTGCGTTTGGCGGGTTCGACGGCGAGGGCATCCTGGAATCGGCGTTCGCCGGTTGAGAGTTTCGCATCGGCGGTGGCGCTGACGGAGAGGCGGAAGCGGCCTAGATTGTGGTTGGCGTGTTGGGAGTCGTGACGCATCGTGACGATGATGGATGCGTGTTCGGAGACTTCGATGGGCTTGTCCAGGTGGAAGACCGCTTCGTGGTCGCGGTTGATCTGGTTGTTTTCGTATACAGCCCAGCCGGTGTTGGCTTTGTCGTCGTAGGTTCTGGTGATCTTATGGTCACCTTGTTCGTAGGTGGCGATCGCGGATTTGAACTTGGGATGGATGGCATTTCCACCGAGCGGTTGGATGCGGATCTTGAAGTCGGTGAGGACGAAGTTGCCGCTATCGGAGCGGGAGAGGTAGCCCTTGGTCATGCTCTCGTGGCGAATGGCCTCCAGGCGGATGCTTGCGATCGATTTGAGCGTGCTCTCGGTGGAGAGGTTATAGACGTCGTTCTTGGGGTTCTCGCCACTGGCCAGGATTGAACCGTCTTTGAGGACTTCGAGCTTTTGTTTCTCGGCTTTGGCGGAATTGATGGAGAGGACGGACCATGCGCGGTCCGAATTGTCGGTGCGGCGTGATTTCTCCCACTCTGGCTGTTTGGTGGTGAGTTCTATTTCGAAGTTTGCGAGGTCTTCGCGGAGGGAGGCGATTTCTTCCTCCAAGGCGGCTTCTCTGGCTTTACGTTCGCCGCTTGCGACGGCGAGGACGGGAGGAGTGCGCGGATTTCCACCGCCGCCGTTGACGGGGGTCTGGTTAAAGAAGGCGGAGAGCTTATAGTATTCTTCCTGGGTGAGGGCGTCGTACTTGTGGTCGTGGCAGCGGCAGCAATTGAAGGTGAGGGCGAGCCAGACGGTGCCGGTGGTCTCGGTCATGTCCATGACGTAGTCGACGCGGTTTTCTTCGGCGATGCGTCCACCTTCGCCATTGATGGGATGATTGCGGAGGAAGCCGGTGGCGAGGCGTTGTTCCATGGTGGCGTTGGAGAGGAGATCACCTGCGAGCTGCCAGATGGTGAGGTCGTCCCAGGGGACGTTGCGGTTGAAGGCGTCGACGACCCAGTCCCGCCAGGGCCACATGGTGCGTTCGCCGTCACCTTGGTAGCCGTTGGAGTCGGCGTAGCGGGCGGCGTTTAGCCAGGGCCAGGCCATGCGTTCGCCATAGGAGGAATCGGCGAGGAAGCGCTCGACCAGTTTCTCGTAAGCGTCTGGAGCGTTGTCGTTGAGGAACCCCGTCACTTCTTCCGGAGTGGGAGGGAGGCCGCGGAGGTCGAGGGAGAGGCGGCGGATGAGAGTGCGTTTATCGGCGGCGGGGGATTGTCTGAGTCCGTCGCGGAGGAGGCGGTGGGCGATGAAGGCGTCGATCGGATTATGAACAGTGGCGTTGACGGGTTTGGGGACCTCGGGGCGTTGGGGAGGGATGAGGGCCCAGTGCTCTTTGTATTCTGCGCCTTCTGCGATCCACTGGCGGATGAGCTGCTTCTCATTGTCGTTGAGTTTGAGGTGGGACTTGCGTGGTGGCATGACCTCGTCGGGATCGGTCGAGGTGATGCGTTGCCAGACGAGTGACTCTTCGGGCTTGCCGGGAACGATGGCTTGGCCGCCGTCACGTTTGGCGAAGGCTCCTTCAGAGACATCCAGGCGCAGGTCGGCTTTGCGGGTGTTCTTATCGAAGCCGTGGCATTTGAAGCAGCGGTCCGAGAGGAGGGGGCGGACATCGAGATTGAAATCGAGGGGTGCCGCGGAGACCGAGACGGCAACCAGCAGGGTGAGCAGCAGGAAGGGCAATGGGAGACAGGACGACATCCGAGGGGTGGGTTCTAGCCTATTTTCCCGGGAGCCTCAATAGCACGGGTAGACCACTATTCTCTGAGGATGGACGCCTCAGGCCAGATTATTGTTGCTCCGGGGGCCTCGCGCGTTAGGGGGGGAGTGGATATGTCCGCGATTCGCCTTTTTTTCCTTTTGCTACTCATCTTTCTGTCGCTGCCTCAGGCTGTCAGGGGTCAATGG
>Ga0315316_10001745_pt1 | contig 15474 bp, 15 predicted proteins | sample M160m3416metaG_FD_203702 | JGI IMG/M metagenome (GOLD analysis project Ga0315316, IMG submission 203702) | Ammonia-oxidizing marine archaeal communities from Monterey Bay, California, United States - M1 60m 3416 | ecosystem: Environmental > Aquatic > Marine > Intertidal zone | place: USA...
GAAATCCGCCATCGCGCCAGAGCGCTCCTCACCCCGTGATGGGCCGCCGCAGTCTAGCCGGAGGGCCCGCTGCCGACTCGCGGCGGGCCTGCCATACTCGGGGGGCCCACGAAAACCACCGGAGCCCCACCATGAAAGCCGCCCGACTCGAGAACGGAAACCTTGCCATCCAGGACTGCCCCTCGCCGGAACCCGGCCACGAGGAGGCGCTGATCAAGATCCACTCCGCGGGCGTCTGCCACTCGGACCTCCACATCGTGCGCGGCGACTGGGTCGGCCTGCCCGATACCAGCCCGATCGGTCACGAAGCGATCGGCACGGTCGTGGCGCTCGGCCCTGGCGCGGATCGCTACATCGACGTCGGCGACCGCGTGATCCTTGGCCTCGGCGGCACGGGCGGCGGCTATTGGTGCGGCGCCTGCGAGTTCTGCCTGGGCGGCGAGCCCCGCCACTGTGCCCAGACCCAGGGCATCATGGGCACCTTCGCCGAAGAGTTCTGCGTCTACGCCAAATCCCTCGTGAAGCTGCCCGACAGCGTCGGCGACGAGGAAGCCCCGCTGGCCTGCGGCGGGCTCACGGCCTACGGCGCGGTCAAGAAGCTCTTCAAGCATAACGTCCAGCCCGGCAGCTCGGTGGCGATTCTCGGCGCAGCAGGCGGACTCGGCCACTACGCGGTCCAGCTCGCCAAGGCCTTCGGCTATACGGTGGTCGGCGTCGATATCGGAGAGGAGCGCCTCAAGTTCGTCGAGTCCCTCGGCGCGGACTACGCGGTCAGCCCCGACGACGCGGCGGAGCTGGTCGAACGCGAGCTCGGCGGCGTGCACGCGAGCCTCGCCTTCACGGCGAAGATCGCGGGCTTCAACCTGGGCCTCCAGCTGCTTCGCCGCAGCGGCCTCTTCGTGGCCGTCGGCCTGCCCGCCACCGCCGAGGGCAACCTCGAGCTCCATCCCTTCGAGTTTTTCTTCAAGGACCCGACGCTGATCTACTCGGCGGTCGGCAACGTCCAGGACATGCGCGAGCTCGTCGACATGGCCGCCGCCGGCAAGGTCAAGAGCCATATCGGACGGACCGGGCCGCTCTCGGAGCTGCCCGCGGTCTTCGACGAGCTCGAAGCGGGCCAATACGTCGGGCGCGGCGTGATCACGGACCTGGGGCGTTAGGTCGCTCGGCGATCGTTCGAGGACCGGGTGCTGCGCGGCGCACGCGCCACCCGGCCTCGCGCGGCCCGCTTCGCCCTCACTCGCTTCGCCCTCTTGGCTCAGTCCGGGTCAGGGCGCGTATACCACCACGCCCAGCCGATGAAGACCGCCTGGAAGGGCAGGCGGATCGCGCTGACCAGGGGCGATCCCGTGCCCGGACCCTCGGGACCGATATTTTCGAGCAGCATGTTGACGTTCGCCGGGAAGACGGCGATCGCCAGCGCGATCGCGGCCCAGGCGGCGAGCACCCGCGTGCGGGGCTCGAGCAGGTAGACCCCGATCACGATCTCGGCGAGCCCCGAGAGCACATTCAGCCACTCCGGGTTCGGCAAGCCGGCGGGGATGATCGCCACGAAGAAATCGGGCGAGAGCAGATGCATGAAACCCGCCAGACAGAGGTTGGCGGAGAGCAGGTAGAGGAGCGGTCGACGGAGTCTGTCCATGGCCGGAGCTTTCCGCAGCACGGCGCAGACGCCAAGGGGCCGCCGGTCAGGCTCGGATCGACCGACATGACTCCTGGGTCGAGCCCCGCGAGGCGACTTGCGCCACACTGGCGCCCTTCGAAAAAAAGGGAGAGTCGCCGGTGCTCAAAATTCTCGTTCGAATCGTAGGAGTCCTACTCGTCGTACTCCTGGTCGCCTTCCTGCTTGCGCGGCGCGCGGACGGCCCCATTGCGATCATCGCCGGAGGCCCCTTCACGACCGGCGACCTCTACGTCGGCCCGGAGCCGAATTGGGAATTCCTCCGCGATCAACGTGAGGTCCAGTTCCAGCTCCTCGACCCGCCGCGCTCGCGCACGACCTGGGTCGTCGAGCACGAGGGCCGCGCCTATATCCCCTCCGGCTACATGAAGACCCCCGTCGGACGGATCTGGAAGCAATGGCCCCACGAAGCCCTGGAAGACGGCCGTGCCCTGCTGCGGGTCGACGGCCAGATCTACGAGATCCAGCTCGTGCGCCTCAAAGAAGGCCCCGCCGTCCTGCCCGTGCTCCAGAAGGTCAGCCGCAAATATATCGGCGGCGAGGCGCCGACCTCGACCGACGCGGTCCGCGACGACGAGATCTGGCTCTTCGAGCTGGCACCCCGAGACTGAGCGGGCGCGCCACCGCGCTGGCCGCCGACGGGTCCATCGTGATCTATCCCATCTCTGCCGAGACGCTGCCCGAGATCCTCCGGCTCGAGGCGGGCCGCGATGTCGCGGAGTCCTCTCTCTACTGGTCGGATTGCTGGGAGCCCGCTTTCTACGTGGCGCTCGCCCGCGAAGGCTTCATCTCGATCGCCCTCGCCGACCAGGAGCACGGCGAACTCATCGTGGCCGAGCTGCAGGAGGCCTATGCCGTGCTCGACTGGGGCGATTTTCACGTCTCCCGCAAGCTCGCAAAGCTGCTGCGCTCGGAGCGGCTGGTCGAGCTCGCACCCGAGCTGCGTCTGGGCGACTCGTGTGAGCGCGTGCTCGAGCGGCTCGCCGACTATCACGGGCGCGACACCTGGCTGATCCCCTCGCTGCTCCAGCTCTTTCTCGACCTCGAGCGCACGCCCCCGCCCGGCTTTCGGCTCCACGCGGTCGAACTCTGGTCGGGCAGCGAGGAGCGACTGGTCGCGGGGGAGCTCGGCTATTCGATCGGCCGCACGTACACGAGCCTCTCGGGCTTCTGTCGTCCGGAGGAGCGACGTTGGCGTCATTTCGGCACGCTCCAGCTCCATCTCCTGGCCCGCGCCCTCGAAGAGCGCGGCTACGCCTTCTGGAACCTCGGCCACCCCCAGCTCGCCTACAAACACGCGATCGGCGCCCAGGTCGTGCCCCGCACCCGCTTCTTACAGCGCTGGCGCGCAGCGGTCGGCGACGAACCGAACCGGCCCCTGGACGGAATCCTATCCATCTCGCCAAAGGAGAGCGCCCGCTCCGGCGCCTAGGCCACCGCGGAGTCAATCCATCGCGCCGTGCGACCGAAGGGCGCGCCGCGTCTCCCCGGGTATCCTCAGCACGACGCGGGGCCCGACCGACGGACGATCCGGACCCGCGACCGAGACCCTCGCCTCGCTGTCCTCTCGGATCGGCGGCCCCAGGCGATGCCGACGATAGGCCGACCCCTTCGACATGACCTCGCCCGCCCCCGCTGCCCCTCTATCCCTCGCCTTCGATCATCCCCACGAACGCCCCGCCGACGAGCTCGCCGAGCTGCTGGGCGGCAAGGGCGCGGGCCTCTCCATGATGGCCGGTGAGCTCGGGCTCCCGGTCCCGCCCGGCTTCACGCTGACGACCGACGCCTGCCGCCTCCACGCCCGCGAGGGCTGGACCGACGCCCTCGAAGCCGCGCTCGAGGACGGGCTGACCGACCTCGAGGCCCGGCTCGACCGACGCCTGGGGGACCCACATGCCCCGCTCCTGCTGAGCGTGCGCTCGGGCGCCCCGGTCTCGATGCCGGGCATGATGGACACCGTCCTGAACGTCGGCCTCGACGCCGCGGTCTTCTCGGCGCTCGAAGCCGAGGCCCCCGACTTCGCCCGGGATTGCCGGACGCGCCTCGCCGCCTCCTACCAGGAGAGCGTCGGCCCCTCCCTGCCCGACGAGGTCCGCACGCAATTACGCGAAGCGGTCCGCGCCGTCTTCCGCTCGGCGGACTCCCCGCGCGCTCGAAGCTACCGACGCAAGGAGGGGCTCAGCGGCGAACCGACCACCGCCGTGAACATCCAAACGATGGTCTTCGGCAACCGGGACGATCGCTCCGCCACCGGGGTCATCTTCAGCCGCGACCCGTCGACGGGCGAGCCCGGGCTCTACGGCGATCTTCTCTTCCAGGCCCAGGGCGAGGACGTCGTCTCGGGACGACACACCCCGCGCCCGATCCGCGAACTCGCCGCGCGCCTGCCCCGCGCCCATCGCGCGCTCGCGACGACTGCGACCCAGCTCGAACATCGCTTGCGTGACCTATGCGAGATCGAGTTCACGATCGAACGCGAACACTTCTGGCTGCTCCAGGTCCGCGTGGGTAAGCGCAGCCCACGCGCGGCGCTGCGTATCGCCGCCGCCCTCGCCGAGGAACCGAATTTCCCGCTCGAACGTAAGGAAGCCGTCGAGCGGGTCCGCGGGCTGCTCGCAGATCCACCCCGGGAACGCACCTGGGCCGGCCGCGCCGAGGACTCTCCCCCGACTCCAATCGCCCGCGGCCTCGCGGCATCCCCGGGCCTTGTCGCGGGCGAGGTCTTCACCGACCTCGAGCGCGCGATCGACGCCGCCGAACAGGGGCGCGACGTCCTCCTTTGCCGCCCCGAAACCTCCCCCGCCGACGTCGCCGGGATTCAGGTCGCCCGGGGCCTGATGACGGCCCGCGGCGGCTTCGCCAGTCACGCCGCCGTGGTCGCTCGCGGCTGGGGCCTACCCGCGGTCGTCGGCGTCGAGACGCTCACGATTGCTCCGGACGAGATCCGCCTCGGCCCGACGCGGATCGCCTGTGGTGAGCCCATCACGATCGACGGTTCGAGCGGCGAAGTCTATGCCGGAGCGCTCGACACCCGCGAGCAGGTCGTGCCCGAGGCGCGCCCGCTGCTCGACTGGGCCGCGGCGCTCGGGATGAAAATCGACGTCGCGCCCGAGATCGGAATCAGCACCGAAAGGGAGGCCACGCGCGCCCCCGAGCCCGCCGAGCCGAGCCCCGCCGGCGACGCAGTGACGCGCGACGACGTGATCCAGGCCCTCGCGATCCGCGGCGCGGCGACCCCCGAATCGATCGCCGAGAGCACCTCCACCGGCCCGGCGGCGCTCGAAGCGCTCTTCGCCACGCTCGAAGGCGCCGGACTGATCGAGCCCGCAAAGCCCCTCGGCTTTCGACTCACAGAGGCGGGGCAAGTGGCGGCGAAGCACCTGCTCGACGCCGACCGGACCGCGCTCGGGATCGAGGTGGCGCGCGCAGCGCTCCTGCGTTTCCAGACCCTCGACACGGAGGCAAAGCAGGCGGTGACGGACTGGCAGATGCGCCCCGTCCAGGGGGAGCTCGCCCCCAACGACCATACGGACCCCGTCTGGGACGGAGGCGTCTTCGATCGCCTGGACCAGCTGGTGAACGAGGCCGACGCCTGGCTGGCCGACCTCATCGAGGCGCTGCCACGACTCGCCCACTACGTCACACGGCTCCGCCGCGCTCAGCAGGCCGCCGCCGGCGGCGACGGCCGCTTCGTCGCCTCCCCTCGCGTCGACTCGCTGCACGGGGCCTGGTTCGAGCTCCACGAAGACCTGATCCGACTCGCCGACAGCTCCCGGCGCGAAGAACTCGAGGCAGGGCGAGCCGGCTAGCCCCCCATCGCAGCACCGACGCGACGGCCCCCTCACGAAGGGCGCGCAACGGGACTACCGCGCGGGCATCCAATTCGGGACCATCCGGGCGCGGAGGCACCCATGGAATCGGAGTTCGGAGAACAGATCGCGCTGGTCACAGCGGCTGCGGGCGGCGGCATCGGCAAGGCCATCGCTCGGCGACTCGCCGCCGGGGGCGCGCGCGTCATCGTGACGGATATCCACGCCCGGCGCACGGCCGAGGTGGCGGCCGAACTCGCCGAGGAGTTCCCCGAAACCGACGTGATCGGCCTGCCGATGGACGCGGGCGACCGTGAGCAGATCGATGCGGTCGTCGAGCAGGTCGCCCGGGATCTCGGACCGATCCAAATCCTGGTCAACAATGCCGCGATCAACGTCGTCGGGAGTCTCTTCGACTACGACCCCGAGAACTGGGATTGGTGTGTCCGGGTGAACCTCTCGGGCCCCTGGTACCTATGCCGCCGCGTGATGCCGATCATGCGCGATGCCGGGGGGGGCGTCGTCCTCAATATCAGCACCTACGCGCCCGACGTGGGCGGGGGCGGGGTCGAGGCCCCCTACGCGATCACCAAGGGCGGGCTGAATACGCTGACGCGATGCGTCGCCTACGAGGGGGGGCCCTTCAACATTCGCTCCAACACCGTGTCCATGGGCATGGTCAAGGGGACCCGCTTCGCCGAACAAAACCCTGCGCTCTTCGACATGCCCGAGAGCCAGGGCGTGCTCGGCGACCGCTACCCCACCGCGGACGAGATCGCGGAGGCGACGGCCTTCCTGGCCTCGGAGAAGGCGCGCAACATCACGGGCGAGACGCTGAACGTCGCGGCCGGCGCCTATATGCGAAACTGAAAGCGAAGCTGAAGACGCCCCGCCGCCCAGGAGAAGCCACCATGGCGAGCACACTCGATTATCCGATCTTCGACGCAGACAACCACTACTACGAACCCTTCGACTGCTTCACCCGACACATCGACCCGAAGCACGCCGAGCAGGCCGTGCGTTTCGTGGACGATGCCGAGGGTGGCCACTTCATGATCGGGGATCGTCGCTACACCTACGGCGCCTTCTACCGTGATAATTGCCCGCGACCTGGCTCCCTGATCGAGTACCTGCGCAGCCTCAAGAAAGGGGGCGAGCACCTCGCTTCCGGCATCGACGAACCGATGCAGCCCGCCTATCAGAACCGCGAGGTGCGCCTGGCCCTGATGGACGAACAGGGGGTCGAGTCCTGCGTGCTGCTGCCGACCTTCGCCGTCACCGTCGAGCATTTCATGAAGCATGACCCCATCGCCACGATGGCCAACGTCGTCTCGTTCAACAAATGGCTCGACGAGGATTGGGGCTTCGCCCGCGACGAGCGGATCTTTCCCGCGGCCATGATGTCGCTCGTCGACCTGGAGGGAGCCGTCGCCGAGCTCGAACGGGTGCTGGCCCAGGGCGCCCGAATGGTCCACCTCCTGGCCGGTCCCCAGGCCGGACGATCCCCCGCCGATCCCTACTTCGACCCCTTCTGGGCCCGGATCGAGGAGGCGGGCGCCGTCGTCGCCTTCCATACCGGAGAGACCGGCTACAACGAAATGTTCTCGACCGCCTGGGGCGAGGAGCCGAACCCGACCTCGTTCACGCAGTCGGCCTTCCAGTGGATGAACTTCTTCGGCGATCGCCCGATCATGGAGACGCTGAGTTCTCTGCTCTTCATGAATCTCTTCGAGCGCTTCCCGAAGGTTCATGTCGCGAGCATCGAATTCGGCAGCATCTGGGTCCGTTACCTGCTCGACTCGATCGACAAGAAACGCGGCATGGGCCGCAACGGCCCCTGGCCCGGCGGTCGACCGAAGAACCGGCCCAGCGAGACCTTTCGAGAGCACGTCTACGTCGCGCCCTTTCCCGAGGACGACGTGTCCCTCCTGATCGATCTCCTGGGACCCGAGCGCGTCCTCTGCGGATCGGATTTCCCGCACGCCGAGGGCATCTCGAAGCCGCTCGACTTCGCGCGCCTCGTCGAGGATCAACCCAGCGACGTCAGGCGGCTCGTGATGCGCGATAATGGCCGCCGCCTCGTCGGGCTCGACTGAATGACGGGCGCCCGGCACCCTTCGCCATCGGACAGGCTCCGTCCCAGCCTCAAACTGGGCGTCCTGTCTACCGCGAACCGCACCTGAGAGAGGAATCACCATGCTCGATGCCCCCACGCTCTGGGAGCTGATCGTACGACGTGCCGCCGCGACCCCCGACGGCCTGATCGCCATCAACGAGGCGGGCGAAACCTTGACGTTCTCGGACTACCGGGCACGGGCCGAACGCGTCGCGGCTGGGCTCCTGGCGCTCGGTATCGAGGCGGAGAGCGCGGTCTCCTGGGTCATGCCGAGCCGGACAGAGACGATCGTGCTGGCGGCGGCGCTGGCCCGACTCGGAGCCGTCCAGAACCCCTGCCTCCCCATCTATCGCGAACGCGAACTCTCCTTCGTCACTCGGCAGACGGGCGCACGCCTCCTGATCCACCCCGGCGAGTTTCGCGGCGTCGACTATCGCGCGCTCTCCGCCCAGGTCGTCGAGAAACAGCCCGAACTCGCGCTGCTCGACCTCTCGGAGGGGCTGCCAGAGGGCGACCCCGAGACGCTGCCCCCGGCACCCGCCGCAGCCCCCCCTGAGGACGCGCCCGTCCGCTGGATCTTCTACACGTCCGGCACGACGTCGGACCCCAAGGGCGCGCGACACACCGACGCCACGCTGCACTCGAAATCTCTCGGGATGTCGACGGTGCTCGACCTCCGCGAGGACGATCGGGTCGCCCTGGTCTTCCCCATCGCCCATATCGGGGGCATCGGCTGGCTCTACTGCTCCCTGATGTCGGGGGCCGGCATGATCATGATCGAGGCCTTCGAGCCCGACAAAACCATCCCGATCCTCGCCCGGCACGGGGTCACCCAGGCACCGGCCGGTACGGTCTTCCACCAGGCCTACTTGAAGGCCCAGCGGCGCGACCCCGACGTCCCGCTCTTTCCCAGGGTCCGCACCTTCCCGGGCGGCGCCGCGCCCAAGCCCCCCCAGCTCCACTACGACCTCGTCGAGGAGATGGGCGGCGTCGGTATCATCTCGGGCTACGGGCTCACCGAGTGCCCGATCATCGCGATGAATAGCGTCCATTGCGCCGCCGAGAAGCTCGCGCGGACAGAGGGGCGTGCGAACCCACCCGAGGCAAAGATGCGGGTCGTGACGCTCGAGGGCGAAGAGGCGGGACCGAACGTCGAAGGCGAAATCCGGGCCTTCGGCCCCCAGCTCTGTAAGGGCTACGTCGACACATCCCTCAACGAGGCCGCCTTCGACGACCAGGGATATTTCCGGACGGGTGATCTCGGCTACCTCGACGCTGAGGGCTACGTCGTGATCACCGGTCGGCTCAAGGACGTGATCATCCGCAAGGGCGAGAACATCAGCGCCCAGGAGATCGAAGACCTCCTCTACCCCCACCCGAAGATCGCGGACGTCGCCGTGATCGGCGTCCCGGACCCGGCCTCGGGCGAGCGCGTCTGCGCGGTCGTCCAGTGCACACCGGGCGAGCGCCTCGAATTCGAAGAGATGGTCGCCTTCCTGCTCGATCAGGAGCTGATGAAGCAGAAGCTTCCGGAGCAGCTCGAGTTGATCGAGACGATCCCACGTAACCCCGCCGGCAAGATCCTCAAAAAGGACCTGCGCGCGAAATACGGCGAGACCGATTAGGCAGCCCCCCCGCCCTGGCTCCGCTTCGACACCGGGGCTGCGGAGCGGATCGGCGGCTAGCCCTTCGGCTCCCAGGGGTTCATTTGCTTGGCTGCGCCCTTGAAATTCGTCTCCATCGCAGCCGCGGCGCTCGCATTGTCCCACAGCCCTTCGGGATGCTCCGTCTCGAGCTCGAGCTGCATGTCGAAGTTCGCGTGGAGGCCGATCTTGCCATTGCCGGAGCTGATCACCCGGCGATTCAACCACTCGGACTCCTCACTCGCGAGGTAGACGATGGGCGGCACGACGTTCTCGGGCGAGAGCTGTTTATTCTCGGGCGAATAGTCGAAGGAGCCCTTCCCGGCGAGCGACTCCGTCATGCGCGTCGTCGCCACCGGCGCGATCAGGTTCGACGTCACGCCATACCCTCGCAGCGCGTTGGCGCAGGAGAAGGTCAGCCCGATGATGCCCATCTTGGCCGCCGCGTAATTCGGCTGCGCAGGAGCGCCAAAGAGGCCGGAGCCCGAAACGAAGTTGATCAGCCGAAACTGACCGCCTCGATTTTCCCGCCAATGCGTCGAGGCGTGCCGGGTCGTATTGAACGTGCCCTTCAGATGGACGTCGATCACCGAATCCCATTGCTGTTCGGTCATCTTGAAGATCATGCCGTCACGGACGATCCCCGCCACGTTGACCAGGATGTCGAGTCGGCCGAACTCCTCGACCGTGCGCTGGATCATCCCCTCGCAGCCGTCGAAGTCCGTGACGTTCGTGTTGTCGTGGATGGCCGTGCCGCCCTTGGCGACGATCCCGTCCGCGACCTCCTTGGCCGGACCCGCGTTGGAGCCGCCTCCTTCCAGATCGACTCCGAGGTCGTTCACGACGACGCCCGCGCCCTCCGCGGCCAGTCCTTCCGCGATGGCGGCGCCGATGCCCCGGCCGGCTCCCGTGACCAGCGCGACGCGATCGTTCAAGACTCCCATGGACCTTCTCCTCCTGGACGAGGCGGCCTGCGCCTCGTGAAAATCAATATTCCGGACGCGGCGACGCTTCCGGAGGACGCAAGGACGTAGCACAGGATGCCGTCCCGCGTGAGGACCCGCGTCAGCCGCGACCGCCACGCCCCAGCACGGGGCGAAAAGACGTCCTCACGACGACCCCCGCCGGCACACCTGCGTGCGAATCAGTGTGCCTTTGAATGGGCGAAGCGGCGCACCTCCCGAGCCGACCACGGATTCGCGAAATCCCGTAGACTTCGCGTCATTCCCACCGAACCGAACCATCGGAGACTCTCGCCATGAAGATCGATCCCGCCCGTTCCTTCGCCAAGGTCGATGAAGCCATCGCCCAGGCCGAGAGCCCCCGGCACAAAGCCATCCTCGAGAACTACCGAGAGCATATGGCCGCCGAGATCGACGGCGACGTCGAGCGCATCATGGCGACGCAGATCGACGAGCCCCAGTACCACATTTACGGCCAGGGCCTCGGCGATACCGGACCAAAGGGCGGAGCCGAGGTCCGCGCCTTCTACCAGGACATCATGGACAACGACCGGAACATCCTGGAGTACGAGATCCAGAAGATCTTCTGTTCCGACGACAACCTGTTCCACGAAGGCACTTTGCGCATCATCTTTCCGGGCTATGCGCTGAAGACATTCGGGCTCCAGATCGACGACCCGGATGCCTGGTACCTCTACTCCTATCAGACCTCGGCGATCTTCCCCTACGCCGAAGACGGCCGAGCCATCGGCGAGGACGTCTACTCCGATGGTCCGCTGAACATGGACCGGATCGAGAAGCTCTCCGACGACGAACTCCCCGATCTTCTCGTCGAGCGACTCGCGGCACGGGCGAACGCCTAACGCGGAGGCGGATCACCGCCCTCGCTCAATCCAGCAGCTCGACGGGATCGCCGACGCGAATCGGCCCGGACCGCTCGACCGACGCGTAGACGCCGAGGTTGCCGTCGGCGTGGGAGACGAGCTTGCGCATGACGCCGGGATCCTTCGGCAGGTCGGCGAAGCCATGCGTCGTCATCACGCAGCGTGGACAGGTCATCGGCAATGCGAGCACGACCTCACCCAGTCGCAGGCGCCGTCCGAGCCAGCCCTGCTCCGGGAAAGCATCCCCCCCTGCGGCGTCGATCAGCAGGCTCGGCCGGAAACGACGCGAGTCGACCCGCGACTCTGGAGCCGCTGCCGCCAGGGTCGTGATCGATTGGGTCGTCATCACGAGCAGTGGCGCCAGATCCACGAAGGGCCGGCCCTCGCGCCCCATGAATCCCAGCAGCTCGTCCGGGATCTGAGAGAAATCCGGATCGGGCTCATCACCGACGCGCGCAGTGATCGATCGGAAATCCGCGGCGGGATCCGCAACCTCTTCGACCTGCTGCGGTTCCGGAGCACTGGCGCCGACCGGCCAGATCGTAACGGGATGCGCGAGCGCCGCGCTCATTCGTTCCGCGGCATCCACCGCGTCGGCGGAGAACTGCGTCCCATCGGGCAGCGTAATCAGCGGGACACCGCCCCCAGCCCTCTGCTCGGCTCGGCAATCCATCAACGCCGCGATGCGTTTGCCCGTCGAAAAATCGCCACGCCGCTCATCCCGTACGGCCCAGCCGCGGTCGCCGACGACGCCGAGATCGTCGACCTCGAGCTGGTCGACCGAGTCGCCCAGCATGCTCTTGACCGGATAGCGGAAGAGCTCCGCCACGCTGCCCATCGATGTCACTTCACGAACCTCCCTGCCGAATCCCTCGACCGGGAGAAGTTCCCGCGCGAAGCGCCCGGTGGCAAGCCGTGCCCTAGTTCTCGACGAGGCTCCGCAGCTTGAAGGAGAGTCGAGAGGCCGCCTTGGTGTGGATCTGACAGACCCGACTCTCGGTGATCCCGAGGATCTGTCCGATCTCCTTCATGTTGAGGTCTTCGTAGTAGTACAGAGAGAGCACGAGGCGCTCCTTCTCGGGCAGCGAGCCGATCGTGTCCGAGACGACGTGCTTGCGCTCCATCGACTTCAGCGACGCGAGGGGGTTCTCCGAGTGGACGTCCTCGACGAGGTCCGCGTAGCTACCCGCAGGGTCTCCGTCGGCGTTGGTCCCGCGGATCTCCTCGAGGTTCACGATCGAGATCCCGCGTACCTGGTTCAGCATCGTGTGGAATTTATCGATCTCGAGGCCAAGGGAGTCGGCCACCTCATCTTCGTTCGCGGCGCGGCCGAGGCGCTGCTCGACCTCGTTATAGGCCTGTTCGAGCTTACGACCTTTTTGTCGAACACTGCGGGGCACCCAGTCCAGGGAGCGGAGCTGGTCGAGCACGGCACCCTTGATGCGAAACTCCGCATACGTCTTGAACTTACATCCCTTTCCCGGATCGAATTTCTCGATCGCATCCATCAGTCCGATCGCGCCTGTACTGTAGAGGTCGTCGAGGTCGATGTGGTTGGGGAGGCGAACTGCCAAACGATTCACGACGAAACGAATCAACGGCTCGTGTTCGAGGACGATCTGCTCCCTGACTTGAGACGAGATCGGTCCGGCTTCCATTTGGGCTTCGAAGGAGAGGGCTTCCATGATTCTCTTTTCATTCGCGCGGTGGGCGCCGTAGGCTCCAACTGCTGGTGCCGAGGTGGCGGCGCTCCCGCCGTGACACCTCTCCCCTAAGCAGGAGACATGCCAAAGCACCGAACCAACGGCAAAATACGGCTCGTTGCGGAGCCAACCGGTCGAGGAGATTCCCTTTTCTCCTTTGGCGGCAATGGCTTCCGCAATCTTCGAAGGATGAAAAAAAGTCTCAAGTCGCCATCAGGGTTTCCCGCACCGCCCCCACGAAGACCCGACACAGGGCCTGACGGAGCGACGGAAACCCGACACTCCCGATCGTCAGGCCGTACAGATTGGAACACCTGCGCACCGGAGCGTGCGGCTCCCGCCACCCGAAAGACCGCTGACCCGCCTCGCTGGCTGGATTAGTCTCGGGCGAAGGGAGGTGTCGCGTGGCTGACACACTGGACCAGGGAGACCGATTTCCGCCGCTCGAGTTGTCGCTCGCCGGAGGCGGATCCCGGGCCCTACCCGACGGGATCGAAACGCCTTACCTGATCCTCCTCTTCTACCGCGGCCATTGGTGACCCTTCTGCCGCCGGCTCCTGGCCGGCTTCGAAGAGCGCCGTGACGCGCTCTCCGATCTCGGTGTCTCGATCCTGGGGGCCACCAGTGACGCGGAACCCGAGGTGCTCGAGGTCGCCAACGCACTCGGCTTCCCCGTGGCCCATTCGGTCTCGCGGGAAAGCGCCGACCTGATCGGCGCGCGCTGGGACGCTCGGCGTGACCACGTCCAGCCGAGCGAGTTTCTGCTGACACGCTCCGGCCGCGTCCTATCCTCGACCTATTCGAGCTCGCCCATCGGGCGGATGGACCCGGCCGAGACCCTCCTGCTGATCGAGATGCTCGCCCGCCGGCCCCGTTCCTGAGGTCGAGAGACCCTATGCCGCTCTCCGATCGACACCGCCGATTTCTGCTCGTCGAGCAGACCCTCGGTCCCGCAATCATCCACTTCGTGCTCAACGGCGCCATCGCCTGAACGCGACTCCGCGCCCAGCCCCACCTCACACTCCGGGACGAAGGCGCCGTGAGACCGCGTTGACCCGGTTCTCGAGCATCTCCTGTCGACCCGACCGCGGCTGGGGATCGAGCCCCTCTTCTGCAACCAGACCGCGCAGCGACTCCAGAGACTGACGGCCCTCGGCGATCTCTCGACCGAGACCGGAGCGCCAACCGGCATAGCGCTCATCGACGAAGTCCTGAAGAGTGGCGCTCTCGACGAGCGCCGCCGCATTCAGAAGCGCTTCGGCGATCACGTCCATGGCCCCCACGTGGGCGTGAAAGAGATCCATCGGGTCGACACTCTGACGCCGTAGGCGAGCGTCGAAGTTGAAGCCCCCGCTGCCCAAGCCTCCGGCGCGCAGCACCTCGTAGAGGGCCAGGGTCATTTCCTCGACGCTATTCGGAAACTGGTCCGTATCCCAGCCGTTCTGAGGGTCTCCCCGGTTGGCGTCGAGGCTCCCCAGCAGGCCATGCGCGGCGGCGGTGGCGATCTCGTGTTGAAAGCTGTGGCCCGCCAGCGTGGCGTGATTCACTTCGATGTTGATCCGAAACGCCCCCTCGAGGTCGAATTTCTGGAGAAAAGCGTAGATCGCAGCCACATCCGAATCGTATTGATGTTTGGTCGGCTCATGGGGCTTCGGCTCGATCAGCAGCGTCCCCTCGAAGCCGATCTTGGCTTTGTGCTCGGCGACCAGCGAGAGAAAGCGGCCGAGTTGCTCCGCCTCCTGGCGAAGATCCGTATTCAGCAGGGTCTCGTAGCCCTCGCGCCCGCCCCAGAGCACGTAGTTCTCGCCGCCGAGGCGATGCGTGGCCTCGAGCGCGTGTCCGACCTGAGCCGCTGCGTAGGCGAAGACCTCGGGATCGGGGTTCGTCGCGGCACCCGCCGCGTAGCGCGGGTGCCCGAAGAGGTTGGCCGTGCCCCAGAGCAGACGCACGCCGGTCTCCTCCATTTTCAGGGCCGCGGCGTCCACCATCTCATCGAGGCGAGCCACGCTCTCGCGATAGGTCGCCGCCTCTGGCGAGAGGTCTCGATCATGGAAGCAGAAGAACGGCACCCCGAGCTTCGTGAAGAACTCGAAGGCCACGTCGAGCTTATCCCTGGCCAAATCCATGGGATCCCCCGACGGGTCCTGCCAACGACGCGCCAGGGTGCCGTCGCCGAAGACGTCTGCGCCCGGCCAGCAGAAGGTATGCCAATAACAAACGGCGAAGCGGAGATGATCCGCCATCCGCTTGCCTAATACTTCCCGGTCCGGTTCGTAGAAGCGGAACCCCAGCGCATCCGCCGGGGCCTCCGGGCCCACGAAGGGCGCGCTTTCGATTTCGGGGAAGAAGGGCGGATTCATCGAAAGCCTCCTTGCAGTCGCGCATAGAGATCACGGAAGCGCGTGAGCCGCTCTCCGTAGTGGTCACGTAGGCCCGGGTCCGGGGCGGCCTCGAAAGCCAGGGGCGGCGGCTGACAGAAGGCCTCGGGCGCCTCGCCGGTCGCCGCCAGCCGGCCCAGCCGCGCGGCCCCCTGCGCGGGACCGACCTCAGCCCCCTCCCGATAGGCCAGGGGACGATCGAGTACGCTGGCCAGGATCTGGATCCAAAGCGGGCTGCGCGCCCCGCCGCCGATCACGGAGACGGAATCGATTGGCGTGCCCGAGCCCACGAGCGCCT
>Ga0315316_10001746_pt1 | contig 15460 bp, 28 predicted proteins | sample M160m3416metaG_FD_203702 | JGI IMG/M metagenome (GOLD analysis project Ga0315316, IMG submission 203702) | Ammonia-oxidizing marine archaeal communities from Monterey Bay, California, United States - M1 60m 3416 | ecosystem: Environmental > Aquatic > Marine > Intertidal zone | place: USA...
AATTCAGGAAGCATTTGATAAACAACTTCTCCGTGACTGGTTAACTGAGTATGGATATCAAAAACAATTCGAGAATTCAAGGGCAATTGGACAAGAACCTGTTGCCCCTGTAATTCCTAGTGAACTTGTTCAAAAAATGACTGATAGGTATGTTGCAGCATACGAACGTACTACTGGTTTCTCTCTTTAACTCGATTCCTGAATTCTATATTCTCCCTCTTTTCACCTATTTTTCTCATCGTTCTGAAATTTTGAGGATTTTTTTTCCAAAACCCCTGTTTTTTATCTCCTACTAATTTTCTTGTAACTGTGTCAATGAGATTGATACTACTACGAAAAATATAGTATATGTTACAATAATTATAATACCACTACTATAATTATATGATCTGCTACTAGATCTTTAGTTGCATAAAAAAAATAACTGAATTGGACAAATAAATGTGATACAGATAATTTTTAGCTAAGATCTATAGAAAATACTACATGTCAACAATACTCGAAAAACCAATATCGGTGAATCGTACTCTTGCAACAAGTCTGGAACATGCAAAAGCTATCGAGGACCCCGCACGAGCAAAAATTCTGCAAATGCTATATCGAAAACATCTAAACGCAGAACAAATCACGACTCAATTAAAAAAGAATGGATTCAAAAAGGCCATCACGACAACTAGACATCATTTAGAAATCTTGAAATGCGCCGAATTAATTGAAGTGGTGAAAATTGAAGAAAAGCGTGGTGCCATGATAAAATACTACGGTACATCGACCAAGTTACTTGACTATGAAACCCCAAAAGACTTTGAGAAAAAATACTCGACAGTCATAAAGTCAACGTCAAAGCAAATTGAACAACTTCTGGACGCACTTTCAAAAAAGACTGGTAAGGCTAAATCATCTCAAAGTAAGCAGGAATATAGTCAATACTTGATGATGGAGATTGTAAATCGTGCGGTTACAACGGTCTTTGAAAAAAGACACTGATTACAATACCTCTATGATCATCTTGCCCTTGGTTTGCGGGTTCTGAAGGAGGCTGACCAAGTCTCTAGGTATGTCACTGGATGCCTTGTCGCAATTGATAGCGATAGTACGGGAGCATGTGAACGCACTCTTACGCAGTACTATATCGCTTACGTGCTTTAGCGTTAGCTTTTTGGAACCTTGACCTTGAATTTTGAAGATAAATTTTCCTACTTTAAGTGTGAATGAAATTTTTGATTTAGGGTTTTGAATTTTTTCTTTCATTTTTTCAGGTAAATCTATGCATGATATGCCTGAATTCACTCCTACAATGCAATCTCCTTGAGGTGTAAGGCTGTCATCTTTAGTAATTTCCAAAGTTTTTTCATGTAGTGATAAAATTTCTTTGTGACCTGTGAATGGTATCACTAACTTCATGGTATTTTGAAATTTTTGAGACATAAATATTCGATTTGTGTTATTTTTGTATGGATTCCAAAGCGGAAACATTGCTAAATGGTAAAAATCTGGTATTTTTGGCCACTTCCATGTCTGATGGTTCTCCACAAGTGACTCCTGTGTGGGGTGATTTTGAAGACTCACACATACGAATCAATACTGCCGAAGGTAGACTAAAGCACAAAAACATACTTCGTGATCCTCGTGTTGCAATAGCTGTAGTTGATTCTAAAAACCCTCTTGATATGACCTCGATTAGAGGTAAAGTAGTTGAAATAATGCCTGATTATGAATACAAACACGCTGATTTTCTAACAAAACAGTACATGGGAAAAGAAAAATATCCATTCAAACGTCCTGGTGAAAAAAGAATCATTCTCAAAATTGAGCCTGAAAAAATATTTGTTCTTCCTCCTCTGCCTATGAACGACAAGTAACAATAAACCATATTTCTAAACTCGAATTTAGAAATATTGCTTATCTAATGCTGTAGGTTTTGGTATCACTTAAAGCAAATCTTGACGTAATGCATGCGTGAAACCAAACAATAATGAGCGCGGTATATTTTCAAATTCAAAACCACAAAAAATTCCAAAATTTTGGTATCCTTTGACTGCTGGAATTATAAGCATTTGGATAATTTTTTCATATTTTTTGATGTAATTTAGGGGGTTTAGCTTTTGTGCCTAACTCAAACTAACATGGTATGTTGTGATGTGTAATGGTGGTGTTTTGACCTTTGGTTGGCATATCTACGAACAAATGTTCAACCCCCCATGTTTTTTGGCATTTTTGAAAATATGGTCTATTCGTAAATTGGTGATTATATGTAGGGGGTTTAGCTTTTACGAACAAATTAGATTTTTCTGATCAAAACGTCTTAATCAAAAATCGATTTGTTTTTTCACTCATTTCTATAATTTCTTCCAATGCTTTGAAGAAAGACGGCTGATTTAGCTGTTCTTGTTTATCTAAAATGATGTAAACCCCCACCTTTTTCTTTCCATCTTCATCTAAAAATTTACCAACTGCCTTGATTGAATAACAAAAGTCATCAATTTTTTTCTTAAAGTTGCCTTGTTCTTCTTCATTTAACTCTCTAAATCTGATTAATTGTTTAGTTTTCATCTCGATCTTTATTCCTATGACCAAGATATTTTCCTGAGTCTTCGGTTCAAAGACTTCTGTATCATTTCCTAATCCATCTGAATTGTTTATTGTAATTTTGAATATTGTATCTTCTGATTTTGCTTGATTGAAATCATAGTTTTCATGTATTAACCATCTTTCTACATTGTCTCTTAGATGTGACATGAATAGCAAAACTATTCATGATATAACTAGTTTAACACGTTCAAATTAATAATATTTCTAAATTCGAGTTTAGAAACATTTACACATTTACGCTATAATCTTGCTCATAAACTCCTGTGGAAACTAATGAAATATTCACGATAACGTTAATTGCAGTTAGAATAATTCCTGCCCATAAACATTTTTTTGCTTTTTGAGGATCATCTCTTCTTATTGCAAAGTATGCAATTATTCCACCAATCAATCCAAAGAAAATCGGAACTAAATACCACCAACGTGAGCGAATTTTTTCAGGATACATTACTTTTCAGAATATTTTTCCTCTATTTACTTTTTGCAAGCTTCTTTTGTGTCTGAGTTATTTCTATTTGTACAGTTTCAAGTGGGTCTTCTGTAACGTTTCGTTTTATTGAAAACATTTTTGGTTTTTCAAAGTCTTCAGTACAATCTGGACATGCATAGACAAGTACTCTGTGTTCATTTGGTGCTTTTGGATTTGATAATCTTGGATAATAAACCAGTCTTGCACCGCAATCGACACAATATCTGTTAGCCCTTCTAATTCTGACCAATGTAACACTCCTGCATATTTACTATAATCGATCTGATATTAGATCGCTACTGTCTAACGATCTAAACTAACAACGTGCAAAAAACCATCCAAGTAATTTTGAAAATTAGAAAGCGCCGTGTATCAGATTTGAACTGATGACCAATCGATTAACAGTCGAACGCTCTACCAGGCTGAGCTAACGCGGCATAATTTTTTCCAAGTAAAATACGATTTAATCCTTCCGACGAATTAATTTGAATTGAATTTTATGAAAAAAGCGACTATCTCATCAGAATGCTTTTCCACAATTCCCACAATTTCCATATGTTCTTCTGCACTTGGCTCTCTTTTATGATAAACTTGAAATGCACTTAACGCTGAACCCACCATTTCTCCAACAAAAAAACCACACAAAAAATCCCCTGTATTCTTGCATTTCCAAACATCTCCAATTCTTGGAGATGCACCCGCATTTTTGTATAATTCTAAAGTTTCTGTAACTAGTTTCTCAGTCTGTTCTTTGAATTCATTATCTAGGGCCAATATTTTTCTAATTAGTTCTCAATACCCTTTTTCTTTTCGAATTTGTATACTCCATCTAAAAATACACGATGATCTTTACCTTTTACCCTTGAACCATTTTCAATTTCTGCGGCTGTTTGCGACACATCTGTTAATACATGACCTGAAATTATAACATCGTCTCCTTTTGGAACTACTTTAGTTTCGCCCCAAATGTTTGTTTTTCTGGCAGCTCGTTCTCCTTGGAAGTTTTCAATTAGAACTGTTTTTCCTTCAACTTTAACAGTAATTGGAAAATGCGAAAATACAATTTTCATTTTAATTGTGTATCCTACAACAACTCCTTCACAAAGATTTCTTATTAATGATCTTGATGTATTCATGATTGAACGACTTTTATCTCGTGTTCCTTGAGCTTTGAAGAGCACTTTGCCATCTGCAATCTCAATTGTAACTGGAATTTTTTTGAAACTTTTCCATGTTTTACCTAACGGTCCTTGAACATGAATCATCGGTTTTTTATAAGTTACTGTAACTCCTTCTGGAATTTCTAGTTCAGTTGATAGCTTTTCTAATTGACTAGTAGACATAACCTATCAAAAATCCTCCTAACCCTTTGTTAGATGCTTCATGATGTGACATTACACCTTGGTTTGTTGTAACTATTAGCATACCTCTGTTAAATGATGGAAGATATTGTTTTTCCCATTCTAGGTATTCATCTTTTTTAACTTTGAACCTAGGACTAATTGCACCACATTTTGTAATTTTTGCCATTAATTCTATTTTAAATTTTCCACCTCTGTTATCTTCTGTTCTTGCATAATCTTTGATGTATCCGTGTTCTTTTAGAGTACTCAATGCCTCTTTTGCAATCTTTGATGTTGGAAGTACAATACATTCTGACTTTCTTCGTGCTTCTGTATTGTAAATTGTTACAAATAAATTTGCTAGTACATTCATTGCTGGCATATCATATCACCTTAATTTTTTGAATCCTAGGGAAGTTGCAACTTCTCTGAAACATTGCCTGCATAAATGTAAGTCATATTTTTGAATTGATACATAGCATCCACATCTCTTACACCATCTTGCGCCCCGACCAAATTTCTTTTCGTTTTTTGTTCCTGGAATGCTTTCAAGTCTAGGCGTATATCCTGTTCCTCTATCGCCATATGATCTATTTTTTACCATTAGTAAACATTAGCTCCAAATTCTCTTGTTAGATATGCTTTTGCCTCGTCTGGTGAAATTCTGTGATTCTTTCCAACACTTGCTTTATGTTTACTTCTTGTAGATATTGAAAATCCCGGTCTTACTAATCTCACCGTTACATTTAATCCTAAAATTCCAATTTTTGGGTCATATTTTATTCCTGGAATGTCAATATGCTCTAAAATCCCAAATGAGAGGTTACCCATTTTGTCAAATGAGCGTCCATTAATTTTGTTTCCTTTTGCTTCTAACAATCTTTTTAGTAATTCTTTACCATCGTTACCTCTTATTGTAACTGCTGCTCCTATTGGCTCTCCTTTTCTAACCCCCCAGTCTCTAATTGCTTTTTTTGCGGGTCTATCATTAACTGTTTTATTTGATATCTGTCCTAATGCTTTTTTAGCAATTTCTACGGCATCTCCTGATTTTCCAAGTCCCATGTTTAGAACAACTTTCTCCAATCGGATTTCTCTCATTATGTTTTGTGTTTCTTGTTCCATTAAATCACCTAATTTTTATCTCCGGTTTGTCTTTACCAATTGGCATTACCAATCTAGCTGGAATTTCTATTTGTCTGTCATCAAATGTGATGTCTAAACTTTTTGGAATACTAAACGTTCCTTCTTTTATCTCGTCAATCTTCCCAATCTTTCCTGCATTAACCCCTTTGGTGATTAAACAATTCGTTCCTTTTTCTAATTTAATCACATTGAGAATTTTAATGTCTGGTATTTGTAATACGCATGTATCTCCAACTGATACTTTTGTTTCATCTATCAACGTTTTGCCATCATGAAAGCCAATCTGTGTTTTGCCATTTTTAATTGTAGTTTTCGATTTTACAAGTACGAATTTTTTAATCTTTTCTACATCATCAATTTCAATTGCTTTTAATAATGTTCCATCTTGTGGTACTAGTCTGTATGTTTTATTAGCCCCCTCCAATTCTACCACATCCATTAATCCTGCACCATGATGTAGTGATTTTCTAACTACTCCATCTACTTTGATCTTGCCTGAATAGATGACTGATTTTGCCTCTCTCAAACTAGTAACTATTTTTAGTGTATCTCTTAGAAATACTGAGATTGGTATTGATGCATGTTTTGATTGTGCTCCTGGTTTTACTGTAACTACAAATCGTTTATTTTTTCTAGTAATTCCCCAGAAAAGTGGTGCCATCTGTCTTTTGAGTTTTTTACTGCCTGCAATGTGTACCATTATTCTTCATTACCTCCTTTCTTTACTTTAGTTTTTGTTATTTTTTTAGCATTTTTATTCTCCTCTTTTGATTTTTCTTTTGTTGCTTTAGTTTTTGGCTCATCTTCTATTCTTGCAGCTGTTGCCTTCTTTCCTTCTAATTTGTTAATTCTCCATTTATCCCCTGAATCCAATGATGTTAAAATGATGTTAGTTGTATGCACATAAACGTCAAATTTATCGCCTTTCAGTTTCTCTTTTTTCACTCCCTCGATATTTACGCCTCTATCTGGGATGGAAATTTTTGTAATTTTGCCGTCAATTCCTGAAAATTCGCCTCTAACAATTTTTGCAGTGTCGCCTTCTATAATGCGGGCACTTCTCTTTCCATACTTCTTTCTTAATTCTTTTGACAGTGAACAGGATAGCTGTTTACTTGCTCTTTGTATAGTTGCATAGTAAATCTGATGATTTCTTGTTTTTCTTGGAAGTGATGAACGATTCATGTTATACCACCATCTTTGCCAAATTTGCTACTCTTGGCCATTTTTCTGTAACTTCTGATGCAACGGGACCTTTGATATCCGTTCCTTTCATTTCGCCTTCAGGTGTAATTAGCACCCCTGCGTTATCTTCGAATTGGACTCTAACTCCATTTGGTCTATGAACTGCATATTTTTGTCTAATTATTACTGCACCGTGAATTTGTTTTCTTAATTCTGCTGGTCCCTTCTTCACTACAACATTACAAAAGTCTCCAACAGAAGCTGCAGGAAGTCTTGATGTTCTTGTTTTATGTTGATGTACGTTTACTATCTCAATAATTTTTGCGCCAGAATTATCTGCACAAACAATACGTGCCCCAACTGGAAGTGATCTTGTAATATATGGTTTGAAGTCTTCTACTCCTTTACTACCTTTACTACGTGCTCCGCCCATTATTCTTTAACCTCTACTACTACAAATGATACTGATTTTGCTATTGGTCTACATTCTGCTGCGACAACTATGTCCCCTTCATTTACTTGTAAGTTTGATGGTACGTGAGCATGAATTCTACTTGTACTTCGTCCATATCGTTTGAATTTACTAAAGTACACTGGAGCTTCTTTTTGAAGTACAACTGTATCTTTTCCTTTTGATTTGACAACTTCGCCTTCAAATAATTTTCCGCGAACTGGAAGTGTACCATTGAATGGATTTTTTTTATCACCTTCGCGTGGTTCTTTTTTGGGTGCTTTTACATTAATTCCAATATTTCGTGTCATGCCAACATCTCCAGTCTTTCATGCGGTCGTTTGTTTAATTTAGTTGAATCTATTTGAATAATTCCGTCATTGTTACTTACTTGGCATATGTCTTTTGGAATGGTCTTTTTACCACTCTTGGTATTTAAGACAATCATGTTCTTTGTCTCCATAATGATTTTTCCATTAATTCCAACAATTTCTTTATTTTTTGAACTGGTAATTGTTACCTCTTGTCCAACCAAATCAAATTTTGATGTCGTAATTAGCTTCATTCCTTTTTAACCTCATTTAGTCTTGTTAAAAGCCTTGCAACCTCTTTTCTAACTTTTTTAATCTTACCTGTCTCTTTTCTGAGTGTTCCTTTGGCATTTTCAGTTTGTAATTTTGATAACTCTGTTTTCATCTGCTCTACTCTTTCTCTCAGATCTTTTTCATTTAATTCTCTGATTGATTTCATTTTTAGCATGCCCATTATTTCATCTGCTCCTCTTCAACTTCCATCGTATCTGGCATTTCTTTCATTTTTTCTTCTTCAATTTTAATTATTTCTGATTCTGACTGTGCCTTTGCAATTGCATCATCCGATTCTTTCTTGATTCTAACTTCCTCATCTTTTTCTTCCTGTGTTTTTCCTTTCATTTCAAATTCTGGAATCAATTTTTCTTTTTGAGCAATTCTTATTCTAACTCCAATTAACCCCATAGCTGTTTCAACGTGAGCGATATCTTCAGAAACAATGACGTCTGCATGATGTCCTGCTCTTGGTAAAATTCCCTGTGAATGTTTTTCAAATGCGGATCTGTCTCCTCTTAATTTTCCTGAAATTGTAATCTCTACGCCCATTGCTCCCCCTTCCATAATTTGTTGAATTGTCCACATTGTTGCACGTCTAAATGCTGTACCTCTTTCAAGATGAGATGCCATTCTGTTACACATTACTTCTGGAGATAATTCTGGCTTTGTAATCTCTTCAACTGCAATTTGTGGATTTTTCATTCCAAAATCTGATTCTAATTTTTCAGTTAATTCTTTAATTCCTGTTCCTTTTCTTCCAATTACAATTCCTGGTCTGGTTACGTGTAACACAATCCTGGTACCTGTTGGTGTTTTTGAAACTTCTACATTTGAAAACCCAGCATCTTTAATTTTAGCTCTAAGATAATCTTTCAATAACATCATGTTGTAGTTATCTTTGATTACATTTTTCACTGCTGACAATTCTAAAACTCCTGTGCCACCAATTCTACATGTGTTAAAACATCATTTTTGTCAGTTGCACGACCTTGCGCTCTTGGGATAAATCTCTTAATTACTACGCCCTTATGCGTTGTTGCATTTATAATCTTTAATCTATCCATATCCATTCCCTTGTATTCTGCATTGGACTCTAAATTATCTAATAATTTTATAAACTCTCCTGCAGTTTTTTCTGGATATCTTCCTGACATCATTCCTGGATCACTTCTATGTCCCACTTGATTTTTGAATCTTCTAAATGGTATTGCCCTTTCTTTTGCAATTACGCTTAGCATGTAATCTCTAGCCTTCTCAATTGTAAGTCCTTTGATTGCGGTTGCTGTTTCTCTTGCATGTTTATGAGAAATTTTCTTTTCACGAATTGAAGCTCGAACATGTTTTGTTGCATCAAAATTCTGAAATGCATAATTGTATCTTCCCATTTTAATCACTTTAGTGGCACGTACAAACTAGATCTTGATGCTCCTACTCCCGGTGCTCCATGATTCACTCTCTTGTTTGTAATTGCGTACTCTCCTATGTAATGTCCAATCATCTCTGCTCCGATTCCAATTGGCTTGAATTCTTTTCCGTCAAAGACGTTGATTGTTGTTCCTATCATATAAGGTAAAATTATGAGGTCTCTCTGATGGGTCTTAATTGGGTTTTTGCTCTTCCCTTCTTTCATTTCTTTAATTTCTGCAATCAATTTCTTTTTGTTATCCGAAAGCCCTCTTTTCAGTGATCTTCTTTGTCTTGAATTTAGTAATGTGAATAATTCGTCATTAGGAATTTTTTGTAGTTCTTCTACTGTTTTTCCTTTATAGCTGTTTACTACTTTTACCATTTTTACATATCTCCTTGCAAAATTCTGATTTTATGAGCCATTTATACCAATCACATCATTCCGACTTTGTTTGCCAAGTCTCTTGCTTTATCTGGAGAATTAAATTTAACAAATGCTTTTTTTCCATAAATTGTTCTTGCTGTCTTTACGTTTATTGCATCTTCATTGTAGAGTGTTTTCACGGCTTCAATTATTTGTGGTTTTGTTGCTTCTTTTTCAACTAAAAAGCAAATTTTTTGTTCATTTTCTACTAGTGCGTATGTCTTTTCTGTAATGTATGGTCTTAGAATGATTTTAGTTGCAGTTTCTACGTTCATTGCAGTGTTACCATTAATTCAAGATGTCGTGATTTAATTTCTGCAATTTCTTCAATTGCTTTCTTTGAAAATACTGTTAATCTAATCAATGTTCCTCCAGGTGCTAAATTAAGAACACTTAGATCTTTTGCAGGGCATACCTCGACTCCTGGAATTGTCCCTGCTGCTTTTGCAATGTTTTCTGATTTTGATACAACAAACAATGCACTTTTTCCTATTTTGGAGACTCTACCCCTTAGTGCAACCTTACCTGTTCTTCTTTTTCTACTTCTTAATCTATCCACATCCTGAGTTATCTTCAAGTCATCTAGAACTTTGATTAATTCTGAAGTTTTGGAAATTTTCTCAATATCGTCTGAAATCACTAGTGGGAATGCATCTATCCCTTCAACTTTATGTCCTCTACTTTCAACTAATTCTTTTGATGTTGTTGCAGCAAGTGCTGAACATAATGCAAGCTTGTTTTCTTTTTTATTTATCTTCTTGTAAATTACTTTTGCAGATATTGGTGGATGTGCTTGACGTCCTCCTCTGGTTGAGGCTACTTCTCCTGCTTGTCCTGCACGACCGCCTCCGCCACCTTTAATTTTTGCAATCCTTGCAACTCCTCTGCCTGTTGGGGGGTCATTTGAATCTGCAACTACTTCCATTCCTGCAGTTGGTTTCGTAGAGTGCTTTTGGAATCCATGTGACTCTAAATTGATATATGCTCTGTGAATTAATGCACGATTAATTTCGGTTTCAAATACATTTGGAAGATCAATATCGCTATCTTTCTTACCCTCAATCGTTAAAACAGCTCTTTTCATTAAATTACAACCTCCAATACATTTGGCTTAACAATCTTTTTTGATTCATTTCTGATTTGTTTTCTGAGTTTAATTAATCTCCTATATGTTCCTGGTACAGATCCTTTCACAATTATGAAATCTCCATTAACATTTCCAAAGTGTTTGAATCCTCCATCTGGATTTATTTTGTATTCTTCTTTTTCGGTATTACTCATAATCATAATTCTTTTATCATATTCAATTCTTTGATGGAATCCTGTTTGTCCTGCTCTTGGAACTGTATACATGACACTTTGTGGTGATATAGGACCTAACGAACCAACCTCTCTGACAGTTTTTCTTGATTTATGTTGTTTTCTTTTTACCCCCCATCTGTAAATTACTCCTTGCCATCCTTTTCCTTTTGTAATTGCTGCTGTATCCACATATGTTCCATTTTCAAATACTTCGTCTACTTTGACAGTTTTTCCTAAAAGTTCTTTAGTAAACGCAAATTGTTTTTGTATATCTCCGCCTTCAACTTTAACCTCAAAAATGTAAGGTTTTTTCATCTCTAAATTAACATCTTCAGGGGTTGTAGTTACTATTGCAAAAATCTCTTTAATTTTCTTTAAATGTATCTCTGCTTCATCAATTGATGTTCCTTCTGTTTTAATTTTTAAATTATTTTGTACATTTTTTGGTAAATCTTTTGCAAATGAATCAAATTCTGCATTTCTTGTATGATTGGCATCTATTGAATATCCTCTAATTCCTATTATTGTAATTGGTGGAGTTGCAATAACTGTTCCAAGTGTTACAAGTTGTTTTCCATGACTTGGTGTGTGTTCTCTATCGTCAATACTGACTATTTGTACACATCCTGCTTTGTATCCTGCGTGCGCAAGTAATCTTGGTTCATCACTGTTTACTTTTGGCCATGCACGAATTCGTGCTTCCATACTTTTTGCACGTATTCTAGGGGAATATGCTAAGCTTCCTCTTCTTGGCTGACTGCGTTTTCTATGTCCCATGGATAAATGAAAAGTGTCGTTAACCCCCATATATGCCATGAAAATCTCAATTTTCTCTACTGAATATTGAAATATTTCTATGGTGAATATAATTCTGAAATCATTGAAAAAATTGTAACTGCACCAATTCCAACTCCTACAATTCCTACTAATACAGCTAGTATCAAAAATTTTTTCTGATTTTTCATAGTGATATTATAATTCTTTTATCATTTATTTGTTAAATGATGTGCGTTGATAATTGATAAGCAGCCTAAAATTGCTTCTTCAAGGCGAACTGTTTCTGTTCCTTGATGTGGAAAGAAGTTCCATGCTTTGAAATTTTGAATATTGCTGATCTTTTTGTCTAGCATCTCATGAATTCCTTTATCTGTTGTGCCAAAAACTATTAGAATTTCTTCTTTTGAAGAAAGAATTTTTTGCATGTCTTCATCGTTAATTTTTTTTGATTTTCTACTTGTAAGTATTTTTGGCCCCTTCCACTCAGTTAGTAGTGAAAATAAATTCCCACCATGCTTAACATTATAACTCCAAAAATTTGGTATTTGCATTTTTTCTATATCGTATACTGCAAAATTTGGAAATGTATCTTTAATTTTCACAATTGTTCTTTTATCAATTCCTTTTTTTCCATGATATGGTATTGAATACTCAATTCCTAAATCGATATATTTTTTACCATCTTTTGGAAAAATAACTCCTTCTCTAATGTCTCCTTTTTTTACTTGTTTTGCATCTGATGTTCCAGTTTGATTTGGCATCTTAATTGGCGATAGGGCTCCTACAAATTGCAATAATCCTGATTTTGGATACAAACGTTTTCTGAAGTGCTGTGGTGTTTCAAGATATCGTAGAATTGTTGATAATAATTTTGAATCATTTTCAAATTCTCGTCCATCTTTGTAAATTATTATGTCATTTATCTGAAATATTCCTGCTGCACGTGCAATCTGAAAAATTTTTCGAGTTTTATTTTCATGTTTCTTTTCATCTTTTAATGATGAATCAGGTATTGCTATAGATAGTTTCATTTTAAATTATGCTTGACTATGGAAAATTATCTATTTTCCATCAGCTGGATATTTTGATTTTGCAGTTGTGGCAAACTTTGTTATCTCTTCATTTGTAATAAATTCAAAAACTCCTTCTTCACCTGACACCCTTGACATTTTGATATGCTCAATTCCCTCTTTTGTTTCACTCGAAATGTAAATTGCTGCAATGGCCAATGATGCTGCATCATCAAGTGACATGTCTGATTTATAATTTTTTTCTAGAAATTCATTAACTATGTCTGCATTAGCCCCAATTGATATTGCATTATATGATATGTACGACCCACTTGGATCTGTCATATACAAATTTGTTCCTGCAGGATCAATCCCTCCAATTATTAATGAAACTCCAATTGGTCTTGCTCCTCCATACTGTGTGTATTGTTGGCACTGGTCGGCTAAATGTTTAGCAACTGTTTCAACTTCTACTGCTTCATCGTATACTAGTTTATTACTTTGAGAAAATGTTCTTGCATTATCAATCTGTGAACGCGCATCTGGAATGTATCCTGCTGCAGCAGCTCCTATATGATAATCAATTTGAAATATTTTTTGTGGTGTATTAATAATTTGTAATTTTCGTGATTTTTCTTCTACCGCAATGATCACCCCATTTTTTGTCTTAATTCCTACTGCAAGTGCTCCTCTCCGAACCGTTTCAATTGCATATTCTACTTGGTATAATCTCCCATCTGGTGAAAATACAGTAATTGCTCTGTCATAACCTTGCTGTGATGGCATCATTGTAATTTAATGTCCTTGCCAAGGTTAATTTAACAATTGCGCCAATATGTGATATGGGATACAAAGAAAAAATTGTTGTTATTCCGTTAGTATTGGTTGCAATTGCTATCTTTGGGTTTGCCATCTTTAATACCGCATGTAGGCATTCATTCTTTAGCTTTTTTGGATGTTGAAAAAAATACTATTTTGTTGAATGAAATTTAGCACATTTGTGATATTCTAGTAATTGTTTTTTAATGCATGGTAAGAGAGGTTTCTGTCACATCTAAAGATGATCTATCTAAGGATGAAATTGAGAAAATAAAATCTTATTTTTCTAATATGCCTATTTCTGAGATATTAGTTGGGTTAAAATTTGCAAAAAGCAGATGGGATGCAAAAGATGCTGGAACCCTAAAAGTTGGTAGAAAAAGTATAATCAAAAATGAGGTCCATTCAATAACTCCTGAGCAAGCTACCTGGAGATTAAATAATTGGAAATTAATGATTAAAAATTATAGAAAACGGGGTTATAGCTACCCTACAATTTCTAGAATTAAAAAAGTACTTCAAGAAATAAAAATAAAAGGTTAAATTGCTTCTCTTTCTTTTAGTATGTCTTCAATACTATTGCTGACTGGTGGTTCTGGCATGCTTTGTCTAGTCTGACCTTCTACCATTGCTTGTGCTTCATCAAGTATTGATTGTGCTTCATTGTTAGAAGTTGTAAATTCTCCCATTGTTCCTTCATGGGTAATGGTTGTTCCTGTTGCAATGTCTCCCAACATGCTTGATAGATCTTGCATTGATTCTGCAACTTCTGGCATCATTCCACCTAGTGATGTACTCAATCCTTTGATTAGTGACATACATGGACTTAATGTTACTACTACATCTCCTAGTTCGGAAACTGTGTTTAATCTAATCTGAACTTGCTCCATTGATAATTTTGCATTACTAACTGTTTTGTTATTTTTTCTAATTTCTGCTAATTCTGTTGCATACATTCTTGCATATGATTGATTGTTTGTTTTTGTCGCTTCTACAATTTTATCCATAAACATTGAGTCTTTTTGTTTCAATTTTTGCTCAGTTTCTCCTAATTTTATAATTTGTTGTTGCAGTCTTTTTTGTGCTAACTCCAATCTATTTTTTAATGGGGCATCAGGTTTTACGGTGCCCATAAATTTCTGAGATAAAGTTTCCTTACTTTTCAAAATACTCCATTTCTCGGAAAATGATACCATGTAAGAAATTGAATAATTTGGCATTTTATAGAACGACTAAAAAAAATTGATCTAAATGGATCAATTTTTCTTAAGTAATTCTACATTCTATTAATAAAATCATCCAAAAGTAAATGTGAATATTTCAAAACCTGAGGTTTTCACTTCGATAATTATCTCATGACTCCCTTCTTGTTTCGAATCTATTAGATTGTATAATCTAGGTTCGGAAATTTTAACTGTTCCATCTTGCATCACATCTTGACCTCTACTTTCTGATGGGATGGAATCTCCATCATACATTATTTTCAATACTGCATTATTTGCTGCCACAATGTTTACTTGCTTTGCATTAAATTGAAGTACAATTTTTCCTGAATCTGAAATCATTCGCATTCCATCATTATTATTTTTCCACATTCCATCCATGTAGAAATAATGCTGTTTGAACTGACTTGGTAATTTATAATCCACTATTTTGTTTTTTGAGAAACCTTCCTCATTTCCCAATTGATTTCTTCCTTCTGCAAAATTAAATCCAAAGTATAACTCAGGTGTTCTAAATGCTGCATGTGAAAATTCATCTATATTCACAATTTCTTTTTTTTCTAACGTTTTACCTAATTCTTCCGATCGTTCTCTTAACAGTAATTGAATTACTTTTTCTGTTTCTTTATACGCTCCTTCTCCAATATGATCAAATCTAATGTATCCTTCATGGTCTGCAATGTATTTTCTTGGCCAATATCTATTTTGAAAATCATTCCAAATTT
>Ga0315316_10001747_pt1 | contig 15449 bp, 8 predicted proteins | sample M160m3416metaG_FD_203702 | JGI IMG/M metagenome (GOLD analysis project Ga0315316, IMG submission 203702) | Ammonia-oxidizing marine archaeal communities from Monterey Bay, California, United States - M1 60m 3416 | ecosystem: Environmental > Aquatic > Marine > Intertidal zone | place: USA...
CTCGCGTGTGGCAAATAGTATAAGTCTCTACCGTAGCTAACCCTGAAGGAGACTCAGTGAAAGCAGGAGATTCCATTGAATCAATTTCTCGCTGGTAGTTGATTGGATTCTCACGTTCCCATTCCCCCATCACTGGCGCAGCTGAATAAATGCCGGTTGCGTGCTTAGAGAGATAGCCACCATTAGCCGTAACTAATCCAAAATGCGAGGGGTTAGCTCTCAGTTTTGGAAGCATAGTGGCTATGGCATGCATACTATAATTATTCCCAGGACCACCAAAGAAAGGCAAACCACCCGTAACTGTATATCCCCGCGAATCCTCATAGGATAAATTCAGTTCCTCACAAGCGATCTCAACCGCTGACGGGAAGCAAGAATAAAAATCAAAGTAATCTATGTCTTTCAGTGTTAAGTCGGCCATTGATAGAGCATGACGAACATTAATCCCTATCGCTGGGGAGGAGTGATAATTCACCCGGTTAACAACATTAATTTTTTCGCTTGCCTCAGCACAACCGTGCAAAAAAATCCATTTAGCCGGGTCAATTCCCAGCTCTTTCGCATATCCAACAGAAGTCATAACAATGGCGGCCCCCTGATTTACACCATCCATAGCATTCAACCACTTCGGATAGGGAAAGCCTATCCAGCGATTTTCATCCGTGACCGTTACAAGTTCTTTTGCGGACCGAGGACGACCATAAAAAGAAAATGGATTATCTGCCGCCACCTTTGAAAACTTCTCGAACAATTTGCCCATTTGCGCGCGATGCGCCTCTATACTCAATCCCTTATGATGTCTTAACGCATTTTCAAAAAGTGGATAAGTCTGCACCGGTATGCCAACACCATGGTCAAACTCATGAGGAGTAAAAAGTTTTTCTCCCAGCCCTCTGTCCTCCTGAGTTCCTGGGTTTTCTTCATGCCAATCTAGCATCACGTTTTTACGGAGGGCTGTTTGAGCTGTTTTAATCGCCTCAGATCCTGCCAGTAATGCGACCTTTACATCCCCAGTTGTAATTCGCTCTGCCATTTCATTAATATATTTTTGAGGCGTATTCCCGCCTACGTTGCCGTAAATAGCGTTGACGGGATCAGCACCTACACGACTGGCGATGGCTCGCGGCGGATTCTGAGCACGTCCAAATGGGATCTGCAACCTAGGACGATTAGAAGAGTCTGGAAAGATTCGAATTGAAACAATCGTATCAATATTAGCGGCAATGGAACTGCCAATACCTGTGTCAAAAATTGCTGCTCTAGAGGCCTCAGCAGCGATTCCAAGAGGTGGTTGGGCTTTTTCTAGCACAAACTCTTTTTCCGTAAATTGTCCACCGCCAACTATAATTGGAGTTGAGTTTTCCACGTAGTTTCCTTGAACATAATTAATTTAAAAAGATATTAGCATGAAGGCAGCTGACTCTACCGATAGCAATTTTCTCAAAATAAGCGCGCCTTCATATCCTTCTTTCTCATCTTCCCAGATATATTTGATGCAAGAGACTCAACAAAGGCGTCCTTAAATTCTGCTGACTGTAATCATCTTTGAAATAGCTCGTATAAACCGCGACTATATCAAGAACAGGATTAACGATGAGCGCCTGACCACCCCAACCGCCTTTTACCATGAATCCATCGGAATCGATGTAATCCCACTGATAGCCATTATGCGAGCCATCTTCTCGAATCAGATTTGGGTTTGGTTTATTGAGCAAGAGGTCGATTGTCTCTTCCGAAATTATCCGCTTATCAGATACTCTCGAATATGAAGGAGTAAACAACAACCCAAATCGAGCCATGTCTCTCATATTGGACAGAAAACCACCATGAGTTAATGCTATGCCATAACGGTACGCGAGAAAGGATGCGTCAGATTCCGCGCCTATCTTTCCCCATATCTCACGAGTAAAAGTATCTTGAAATGGTTCGCCTGTGATCTTTTCAATCAACCAACTTAATACGAAGGTATTTACGCCAGAGTAAGAGAATATTTCTCCTTGATCCGCATGCTTAGATACTTTTAATGTTCTCAAAAAATCATATGGGTTATCTGGGGCATCGTCCTCTCTATATCCGTCACCGATCGCCATAGAATACTGATAATAACAGGACTGACGATCTATATACTCATCCTGACAGTCTAATCCGGTCGTCATGTCTAGGATATTGCGAATTTTGATTCCAGCAAAATCAGAGGAGGCTAACTCCGGAATGTAGTATTCAACATCCCTATTGACGTCGACAAGACCTCTCTCCTCAAACATCCTTATTAGAATCGCTGGCATTACTTTCGCAACCGACCAATATATTGGCTTTTCATAGGACTGCATGCGCGGATAGGATTCGAACACGATCTCCCCTCTATGCAGAACAAGCAGGCCTAGCGTCGTAGTGACATCGCTGCTCACGAATTCAGCGAAAGGAATATCACCACCAACAGTTCCAACTAAAAAATCATCTATCTCCGAATTTAAACTTTTCTCAATTAGCTTTACCGGCCCCGAACGATACACGTTAACGGTAGGAAATAATTGGTGTACATTTTTATGCATCCATGCCATCTGCTGTCCCGTTTCGGCCCACCATATATCCCCCTCTGGCACCAATCGATGCCTCCGCTGGGTTTCCATCCAATCAACAGACGAGTTAAAGCCAGAACTTTCGGCCGTCTGGCCCGGCAGAGCAAAAGTGCAGATTGCAAAAAAGAGAAAGCAAGCACAGGCGGTTTCAATGTGATTCTTAATCATATAAAGCCATAGGATAGGTCATGATTTAAGCATACAGGAATGTGGAACCAAACAAACTACTTCCACTCGCAAAAATTGTATACTTCAGCTATAACCTAGTACTGAGTTAAAAACTAATGGAGAGCTATATGTCGTTGGATCCGCAAGCCAAAGCCCTTTTAAAAAGCATGGAAGAATCTGGGTCTCCTCCACTAAATACACTCCCACCAGCGGAAGCGAGAGTAGCATATGACAAAGGAAGTGAGCTATTTAGAGGAAACCCACCCGACCCTCATTCAATCGAAACCATCAAAATTCCCAATCGAGACGGAGGAATAACAGCCTGGGTTTACAAACCCAAAGAATCCAAAAATTTACCTACACTTGTTTTTTTTCATGGTGGGGGCTTTGTGATTGGTTCGCTTAAAAGCCACGACACTGTTTGCCGGTCCCTTTGCGTCCAAACCCAATGCTTGGTAATTTCGGTAGACTACCGCCTGGCCCCAGAGCATAAATATCCTGCAGCTCTTGATGACGCATGGACGGCAACAACTTGGATCGCGGAAAATATCGAACGTCTTGGCGGGAACTCCAATAATTTGGCCGTAGGTGGTGACAGCGCTGGGGGCTGCCTGGCTGCGTCTGTCTCGTTACTGGCGAAGAAAACAGGTGCGCCCTCGATCTGCAAACAACTGCTAATCTATCCTTGTACCGATATGACAGCAAGATTTGACTCGCATCGAACATTTGGCGAGGGATATCGCTTAACTACCGAGTTGCTAGAGTGGTTTTATAACCATTATTTTGACGACGAAGAGGATATAGCCCATTGGAAAGCTTCGCCTCTGAATGCAGAAAATTTTGAAAATCTACCACCAACTTTTATATTGAGTGCTGGATTTGACCCACTGCAAGATGAGGCTAAGGCCTACGCTGATAAATTAAAGAATGCCGGGGTCCGGGTAAAACATTCCCATTATAAGGGCATGATGCATGGATTTATAACGATGCCTGGAGTTATCGACAAAGCTAAGGAAGCGATAACTGAATGTGCAGAGGAACTAAAAGAGACTTTTTTTGATTTCGAGCTTTAATCTTTTCATTGCTAATACAATCGTTTCTTTGAGCACAAATAGTTGAGTAAATCATTATGAATAAGAACATTCTGCCAGCAAGCTTGTTAATGATCATAACGTTTGACGTCTCAGCACAGTGCTCAGAAAATAGGGCTAACGCTGAGAAAGTAAGTGGGTACGTGTACCTAGATGAAAATAAAAATTTGATCAAAGAAGAAGAAGAACGGGGTTTGCCAAATATTTCGGTCTCCAACGGTTGTAGCGTTATTCAAACTGATCAAAATGGCCGCTATGAAATCTCACTTGCCCCATTTGAAATTTTATTTATTTCGAAGCCCGCAAATTTTTCACTCCCCTTGGATGAGAATAATATCCCTAAGTTTTTCTATCGGCACTATCCGGAAGGCACGCCTGCCCGAGTTGCTAATACTTCTGTGGAGTGGTTATGGCCCGTGATAGCGCCAACCGGGCCTCTTCCTGAATCCTTAAACTTCCCTGTCTTTGACGCTGAGGAAGCGTCCTCGAAATTTACCGCACATGGCTTCGCAGACACTCAGGCACAATCGGAAATTGATCAAGACATGCTCAGGGAAGATCTGATAAATCCTCTAGTAAATAATCCTTACTCGGTTGAATTCGGCCTAACAGTCGGGGACGTGGTCTTCGACAAACTGGATCTATACGATCGACATAAAACAATGATGGGGCTAATAGGCATTCCTCAATGGTACTTGCCCGGCAACCATGACATTAACTTTGAATCACCCGATGCAAACTTTGCTAATGAAACGTACAAAATGCACTTCGGGCCCACCTACTATTCTTTCAATTATGGGAATGTTCATTTTGTAGCGCTAAACAATGTGGAATACGCTGGGGACGGCAACCAGTTTGATTGTGATCATCTGTCATATTGTCGAGGAGTTTACCGCGGGTATATTAGCCCAACCCAATTACAGTGGCTTCGTAACGATCTATCGCTGGTTGGAGAGGGAAAACTAATTGTGATTGCTACTCATATCCCTCTTTTAACTGAAGCAGATGATGGAGTTTCCGAGCGGATAACTGGCCCATATACCGAAAATTTTTCAGAGCTATGGGATATTTTAGAACCATTCGAATATATCTACGGTCTTGCCGGACACGATACTAGCCACAGTTGGAAAGTCGAAATAAATCATGAGCATGGGTGGTCCGGTAAGCCATGGATCGCTCATACGTTAGCCGAAGTTCGGGGGAGTGGCTGGATGAGAGGACCTCAAGATCTCCGCCAAGTCAGGGACGCGATGATGCAAGATGGCAACCCTAACGGATTTTACATCCTTCGCTTCGACGATACAAAATTGACTCCAGAATTTATTCCCTTTCCTTTCGGCCCAGACAGTGCGGGGCGACTTCGTATAACACTTGAGCCAAACCTTACTAGTCCTGAAACTGGAAGCGTTAACCGAGGATATCTGACGGGACCAACAAAGGTTGTTGTAAACCTATTTGACGGGGGCGCTCGAGACTCAGTATGGGTATCCATCGACGGCTCGGGAAAAGAGCTCATGACCTATGTCATTCGGACCGACCCTTTCGCAGAGGCACAGTATGAGAGGTTCCTCGATTCTGATGATGCCTACCCTGCTCCAGTTCGCTCAGCCCACATTTGGGAGTATCCCTTGCCCACAGATCTCGATAATGGTCTGCATTCTATCGTTATTACAAGCGAGGATGAATTTGGACAAATCCAACAGGGTACATTCACTTTTGAGATACTCGAGAATTAGTTAACCGACGCCGATTAAATCAGGCAAAAACTCATGCGCTTAGATTACATAAACGACTCAGAACATCTCTCAATAGAGCTTTTTTTTCACTATGGAAACTAATTTCGACTACATCATAGTTGGCGCAGGAACCGCAGGTTGCGTTCTAGCAAATAGACTTTCAGCCGACCCCAAAAATCGCGTGCTTTTAATCGAAGCGGGAAAGAAAGACGATTACTTTTGGATCGATATCCCGGTAGGTTATCTTTACACCATCGGAAATCCGAGAACAGACTGGTGTTACAAGACGGAACCGGATCCGGGCTTAAATGGTCGATCGATAGGCTACGCCCGTGGCAAAGTTTTAGGGGGCTGCTCTTCAATCAACGCGATGATTTACATGCGGGGACAAAAAACTGACTATGATCATTGGGAGTCTCTTGGAAATTCAGGATGGGGTTGGGACGATGTACTACCAATTTTTAAGTCGTCGGAAGACTATCAGCATGGCGCCGATGAATATCACGGTAGCGGTGGGGAAATGCGCGTTGAGGAACGCAGGGTCAACTGGGAGATACTAGACGCTTGGAGAGACGCCGCAGCGGAATGCGGCATTCCCAAGATTGAGGAATTTAATCGCGGCGACAACTTCGGTAACGCCTACTTCCAAATGAATCAACGCAGAGGGGTTCGTTGGAGTGCCACAAAAGCGTACTTGAGACCGGTGCAATCGAGACCAAACCTTACCGTACTCACGGATACTCACGTTGATCAAGTAAAATTTAATAACTCCAACGACGGCTTAAGAGCGGTCGGGATAAAGGTTCGTCGGGAGGGGCTAGAATCGCGATATCTGTCCGCCGAGAAAGAAATAATCCTTTCCGCAGGAGCTGTGGGATCACCGCAGATCTTGCAACTCTCCGGCATCGGACCCAAGACACTTCTCAACAAAAATGGTGTCACAATATTAGCTGACCTCCCAGGCGTAGGAGAAAATCTCCACGACCACTTGCAGGTGCGAAGCGTCTATAAAGTCGAGAACACGGTAACCTTAAATCAGAGGGCCACATCCCTCTTCGGAAAAGCGTCAATGGGCCTAGAGTACTTCCTGTTTAAAACAGGACCGTTGACTATGCCTCCCTCTCAATTAGGAGCTTTTGCGAAAAGCGACCCTCAACAAGAAACCGCAAATATAGAGTGGCACGTGCAACCTTTATCACTCGAAAAATTTGGCGATCCCCTGCATAAATTCAACGCTATTACTCCATCAGTATGCAATCTACGCCCATCCAGTCGAGGCAACGTTCAAATAAGATCTAACGATCCCAGTGATTACCCAGCGATCCAGCTAAACTATTTATCCACCACGGATGATGAAAAAGTAGCGATAGAAGGGTTGCGGCTAACGCGAAAAATTATGCAAGCGAAAGCTCTCCAGCAATTTAATCCTCAAGAATGGAAGCCTGGAACCGAGATTCAAACCGAACAACAATTGCTAGAATCAGCCCGCAATCTTGGGACAACAATCTTTCATCCAGTCGGCACCTGTAAAATGGGTAATGATGAATTAGCCGTGGTTAATGACCGCCTGCAAGTTCATGGAGTAAAAAACCTTAGGGTGATTGACGCATCCATTATGCCTAGAATCACATCGGGAAACACGAACGCCCCAACTGTAATGGTCGCGGAAAAAGGCGCGCAATTTATCCTTCAAGACGCCTAATTTTAATAATCTGGAAGTATTTCTAATATTCCGGAAGGATATTTCTCAACAGTTTAAAATTACAGCAGCCTCCATCGATTGTTTTGTTATTAAGTGTTTGCATTGTTGCTGCGGACTTGGCAACCTTAGAGCTTGAGATCGAAAAAATAGGGGATTTACCATGAAAAACCAACTCAAAATGGCTCTTGCCAGCATATTTAGTCTCTCATTTTCAGCAATCGTTTCGAGTGCAGAACTTGAGCAAATAGGGACTTTTGACTTCCCAACTTCCGCTTCAGGCGAGGCCCAAAAGCACTTTACTTTAGGAGTCGGTTACCTTCACAGTTTTGGCTGGAAGCAAGCCCGCGGTGAATTTCGCAAAGCACAGGAAATTGATCCTGATTTTGCTCTCGCTTACTGGGGGGAATCTCTTACTTATAACCACCCTCTGATACCAGTTTTGCAAGACCCCGAGTCGCCAAAAGATACCCTAAATCGTCTTGGTGCAACATCTGAGGAGCGCTTGTCAAAAGCGCCTACGAATCGAGAAAAAGGATTCGTAAGGGCAGCAGAAGCATTTGCCTTCACTGAAGGGTCGCTGGGAGACAAGAGGCTCGCATGGATGTATGCGATGATGGATCTTTACGAAGATTTTCCAGAAGACCGAGAGGTTGCGGCGTTTACGGCAGTATCTATGTTGAGCGGAGCAACTGTTTCGAAGGACGATAGGGTGCTGAATAATTTCCTGACAGAATCAGGCACTGAAATCAGCATGAGGGCAGGCGCGATAGCAATGGACTTATTTCGGGAAAATCCGAATCACCCTGGAGCGGCTCACTACATAATTCATTCTTTCGATCATCCTACCTATGCTCCTCTTGCGCTAACGGCAGCTGAAAAATATGCGAGCATTGCCCCCGCCGTTTCTCACGCTCGGCATATGCCTACACACATCTTTATTCAACATGGGATGTGGGACAGGGTATCCGAGTGGAATGACTCAGCTTTTCAGGCAGGCTGGGATCTTTGGGAACCAGGCGATGCCGCTGGCGATCAAAACCACTCGTCTGACTGGGGCCAGTATGGAGACCTCCAGCGAGGTGATTTTGAACGATCTAATTTGTGGATTACCAGAGCAGGCGAAGTCCTAGAAAAGAATGGCGACTCGAGATCAACGGGCACTCTCAAAACAATGAAAGCTCGACACATTATTGAAACCGAGCAGTGGGAGACCTACGAGTTAACAGATGCACTGAATGGTGATGAATTATTAGCGCTTGGTCTAAGCGCGGCAAACCTTGGAAATCTAACGCTTGCTCAGTCGGTGACAGACAGACTGGAAGAATTGTCCTCACAGAGCCCTAACAACACGTCTCTCAATCTTATAAAACTGGAAGTATCAGCGTTAACTAAGTTTAAGCAAGGGCAGGAAGAGGATGCGATTTCGATGATTATGGATGCAGTCTCCATGGCTGAAAACCAATCACCACCTCGGGGAGCTGCTAGCCCTCTTAAGCCAGTGCACGAATTGGCGGGAGATATGTTGCTCGAGATGGGCGACCATAAAAAGGCAGCTGAACTTTATGAGGCCTCTTTAGGGCGGATGGCTAATCGACCAAGAGCCCTTTTGGGTGCGGCAAGAAGTTACGCTGGGCTAAACGATAGCCAAAATGCCCGTCAAAGTTATCAAGCTTTTCATAGCCTATGGCAAGATAATAGCCTTACAGAAGTATCGGAAGCCAAGCGCTATCTTGGCCTGTAAGCAATAAGGAGCACTTATGCCGGATAAAGTTTTTGAGAAAGCAGCGGCCAATGGACTAATTAGCCGAAGACACCTTCTCGGGCTCGGGGTTGCCTCAACCGGCCTAGCTTTATCCGGAGCGGCTGTTGGCGCCGACTCTGGGATAAGTTTCCAAATTCCAACGTGGTCTCGTCAACCTGGTCCCGGAGCTAGCGCATACGGAGCTCGCTCCACATATGCCGAAGATCTTGAGAGGCTGGCTGGACAGCCAAACCCAACTTACCCTGGTGGAGGTGCATCGCGATCTCCCCTGCAACATTTGCAAGGGACAATTACACCGAACAGCTTACATTTCGAAAGGCATCATGCCGGCATCCCAAACATTGACCCTTCTCAGCACAACCTAGTTATAAACGGTCTCGTCAGACAACCATTAGTATTTCGTTATGAAGATCTTTTAAAGTACCAGATGGTCAGCCACATACATTTTCTTGAATGTTCAGGCAACAGTGGGGCTTTGATGCGTGGCGAGGTGGGCGGCTCTGCCCAGAGCTTGCATGGCCTAGTATCCTGCGCAGAATGGACAGGGATTCCCTTATCTACTTTATTGGATGAAGCAGGAGTGCTCCCTGAAGCGAAATGGGTGGCGGCAGTCGGCGCTGATGCTGCAAGCATGGGAAGGTCAGTCCCCATCTCGAAGGCTCTAGATGATGTAATGGTAGCTTTATATCAGAACGGAGAGGCCGTCAGACCGGAGCAAGGTTATCCGATGCGTTTATTCTGCCCAGGCTGGGAGGGAAATATAAGCGTCAAATGGCTCACTCAGTTAAAACTCACAGCTGAACCAGCGCAATTTCGTGATGAGACAAGCAAGTACACCGATACCTTACCAAACAGATCAAGTTATCAGTTCACTTTTCCTATGGGGACAAAGTCTCTCATCACTTCTCCGTCAGGAGAGATGACTCTGGAAAGAAAAGGAATTTACCAAGTAACCGGCATCGCTTGGAGTGGTGGTGGAAGCATTAGAAAAGTGGAAGTAAGCGCTGACGGTGGCGAGACTTGGGCTGAAGCCGCAATTCAAGGGCATCAGTTGGACAGGGCTCTCACCCGTTTCACCATTCCCTGGGAATGGAATGGCGGAAGAGCAGTGCTACAGAGTCGCGCAACGGACAGTCAGGGTAACGTGCAACCAACACGTAATGCTCTGATTGCGCAGAAGGGCACACTCAGTTTTTATCACACGCCTTGCATACAAAGTTGGGGCGTAGATAATCAGGGTGAGGTAACAAATATTTATGTATAAAAAGTTCCTTTTGTCAGCGCTTTTGTTAGTCGTCTCCACCCACACGCTGGTTGTCAGTTCTCAGGAAGGGGTAAAATTAGGTGTCCCCATAAGTGAAGAAGACCTCACGCAATTCGATCTGATCGTGGGCCCAGATGGTTTAGGATTCCCTCCAGGCAGCGGCACAGCCAGGCAGGGCAAAGAGGTATATGACAGGAATTGCGCGGTCTGCCACGGGCCGAATGGCGAGGGAACCTCAGGCAACACCATTATTGTTGGCGGAGACATGCAATCAGAAGGCCCTCCCTTGCGGACGGTCGGAAGTTATTGGCCTCACGCAAGCACCCTGTTCGATTTTATCCGCCGAGCAATGCCCGCAATTGCCCCTAAATCGCTCACTAACCAACAGGTTTATCAGGTTACCGCCTATGTTCTATACATGAACAATATCATCGCGCAGGATACTGAAATTGATGCCACCAGCCTCAATGATATCGAAATGCCAAATGCCGATGGCTTCATAGACCGAAGCCACATCCAATAAGGTTTTCAAAACCACCTCTGATACAAGTGCTATCCCGATACAGGACTAATCTTTCTCAAACACCTTAATGCAATAAATTGAAACCCGCCCTTGCGCTCAGTCCAATAATCTCTATGATTCTGCCCCTCAAATTAGGGGGAAAGACTCGAATGAACTCAGTGAAGCTTTTGTGTTGCTCACTTTTCGCGATATCAGCAATATTCATGACTGTTCCAACCAATGCCGCCGACAGCGAGCTGAATATGCCTCGTATCACGGGAGAGCCGACCCTCCAGGATTTTGCGGGGATGCAACCGAATACGGCGTTGGCTCGATCTATGAGTAAAGTAGAAAACTTTATCCAACGCGAGCCTAACCCCGGCCAAAAATCAGCTCAGAGAACCGAGGCGTTCACGGGATATGATGAAGAGAATATCTATGTAGTTATGCTGGCGTTCGATGATAACCCGGAATTAATTAGAGGCAATCTTTCAGCGCGGGAGAATATTCTCGCAGATGATTGGATGGGGTTCATGGTCGATACCTTTAACAACCAACGCTCGGCCTTTGCTTTTTCTTCGAACGCGAGGGGTATCCAGTTGGATGCGCGTTGGACAGAGGGCTCATCGAGGAGGGCCGGGTTCGATTCAACTTTTGACGCAGTTTGGTTTAATGAAAGTCAGTTAACCGAACGAGGCTACATGATCTCATTCACTGTCCCACTCAGAAGTCTTCGTTTTGATGACTCGGACGAGCAGACATGGCGCATCCAATTCACTCGAGGCATCCCAAGATACGGAGAAAACTCGACTTGGCCGGAATATTCGGTGAATGTAGAGGGGCGCCTCAACCAAGCCGCACAACTGACAGGAATCGAGAATGTCTCGCCCGGAAACAACTACCAATTTATCCCTTTTCTCTTCGCTCGCGAACTTGATGCATTGGACCGCTCAGCTTTGGGAGGACCAAAATTCGCTCGATCTTCGGAGCAAGAGGTTGGTCTCGATGCCAAGTTCGTCTTTAACGACAGCTGGGCGGTAGACCTGACACTAAACCCTGACTTTAGCCAAATTGAATCAGACCAACCGCAAGTAACTGTTAATGAGCGGTTCGAAGTTCAGTTTCCTGAACGACGGCCATTCTTTATTGAAAATGCGAATTTTTTCTCGACCGATTCAAACCTAGTGTTCACCAGAAGGATTGTCGACCCTGAGGGCGGCATACGACTCTCGGGAAGATCGGGTGACTACGGCTTTGGAAGCATCTTGATAAATGATGCAGCTCCCGGCTTAGGCAGAGACGCTGATGACCCTCTCAGAGGGGAAAAAGCCAACATAGCTATAATTAGAGGGTTTAGGGACCTTGGCGATCAAGATCGCATCGGCTTCCTAGCCACGGAACGCCAGCTGGGCGACGGCTACAACAGGGTTCTTAGCTTTGACAGCAGATTTAAGTTCACGGATAACTGGTTCACACAAATACAATTAGTTGGAACGGAAAGTGAGCCGACTAGCGGCGATGAATACACTACCGGCTACCAGAGAAACATAATGATTAATCGGGAAGGCCGAACCTATAGCAATCACACCCACTTTATAGAAACAACGTCTGATTTTAGAACCGAATTAGGCTTTATGAACCGATTTTTTAGACCCGGCACCTCAGGAATACATCAGCGATCAGGTTTGAATTTTTACCCTGAAGCGTCAGCCTTAAATAGATGGGGCGGCGCTATTTTTGGAGTCTATTTAGAGGATATGGATGGGGGGAAAATCTATACCCAAATCGGTCCGTCACTGGACTTCCGTTTTGAAACGACAACGCTAGACTTCAATTGGACGGACTATGAAGAAATACTCAAGCCCGGAGATTTCCCAGGATTAAACTCGGTCAGATCTTATGATTACGACACATGGCAGGTCGGCCTAAGTAATAATACGTTTGAAGCGGTCCAGATAAAGGCCAATTATCGACAAGGTACTACTCTAAATCTGGTGCCGCAGTTAGGATCTCTGCCGTCTGTCGCTGATACCAACCGAGTAGATTTTAATGTGGCCATCAGACCCATAGAGCAGCTTAATATTGCTAATACTTATTTCTTAACCGAACTTGATACGCAGGGCGGGACCAAAATTTTCTCTAATGAGATTGTAAGATCAGCATGGAATTACCAATTTACTAAGGAACTTTCCTTACGATTTATAGCGCAGTATGACAAAACTGAAGCGGGGCCAGCAACGCGGCTTGAAGACGAAGAAAATTTGAATTTTGACCTCTTACTTCGCTATGTAATCAACCCTTGGTCGGCTTTCTACGTGGGTTACAACTCTAATCAAAGTAATTTCGATATTGTAGACATGGAAGGTGAGAGAGAATTAATAGTAGCAAATGATTTGCGCCGTGACGGAGACCAATTCTTTATTAAATTTTCTTACCTTTTTCAGCGATAAACGGTTTGTCTGCTTGTCGTTGTAAAATACTGTGTTTTCCATAAACCCGCAGCTCGTTAATGCTTTGAGCTGTGACGCCTTATAAAGAGGCCTTTTTTCGGCCTGCGATAAACTGAAGCCCTAGCTTGAATTCCTTTTCAGAATGCTTAACCTTTAACGCTGTCTCTCTCGGCATACACAAATGAAAATTTCATCTCTCCAAGTTTGGGCTGCAACTACCTTTATTGCTGTACTCCCAAACATCGCCTGCCAAGCCGCAGATAGTGCGATGTCAATTCCACGTATAGAGGGACAACCAGCGCTCGCTGACTTTTCTGACATGCGCCCAAGGACCTCATTGGCAAGATCCATGAACAAAGCTGAGAATTTTGTTCAACGTGAACCCTATCCGGGAGAGGCCTCTGCTCAACGCACTGAAGCATACATTGGGTACGATGACGAGAACCTTTATGTAGTGTTTTTAGCATTTGACGAGAGCCCAGAACTCATCAGGTCAAACATGGCAGCCCGGGAGAATATTGGGCAAGATGACCATGTAGGGTTTATGGTTGACACGTTTAATAATCAAAGATCTGCTTTTGCCTTCTACTCCAACTCTAGGGGTATTCAGCTTGATATGAGGTGGGCAGAAGGGTCCGGAAGACGCGCAGGCTTTGACTCAACCTTTGACGCGGTTTGGTTTAGTGAGGGCAAGTCGAACGACCAAGGATATATGGTGTTGATAACCGTACCAATGCGCAGCTTGCGATTTGGCGAGTCTGATGAGCAGATGTGGCGGGTTCAGTTTAATCGGCAAATCACACGGTACGGCGAACAATCTTTCTGGCCGGAGTATTCAATCGACGTTGAAGGACGATTAAATCAGGCCGCCCTCCTTTCAGGAATTACAGACGTTTCGTCAGGCAATAATTATCAGGTGATACCTTTCCTCTTTGCTAGAGAGCTCGATGTATTAGACGAGTATGCTCTTGGTGGGCCAAAATTTAATCAATCATCAGAACAGGAGGTCGGCGTCGACGCCAAGTTCGTGTTCAACGATAGCTGGGCTTTAGATCTAACGCTCAATCCAGATTTCAGCCAAATAGAATCAGACCAACCGCAAGTGACAGTGAATGAGCGATTTGAAGTCCAGTTTCCGGAACGCCGCCCTTTCTTTATCGAGAACGCAAACTTTTTCTCGACCGACTCTATTTTGGTGTTTACCCGAAGAATTGTAGATCCAGAGGGCGGCATCAGACTTACCGGTCGCGAGGGAGATTATGGCTTTGGCGGAATTCTGATCAACGATATTGCTCCAGGCTCGAATAGAGAGATAACTGATCCGCTTAATAGAAAAAAAGCCAATATAGCTATAATTCGAGGGTTTAAGGACTTTGGCGACCAAGACCGCTGGGGATTTCTAGCGACCGAACGCCAACTCGGAGATGGCTACAATAGAGTTGTTAGTTTGGACAATCGAATTAAATTTACCGACAACTGGTTTACGCAAATGCAACTGGTCGGAACTGAAAGTGAACCTTCAAACGGCGGAGAGGTGACTACAGGTTATCAAAGAAACATTATGTTTAATCGTGAGGGGCGGACTTATACGAACCATACGCATTTCATAGAAACCACGTCAGATTTCAGAACCGAGCTAGGATTCCAAAACCGTTATTTTAAGCCGAATACCTCAGGTATGCACCAAACCTCGACTTTTAATCTCTACCCTGAAGAGTCAGCAATAAACCGCTGGCGCGTCACAGGAAGGGGCGTTTATTTGGAGGACATGAAAGGTGCGAAGATATACTCTGAACTAAGCCCACAGGTTGATGTCCGCTATGAGACAACTGGCATTAATGCTCGTTGGACAGATTATACTGAGATGGTACAGCCAGGCCAATTTCCTGGGGTCACTACAATGAGGTCATACGCTTACGATAACTGGCAAATTGGTTTTGACAATAGAACGTTTGAAGCGTTGCGAATCAATGCCAACTATCGAAAAGGGACAACTTTAAACTTGGTTCCTAGAATTGGTAATCCTCCCTCTGTCGCAAACACCAGAAGAATTGATCTCAATGTCCTCTTAAGACCTACCCAACAGCTTAGCATTGCTAATACTTACTTCCTTACCGAGCTTGATACTTTAACTGGAGAGAAAGTTTTTTCAAATGAAATTTTTCGATCAAATTGGAATTATCAGTTTACAAAAG
>Ga0315316_10001754_pt1 | contig 15407 bp, 13 predicted proteins | sample M160m3416metaG_FD_203702 | JGI IMG/M metagenome (GOLD analysis project Ga0315316, IMG submission 203702) | Ammonia-oxidizing marine archaeal communities from Monterey Bay, California, United States - M1 60m 3416 | ecosystem: Environmental > Aquatic > Marine > Intertidal zone | place: USA...
GATCCGCAGACAACTCTGCAGCTGACGAGACTCCTTCCATTCGGTGCCGCACCTGTGGTGACATTGGTTACCACGGTCGGTTCGTCACAGCGGAACTGCTGGATCCGAACCGAAGTGAGATCTCTCAGGCATTGCTTGAGCGAGTCGACGCGAATCGGCTGGAATCCATCGCGAAAGAATGCGGAACCGTTACACTCCATGATCGTGCTCGGGCAGCCGTCCAAACCGGGCAGACTTATTCTGAGGAAGTGTTCCGCGTACTGGGCAGGAGTGTCTGATCGATCAAAGTTGACTGGCTTGTGTCTGTTTTCCTTCACTCAACAAAACGTCTGCGTGCATGTCGTCCGTGACTCTTGAAGATATTCGCAACCTCAGCACTGAAGTGCAGGCCATAGTTGCAGCAGGGCTGCCGCTGGAAACAAATCTCGCCCGGGCAGGCCAGGGGCACGGTCGGCATCTGGCACAGCTCACCGAAACGATCTCCACCAGTCTTTCTGAGGGACAATCTCTGGAAGACACAATCCGTGACAGGCGGGTCGGCGCCCCCAGAATGCTGGCCGCGGCCGTCGCCGCGGGTGTGCAAACGGGACAGCTCGGCGGAACGATCGAGATGCTCGGGAATCTGGCCGAGGATCTCGTGGATCTGCGTCAGCGTGTGCTACAGTCGATGACCTATCCGCTGACGATTGTCGCCATGGCGATGCTGCTGTTCCTGATGTCGATTCGACATTTCCTGAACGCTGTCGGCAGCATCCTGAACGACGCAGCGACGCAGAACATGTCGTCCTTTCAGTACATCATTGCTTTGGACGCACAGTACTGGTGGTGGCCGCTGCTCTTCCCCGCAGTCTGCCTGTTCTTTGCGATGCTGTGGATTTTCTCGGGGCGAGCTGATTCGATGGCGTTTAACGGACCGGAAAAGCTGCTGCTGCTGTTGCCCGGTGTGGGCAGCATGATCCGCGACCTGCAGTTCTACACCCTGACGCGTATGTTGTCGCTGATGGTGGAACGCGAACTGCCGTTGGCTGATTCTCTGCTGCTGGCAGGCGCCTGCTGCGGAAATCCCGGACTGGATACCGCCTGCCAGCGGACGGCCAATGAGCTGCAGAAAGGAAATGTTCCGGTACACGGCAGTAAGGAAAACTGGCGTCCGGGAAATCTGCCTCCATTACTCATGGCCTGTATCAGGAACTGCAGTCAGAAGGAGGATCTGTTTAAGGAACGGCTGGGCAGCGTCGTCGGGTACTACGCTCGTCGGCTGAGCGTCAGTGTGTCGTGGCTGCGAAACATCATTCCGGTCGCCATGTTGCTGGTCATCGGAGGCGGCACCGTGGCCGTGTATTCCCTGACGGTGTTTCTACCCATCACAGAACTGTACCGCTTTCTTACGACGAATTGATACGCCTGAACTCTAAAGAGATCCTTGATTGATGACGCGATACCGCTACGAAGCCACTGATCGATCGGGCATTCCGATCCACGGGACAACGGACGCTGAAAGCGAATCCGATCTTGCCCGCCAGATCACTGCGCGCGGACTTCGGTTGATCAGTTCCAGCGAATTATCACTCAATTCACTGATCGATGGACACGTTATGCCTCTGCCACGACTCTACCAGCTGCGCGTGGGAGAACAGCTGCGCGAAGCACTGATGACCGAACTGCCGGCACACGAGGCCGTCCGAGCAGTCGCGGCCGAGCCGTTATCTCACCCGCTGCTGGGTATTGCGCCATGGTTTCAAACGCTTGCCATCATCATGTTTGTCGCTGCAGTTGGCCTGCAGAAACTTTCAGGCGACTTTCTGGCCGTCGTCGGTGGAATGGCTGCATTAGCCTTCATCATCGCCCCGGCGGTGTGGCTGGTGCTGTACGTGCTGTATCAGCATCGGCCAAGGCAACTGTTGCGAATTCTGGCCGACAGGCTGGAGTCCGGTGAAAGTGTGCCAGCCTATCTGCGAGCCGCCATGCCCGCGGAGGCACGCTGCGTAATGACGTCTCAAATGGACGACGACAGCAAAGCCAGAGTCGCGGCAGAACTGCTGCCGAATCTGCTGGGGCGTGACTTCCGCAGCCAGCAGTTCGTGATGACCCTGCTGGGGCCGCTGATGATGCTGGCAGTTGTGATCGTGGCCATTCATTCCACTGTTCTGCTTGTCGTGCCGGGCTTCAAGAGCATTTTCCAGGACTTCGGCGTGTCGCTGCCCGCCATCACTGAGTTCGTAATTTCGGTTTCGGACATCGTGGTGTGGTGCGGGTTCACAGGTTGGGCCGTCGTCGTGGGTTTCATGATGACGGCGCTCATCCTGACCGCCGTGAGTCTGTCTTCAGGGCGAGTTGGTGAAATTCTGGAGTCTGTTCCATTGCTGGGCATGGCCTTTCGCTGGGCCATGCAGGCCAGAGTCGCTCGAATTCTTGCAGCCACAGTTCGCTGTGACGTGCCGTTTGGAGAATCGTTGAGAACAGCAACGGCGGGAAGTGGATTCCAGTCCGTACGAAATCGCGGGAAGGTGCTGGCTGACGAACTGGAGACGGGCAGTGGCAACATGCTGCCCACAGAAAAACTCTCCGGATTGCCACTGTCTCTCCTGTTTGCGACAGACGAAGGTACAACTGCCGAGCAGCGACGTAATGCGGTCGCGGATACATTCCAAAGTCTGTCCGAAATGCTTGACTCGGCAACCATTGGACAGGGGCGGCTGTTGTCCATTTTGCTTCAAATGTTAACTGTGTTTCTGGCGGGACTGATTATCGCGACAGGTCTGCTGGCCATGGTTCTTCCGCTCATCAAACTCCTTAACGATCTTTCCTGAACAATGACCGGTGGCAATCTCCAGGCTTTGCTGTTTCTCTTCAACCGACCGGAACCCATTCGGCAGTCATCACTGCTGATGGTTCTGGCCACCGGCCTGGGGGATTCCACGTCACTGCTGAGCGGTCTTAAGGCACTGGCGATGGAATCAAGTTCGCCGTGGAGTGATAAAATCACTGAGTTACGGCTGTTAATCGATCAGGGGCAGACGCTGTCAGAAGCCCTGTCCATCGCAACGGGACTGGTGCCGGATGCGACACTGCTGGCGATTCGTGTCGGCGAACAAACCGGAACGCTCAGGCAGGTGCTGGCCGAAGAAGCTCGACGAATCATGAATCAATCAGCTTCGTCCAGTCCTGCTCACCCCATGATTTCAACGACGCTTGCATGGATGCTCACCGTCGGAATTCTGGCGCTGTCGATCGTGACATTCATCATGATCTTCATTGTCCCGAAGTACAAAAAGATCTTTTCCGACTTTGGCACCAATCTGCCGGCAATGACAGAAACGCTCATCAGCGCATCCGATTGGGGCGCGAAATACTGGCCGCTGACAATTCTGCCAATGATGAGCTGTCTGCTGGCTGCGTGTGCGTATCTGGTTTGGGCTAATCTGCAGCAACTGACTTCCGGACGGATTGTCTGCTCGGAACATTTCCCGAGATTCTGGACACCCGTGACGCTGCGTTTGTTAAGTATTACGGTCGCCGCCGGCGAATCAATAAACGATGCCGTCCATGCCATTCATACCCAGTTGCGTCCTGGCCGGGCCGCCGGTCGACTGAGCGCAGTGCGACAGGAACTTAACGCCGGGAACGACTGCTGGGCTGCATTGCGGAACAACGGATTTCTGCGACGACGCGAAGTGGCCTTTCTTGAATCCGCCGCCAGGACACGTCACCTGGACTGGGGACTGATTCACCTGGCGCGAACAATCGACCGCCGGCGTGACCGCTGGATTCAGCGACTACTCACAATTGTTCAACCAATGATCGTACTGTCAGTGGGCATGGTCGTGGCATATGTCTGCATCTCCCTGTTTATTCCCCTGGTCAAATTACTGAACGACCTCTCCTAAGGTTCCTGAGTTGATATCGACAATGTCACATACGGCTGAACTTCGGCAACAGGAATGGCGATCCGCTGCGTCAGCACGTCGGTCGCCTGCACCGCTGTCAATGCGCACCGGCGCTGCTGGCCGTTCATCCGGCAATCGCCGGGGATCGCTGATGGTTGAGATGGTGGTGGCGGCGGTCATGCTGTCCACCGTTGCAGCGATTCTTGTTCCCGGCATTTATGCCGTACACCAGCAGCGTCAGGCGACTCGCTTCGACACACTGTCATTGATCGAACTGAACAATCTAAGTGCAGTCAGTCGAAACATGGGCGTTGCTGATCGCAACACGCTGAAACTCTCTGAGTGGTTCACCGAACGCTATGACGATGCAAAGCTGGATGTCCAGGAAGTCACCGCGGACACCGTCGAACCCCCTTTGCAGGCGTTCAAATTTACCATCATTCGACCGGCCGGCGACGACCGTCCGGACTTCCGCCACAGTCTGGTCGCATGGGTCGCCACACAGGGAGTACCGGAATGATGCGCATTATCCCCGTACCGCGTCAGACGCAGCGCCGCACAGGCACTTTGTTTCACTACTACCTGACCTATTTGTTCCTGACCAGCGTTCTGTTAACAACAACCGGATTGTGCCTGCACACGGTGCTCAAAGCCGATCGACTGGACAATCAGGCATCTGCGCATCTGAAGACGCTGCTGCGACTGGAAGGCAGCCTTCGCACAGATGCAACAGCAGCGGTGGACATGGAAACCACGGCCACCGAGTTGAAATTTTATCTGCCGGAAGCTGACAGTACTGTTCGCTGGGTGGCCCTGAACAATGTTCTGACTCGTGAGAATAACACCGCTGACACACTGACGAACTCTGACCGGTTCGTTTTTCACAAAGGGACGTCGCTGGAATTCTCCTCGAAAGACGAAACAGCGGTCCGTTTGATTCTTACGGAGCCGCCGCGAATGAGGCATCCTGAAGACAGTTCACCGGCAGGTGAAAACACTTCTCATTCCGTCGAATTCCTGCTGTTCGTCCGACCTGCGGTTGTTCCTGTAACGTCAGAGCCATCGGCACGTGCGAATGAATCAGACACAGGTACGCTGAGGGCAGCTGAATACGAAAGAACAAACTGATGCAGGTCGCCGAATACAAAGATCGCCACCGTCGTCACGCCGCCGTTATTGTCATGGTGCTGCTGATTCTGATGATCATGTCCGGACTGGTCGCTCAGTTTTTTCGCCGTGCGATCACCGATCGCCGTCAGGTTCGCAACGAATTCCAGCACCAGCAGGCCATTCAGCTGACCCTGGCGGCGGAACAACTGCTCTCCGAAAGACTGGCTGTCGACGCCGATTACAAAGGGGAGACGTGGGACCATCCTGCTGGCGTTCTTCACCAGACAAATACGGCGTCCGTCGTGATCGCTATTGCGAACACCGCGACCAACGCCCGCATCGCCACTCTAACGGCCCGTTACCCGGCCAATGCCGACCTTCCTTTCAAGGTCACAAGAACAGTAAGGCTTTCACCATGAATTCGATCAGTCAACACAGCGGTGAAAACGCACCTGCGCATCATCAGAGTCCGCAGTCCGCAGAAGCCGGTGAGGCACGCAGGAATCTTCGAAAGACCAGCGGGTTTACGCTGATCGAATTGCTGGTCGTGATTGCTATCATCGCGATTCTGATCGCATTGCTGCTTCCGGCCGTTCAGCAGGCACGTGAAGCCGCACGACGTACGCAATGCAAGAACAACATGATGCAGATCAGCATGGCACTGCACAACTACGACATGTCGTTCGAAATGCTGCCCCCCGGAAGCGTAAATGCAGCCGGGCCCATTCGCAACGTGGCCGAAGGATATCATATGAGCTGGATTGTGCAGCAACTGCCACTATTGGAACAGAACCCACTGTTCAGCAGCATCAGTATGGACGAAGGGGCCTACGGAGGAAGTAATGCGGCAGCCCGACAAATTCAAATGTCTGTGTTCGCGTGCGCCTCGGATTACAACTTTCGATATACGGACGATGTGGCAGGCAACGTGACCTCAAGCAGCTATGCGGGATGTTTCGGTGGCGACGACGTGCCCATAGATGTGGCGAACAACGGTGTCATGTTTCTCAACAGCAGTATGCAGTTCCGAGGGATTCGCGACGGCGCGTCCAATACGATCATGATCGGCGAAAAACTGAATCCACGAGAAACGGTCGATCTGGGCTGGATGTCCGGAACGTCCGCAACACTGCGTAACACAGGTGTCCCCATCAACCGGGGCTGGGACGTAGTGAATTACTTTTCACGATCTGACGGTACACCGAAAACGCCGGCGACGGCTCCCAACGACACCAGCACGGGAGGATTCAGCAGTCAACATACGGGCGGTGCAAATTTTGCACTGGGCGACGGGTCGGTACGGTTTATCAGTGAATTCGTGAGTCCCGAACTGTACAGCAACCTTGGCAACCGAGAAGACATGCAGTTGATCGGGGAATTCTAATGGGGTGGACAGGCATGAAAACAGGACGCAGAAACGCGTTTACTCTGATCGAAATGCTGGTGGTGATCTGCATTATCGCCATTCTGGTCGCCCTGCTGCTGCCAGCCGTTCAGCAGGCCCGCGAAGCCGCCCGACGAACTCAGTGCCAAAACAATCTTGTCCAGCTGGCGATCGGACTACACAACTATCAGGCGTCGTTCAGTTGCCTGCCGCCTGGCGTCGTTAGCGAATCCGGCCCCATACGGAATATTGAAGAGGGTTATCACATGAGTTGGATAGTGCAGACTCTGCCCATGCTGGATCAGGGCCCGTTGTTTCAACAAATCGATTTTAGTCAAGGCGCTTATGGCGCGTATAACTCCACCGCTGGCGCCGCGCAATTGCCGACATTCATGTGCCCTTCTGACAAGCGCTGGCAGAAAGGTGGTATTGTGATCAGCAACTACGCGGGAGTCACTGGAGGTGAAAACGTCCCGATAGACACCAACAACAGTGGTCTGTTCTTCCTCAACAGCAGCATCTCAGCCAAACAAATCAGAGACGGTGCCAGCAACACAATTATGGTTGGCGAACGCCGGGCCGATGACACGCCGGCGACAGATCTGGGCTGGATGTCCGGTACGTCCGCAACGCTCAGAAATACGGGCCTGACAATCAACAACGCCACCCCGTGGACGTGGAACACTGCCGGCCGTGCGGCTGGCGATGAGTCAGGCACTGATGAAAGTCAGCCGACTGATACCCCGGGGCCGGATTATGCCACGGGAGGATTCAGCAGTCCACACGTCGGCGGTTCGCAGGTCGCACTGGCGGATGGCTCAGTACGATTCATCAGTGAAAATATCGACGTGAAGGTTTATCAGAATCTCGGCAATCGCGAAGACGGAGAAATGATGGATGAATTCTGACGCGATGAATGAGCAGCAGAGGATTGTGGCTGTCTGAGAACCACTCGTGTACGCCTTTCACCCCGGGAAAAACCACACCAATCACCATTCTGTCGCACTACGATCTTCGAACAATTTGCCTTTCTGTCGGCAGACACTTCTGAACGAACGACAAGCTATGAGACATCACAAGAGAATCATTCGCGGTTTTACGCTGCTGGAAATGCTCATGGTGATTGCCATCATTGCCGTCCTGATCGCCCTGCTGCTGCCCGCCATTCAACAGGCCCGTGAACAGGCCCGCCGTACTCAGTGCACGAACAACATGGTGCAGCTCGGCATCGCTCTACACAATTATCAAACGTGCCACAACGTCCTTCCACCCGGTTGCGTCAACCTCACCGGACCAGTCCTTGAAGGAAACCCCGGCGGCATGGCACTGGGCTATGAGGCGGGCGGCGGCCAAATTAGTGTGGAAGCTGCAATCAGTGATGACGAGCAGCTGGACGATGGATTGCCGGTCAACCGGGGATATCGTATGAGCTGGATCGCTCAGATTCTGCCTCAGCTTGGAAAAGATAATATCTACCGCCGCATCGACTTCGTTAGTCCGGAACGCAGCTTTCTGACAGCCGAACAGCTCAGGTATTTTGAGTCATCACCGGAACCAACGACCGATGGACCCGTGGGCCAGGAGGGAATGTACGCCTTCGACGGGGGGCCACAGCCACCGGAAATGCCCCTTGTCATTATCTCATTGCTGAATTGCCCCAGCTCTTCGGCTGGCGGCGTTAACTCCGGGGCTTACCATTCGGACTACGCGGGCTGCCACGCCAGCACATCCGTGCCGATTGACGTCGACAACGATGGCCTGCTGTATCTCAACAGTTCCGAATCTCTATACGAGATTCCTGACGGCACATCAACGACAATTCTTGTTGGCGAAAAACAGATGCTCAGCGGTGACAACGGCTGGATGACCGGAGACTACAGCACATTACGCAATACGGGGGTCCCCACCAACCTGTCCTACGTTTCCGTGCCGAACCAATACTCTTCTCAGGAATCCGAAGGAGCGGCGGCCGTCAATGGAGCCGGCTTTTCCAGCTATCACACCAGCACGTGTAATTTTCTGATGGCCGACGGATCCGTGCGCTGCATTGGCAACCGAATCTCTGTGTCAGTCCTGCAAAAACTTGGCAGCCGAAGTGACGGAAGTCTGATTTCCAACTTTGACTACTAGATTTGATGTGACGGCCTGAAGCCTGCCTCTTGCTGTTTCGGTCCGAATACGACTGCAGAGTCCAGCGGAGCATTTTGACGCACCACCCTGGCTTACAATAGCGCAAAATAATACACAACCTGGCCACCAGGCTGGTCTCGCAGCAACAGCGCAGGGTTTTACTGTCCGTAACGATTTTTCCGAATTGGCACGCCAGATGCCTGTAGAGTCACTCGTGAGGGGCAGCGGACGATGGCCCGCTTCGCTGTCTCAGGCACTGAGCGTTCCGGGAATACCCGGAACGCTTATTTTTTTTGGGCGGGGCGAGAAGGACATCAAATAACGGCCTTCCGGATGGACACCGGGATTCTCGGCCCCAAACTCCAGGGACTGCATTTCTCTGCAGCTGAATCACCACGAGGTCGGTGCGGACGCCGGATTCCGGTCACGAACCGTTAGATCCGGCCTTTGACGGCTGAGTGCAAGTCCTCTTTTCAGTTCGGCCACGGACTCTGCCAGACGCTCGTCGGATATGTCCCATTCAGCGAACACTTCTGGCAACAGCGTCCGTTCCTTCAACAGACGTGCATCAAACAGCGAAACTGTTTAGATTTTGTGTGCACCTTCCCGCCCTCCACCCACCTGAATCCGGAGACAGACATGCCGAACCGCAGAGATTTCCTGCAGACAGCCAGTGCCACGACCGCATCATTAATTGCCGCGCCAGCATTCGTGCGAGGTCAGAATCTTAATTCCAAGCTGCAGCTCGGCGGCATTGGCTGCGAAGGAAAAGGCTGGTCTGACATATCGGAGATGGCCAGCCATGAACAATCGCAGTTCGTCGGCTTCTGCGACGTCGACCTGTCACGCACAGAAAAGGTCCGCAAACTGAACCCGGAAGCTCCTGTGTTCCAGGACTACCGCGAGCTGCTTGAACAGCTCGGCGACAAAATCGACGCCGTGACTGTATCCACGCCTGATCATATGCACGCGTTCATTGGACTGGACGTCATGCGCCAGGGCAAACACGTTTACTGCCAGAAGCCACTCACCCATAATGTCTGGGAAGCTCGCCAGATGGCTTTACAGGCAAAGAAGTCAAACGTCATCACCCGTCTGGGCAATCAGATTCATTCTCACGAACATTACCGTACCGCCGTGAGGGCGCTTCAAACCGGGGCCATCGGCAAAGTCAAACGTGTGCACAGCTGGTGTGCTGCGACAGGCCACGGAAAGTCGTTTCACATCAGTCGGCCGAAGAATCCCGTCGCACCGCCGGCTTCGCTCGACTGGGATTTGTGGGTCGGTGTGGCACCAACACGATTATACGGCGACTGGAAGGTCTATCACCCGTGGGGCTGGCGCGACTGGCAGGACTTTGGCAACGGCGCCTTAGGGGACTTTGGCTGTCACATCCTGGATCCGGTCTTTACTGCTCTGAAGATCGACAAGGCCCCGCTGGATTTCAGGGCTGATCATTCCGGCATAAATGACGAAGTCTGGCCCGCTCAGACCACGGTGGACTACACCTTCTCGGGCACACAGTACACCGCAGCCGGAAACCTGCAGATCACCTGGTACGATGGCGGACGTCTGCCCAGTACCAAAGGCTCACACCTGCCGGCCAACGAGGCATTACCACGCAGCGGTTCGCTGTTCATTGGCGAAAACGGAAGTATCGTGCTGCCACATGTCGGCGCACTCCGAGCCTATCCGGATGCAAAGATTGAACAGGCCGACAGCCAGAACCATTATCATGGCTGGATCGACGGATGCATTACCGGCAAACAACCCAGCGACGGTTTTGCGTACGGCGGACCACTGACAGAAGCGGTATTGCTGGGCAACATCGCCGTTCGTTACCGAGGCACTAAGCTTACCTGGGACGCTGCGGCGATGAAGATCACCAATCACGCCGAAGCCAACACCTGGCTGCGGCGAGACTACCGAGATGGCTGGGATATCAAACCGGTTTCGTCATAGGTGGCAGCTGAACTACCGGCCACGGGGCCACGGCGGACAGGCCCGTGGCTTCCTGGTGAGTATCAACAAATGCAAAGATGTCCTCTGGGTTGAAACGGCTCAGATCAAGATCGCCGCTGCACCGCCATTCGCATTCCTGGGACCAGTCAATCCTGTGACCTTCGTCAGATTTCGGCTGCAGATACAAGCGACCATCCTGTGTCATGTCGTTGTACGTATCGCGTTCCACATAGATGACAGGACGACAGCTGACCTTGATCAGAGCCGATTTGCGGACGGCAATTCCCCACGGTTCGAAGTCGAAACGCTGTTTGTGTTTGCGGTAAACACGTCGATTGCGAAATTCCCCCAGTGGCACGGCCGTGAACGAGACGGTTTTTGCAGCTTTCCTCACCGACCGAGTCGCAATTATCTGACGCTGCTGAACGATCCGCAGCAGAGCCGCATACGCAGAGCGGTCGGCCGTCTGACAGCCGAGTACTAATTCGTCCAGAAACTCCTGCTCAGGCTGCTCGGCCCAGGGTCCCTGACGTGGTCGAGTCCAGTGACACAGCCATTCGTCCGGAAACTGAAGCGGTCCATCTGCCATCAACGTACGGTCGGAATCTGAATAGTCAGCATCCATCGGACCGGCGCGGCTGCCGAAAACCCGCCTATCCTTTATGCCCGTTATGCTCCCGTCAGCACGTTCAAGCATCCACGGCACCGCGCCCTGGTCCACAAGTGCCTGAGAAACCCCATCGCCTCTGGCTTCCGGAACTGTCGCAAGAAGGACGGGCGCTGAGCGATTCCTGTCCTGCAGGTGCCGCTGCAACAGACTCTCGGTGTGGCCGCCTGCCCGGCATGACAACGCTGCAATTCGTTCTGCTGCCAGCACAAGGGCTGTGTCCTGCACAGGCGGCCGACGATTCATGGCTGCGTCGCACACTTGTCTGGTGATGTCCGGCTGGTAAGCAGGTGACACATAAGCCACATGCTCCAGCGGCGATTCTGACGATTGCTGCCGCCAAACCTTCACTTCGAGCCACCGGATCAGTTCCTCCTTTGATACGCATCCGGCCGAATCAACTTCGATACGCAGTCGTGTCGCTCCGAATAGTTCACTAGCTCGAATGACAGCCTCCGCTGCAGCTGTTCCGTCAGCACAGCACAGACACTCGGCCTGACCTTGCCGGACAACAGATGTTCTCAATGCGTCGAACCAAGCGCGCTTCAGATCTCTGCGTTTGCCCAGTCTTGACGACACAATCGCGGTCCGCCGATCATTGACGACCCCGGCAGGCCAGACAACCAGTCGAGCTCCCAGCCAGTCGAGGAAAACGCCAGGCGGCACGCGCGGGAAGGATAGCGTGACGGCTGCTCGCAAATCGCCGGGCGAAAAGTTTCCGGCGATGGCAAAGGAGTCCGGCGTCAGCGTCGCGCCGGCACCTCCACCGTCTGTGGAAAGCTGTTTCCAAACTGATATTGCCGCCCCCACAATTTCACAGGAGGTCTTAGCGTCGTGGATGTGGTCATCTGCAGACACGGCGCAACCCCTTCTGTCAGTGACGCCGATTGCAGTCGGCGTCGGAGTCCGTAATCAACTCGTTTCAGCCAAAGCCGGGAACTCAACCAAAACCTTGATCGCCCCTTCCCTGCGGTCACGAAAAACGTCAAATGCACCCTGCATCTGAGCCAGCGAAAACCGATGTGTCAGCAACGGCGACAGATCGACTCGGCCTTCGGCCAGCCATTGCATCGCCAGTGGAAACGTCCGCTCAAAATCTGGATGCAGGCTGGTGCGAACTGTAATGTTCTTCAGCATCGCTTCCTTGAAGTGAATTCCATCCATCGGTGCGGGCGGCACACCGAAAAAGAGGATATCGCCGTGATGCCGAGTCAACAGGACAGCATCATTGAACGCCTGAGCCTTGTGGCCGACAGCTTCAATGGTCACGTCCGCAAGTTCGCCGTTCAGAATTCTCTGCACATCGCCTTCTGCTTCGCCACCGGTCGAGTTGACAACGTCGGTCGCCCCCATTTTCAACGCCAGCGCTGTGCGTTCCGCGACCGGATCAATACCGATGATCCGCCGTGCGCCCATGTTCCGCAGCCCGGCCACAAACATCTGCCCAATAGGCCCCAGCCCCAGCACAACAGCATCCCGATCAATCATGTTGGGCAGCTTCTTAAGTGCCCAGACGACAGTGCCGAACGGTTGAGCCAGCAACGCGATTTCATCGGACAGCCGATCGTCCAGGGCAATGGCGCGGTCCTCCGACAGGACGTACCGCTCCCACAGGCCCTGCTGTTCCAGAGGTACCGCCAGAACGCGCGTGCCCGGCTGCCAGCGACTACCGTTTGTAGCGACAACCGTACCCACCATTTCATGCAGCGACTTGCCCAGAGGCTGGGGATAAGGAATATCATGACCTTCAAAATCACCGTCAAAGAAGGGCAGGTCAGATCCGCACAGGCAGGTCATCTCAGGCTGAAAGATCATCATGCCCGGTGTGTCGTTCGGAAGCTGCGGCTCTGCGACATCAAGTAATTCAATTCGGCGACGTGACGTAAATTGTCCAGCGAGCATTGATTTCATTCACAAAGGCTTAAGGGCTGGTCCCCCGGCGGACGCCAGTACGAAGACGGCGGCGAACATCCTGAAGACACGGACATCCTGAAGACGCGGACATTTCCACTTTCAAGAAGAACCACAAAGCCTACCGATCCTGCCATCCCCTTCCAACTGACGGACAATAATCCGGTCCCATACGAATCCTAAAACTCAACTCAGTTCCGTCGGGTGCAGAGCCGACAAGACACTTCGGAGCAGCGGAACGCCCGGAAAATCGTGGTTCGACCATTTGATTTCAAATGTGGGTGAGATTATTATCCCTGCTATGGACCTATAGCTCAGTTGGCTAGAGCGCCACGTTGACATCGTGGAGGTCACTGGTTCGAGTCCAGTTAGGTCCATTAATTTTAAGTCGTTGTCTTTCCCTGACTTAGGGAAACCCGCCGAATGGTGGTGAGACGCGAAAACGAAGCGTGTACCCGATTTTGTACCCGATTCGAATTCGAAAGGTCTCCCACCCATGCCAAAACGCCTCCCCAAGTACGTTCACCATCGCGCCCGAAATACGGGCAAAGTCACCATAAACGGTAAGACGCATTACCTACCAGGTGACTATGACAGCGAACAGTCGTGCGCTGAGTTCCTGAAAGACGCCAGTCACCTCATCATGGATCGAGACGCCAGCTTCATCGCCATGCGGGAATTCCTGGAGCAGAACACGGACACCGAAGTCGTCCTGCTGCCACCGAAGAGTCCCAACCTGAACGCTTATATGGAGAGATGGTTTCGCAGTCTGAAGTCCGAGTGCCTCAGTGGAATGATCTTCTTCGGAGGTCAGTCACTTGAGAACGCAGTTGGTGAATACGTCAAGCATTATCATGGCGAGAGAAACCATCAGGGCCTCGGCAACCAGCTCATCGAGCCTGAGGATGATGCTGGTTCTGTTGCTGGCAAGATCGAGTGCCGAGAACGGCTCGGTGGCATGCTCAAGTACTACCACCGACGAGCAGCCTGACGTCGCCTGTAACTGACTCTGACGTTGTCCTTTTGCGATAAAGGAACGCACTCACCGTGGCCCGACAGGCTGGAGAAAGCAGATTCGTTACCCATAATAGCAGGAACACAAGAACGGAGACACAAGAAGCTGTTGTCTCATCGCTGGACCCTTCGCACATGGAATGAATAGAGGTCGGCGCTGCGAAGCTGAATGCGGATTGCGATCGTTTTTCCATTTAGCCGAGCCCAATTCGCATCGCGCCATCTGACGACCTGAGCAACGCCCGCGCCCCGTAACGGAACGCTGTCACTCAGTGTGAAGCCCGGCATGGGTTCACCGTCGTCGCCGAGAACTTCGACTCGCGCCTCGCCACCGTCATGCACGTCGACATTCAGGACCAATTGATCGTTCGCGGCGACGAACGGTTTTGTGATGACCTGACCGGGATTCCTGCCTGCCGTCAACGAGACGAAACCATCGAGTCGCAGCGTGGCAAGGCAGATTGCGATCCAGCCGTCGTCGAAGTCGGCTTTCTCGTCAGGAGTGAGCTTTGCCTCATTGCGTACTGTCCCGTCCGGCCAGAGCTTGTAAGGCAGTGAGCGGCCTTTCGCTCCGGTGTAGTAGAACCACAGTTCGTCTTTCATTATGACCGGGCGATTGAGTACGCCGAGTTGCTGACGGTCGAAGTTACCTGCCAGCCCCTTGTCCAGTCGCGATGTCTCGATGAAGGGCTCGCGATCGCCGAGTCGCTTCCAGTTATCACGTCGCAGTTGCGGATCGCGACTGAAGGCGAGTTGGATCTCGTGAAAGCCCACCGTGTTGTTTCGCGCGGGCAAGGCCGGACCGGTCGGGTAGTAGATCTGCGGCAACCCGATATAAAGACCTTCGTAAGGGAAGACCGCCAGCTTATACGTCTCGGCTCGCCAGGTGGGAATTCTGCTCTTGCCAATACCGGAATCGAAACCGGGAGGCATCCAGCCTGTTTCCGGGTGCGGATCGTTGAACCTCGGATTCTGCATGTTCGGATCCGCAAGACGTTTCTGGATGCGGTCAAGGGCGATTCGCTGATCCTTCTCATCGGTGTGGAACGTCGTCCGTGGAGTCGTCCAGGTTTTGAAATCGGCGCTGAACGCGACTGCCGCGCTGCGCCCGAACTTCGTTCCGTTCTTCAGGATGGCGAGATAACGATTGCCCTGTTCATCGTAGATCAGCGTTGACGTGTCGCTGGACGGAATCGTTGTCGCGCCGATCGTCTTCCAGTGAATGCCATCCGGACTGACAACGGGCCTGCGACCGCTTGCTCCCAGCAGCCCTTTGTAGCGACGCTGCGGATCGGGATCGCGGGGGTCATGAATCACCTCCATGAACTTGTTGGTCCCCCAT
>Ga0315316_10001755_pt1 | contig 15407 bp, 12 predicted proteins | sample M160m3416metaG_FD_203702 | JGI IMG/M metagenome (GOLD analysis project Ga0315316, IMG submission 203702) | Ammonia-oxidizing marine archaeal communities from Monterey Bay, California, United States - M1 60m 3416 | ecosystem: Environmental > Aquatic > Marine > Intertidal zone | place: USA...
ACCATAATTAAAATCTTTCTCTTCTGTTTTCCATTGAACTACATTGGTGATGTGTCCTTCTGGTCCTTTAACTCCTGTCTCGTCTATTGTTACCTCACATGGTATCCACTTCTCTTCCACAAGACAATTTGGTTGTCTTGATCTTTGATTAAGTGTTTTGTGAGTAACAGATCCAGGTCTGATAGATGAAGCGAGTGTTGTTGTGGGTAGCAGCAATGATGCAGTCATCAATGCTGTTAGTATCTTACGCAATTAGCACCTTCGGTGTATGTTTAATAGAGATTTTCTTCCTGTTCAGAAAGTAATGTTACTTTATCAGATGTTGGACATGCAACGCAAGTGAGGACATACCCCTCTTCCAACTGATCATCATCTAAAAATGATTGCTCTTCTTGATTGACTGTTCCTTCCTCAATCTTCATAGCACATGATGAACATGCACCTGCTCTACATGAAGATGGATGATCTAGACCTGCTTCTTCTAATGCTTCTAAGATAAAAGTCTCAGAGTCACATTCAAATGTTTCGGTAGCACCGTCTGGAGTCTTCAGAGTAATAGTAGACATTTAATTAATACAACATGAGGTTATTTAGTATACAATGTCAAGTATCAACGACCTTCTCGTGAGCGATTTCTAATAGTAATATGATTGTCTTCAATTGTAAACTCAAGGTAATCTGTATGATCCCATTCAAGTTCTTCATACAAACAATTAAGTCTGTCCATGTCATCCCAGAGGTCTGTAGGAGTGGGTTCACCCCAAAATACGTTGTCTTCCATTAAACAAACTGCCTCAGTTGAGTTAAAATATATTTATAGGCTTCAACAATATCCCCCTCATCTTTTCTAAAGAGATCTTTATCAAATTTCTGTTTGGTTCCCTTCTTCCAGAGTCGCATATTGTCAGGTGATAGTTCATCACCCAAGCATAAATTTTCGTTAACATCATAACCAAACTCCAATTTAAAATCTACAAGATCAATATCCATAAGTGAGAATAACATTTGAAGATGCGTATTTACTTTAATTGCTGCCTCCTTCAGAGGTTCTGGATCAATACCCATCAATCTAACACGATCATCTGTAAGTAACGGATCATCTTTCTCATCATCCTTTAAGAAATATTCTACTATGGGTGGTGAGAGTTTAATCCCTTCAGTGATGGTGGTGTTCTTAACTATACTACCAGCAGCAATATTTCTAACTATAACTTCTACAGGTATAATAGTCAATTTATTACAACGTAATGTATCCAAAGATGGACAGTCAATATAATGCGTTCTTATTCCTCTCTTATGTTCCAAGTGTTCAAAAAGAAGTGCTGATATAAGGGAACAAGTCTTACCTTTACCTTCAGGAAAATCTATTCTTCTACCATTACCAGCAGTTACTTTATCATGGAAGTGTAGATATACTATCTCAGGTTCATCTGCTTTTTGATAAACAGACTTGACCTTACCTTCAAGTAATAAAGTATCATGTGCCTCAGTCTGAGGTACTTCTGTATAAAAAATCTTAGGTTGTTCTGTATTACCAGTATCTCCAGACATAAAAAAATGAGGGGATTGCTCCCCTCATCTTAACATATTTTAAATGTTATATCAACCTATGCTAGGAGCAAGTAATGCAACTTCAGATGTCTCAGCAGATGCTAAGTCAAGTGGGAAGTTGTGAGCATTACGCTCGTGCATAACTTCCATTCCAAGGTTTGCTCTGTTTAGAACGTCACCCCATGTAGGAACAACCTTACCAGATGCGTCTACGACAGACTGGTTGAAGTTAAATCCATTAAGGTTAAATGCCATTGTGCAAATACCCATTGAGGTTAACCATATACAGACCACAGGGAATGTGGCAAGGAAGAAGTGCAATGAACGAGAGTTGTTGAATGATGCATACTGGAAGATTAATCTACCGAAGTATCCATGAGCAGCAACGATGTTGTATGTCTCTTCTTCTTGTCCGAACTTGTAACCATAGTTTTGTGACTCATTCTCGGTAGTCTCTCTGATTAGAGAAGATGTAACGAGTGAACCATGCATAGCACTGAAGAGTGCTCCACCGAACATACCTGCTACACCTGCCATATGGAAGGGGTGCATGAGAATGTTATGCTCTGCTTGGAATACGAACATGAAGTTAAACGTACCAGAAATACCTAGTGGCATTCCATCAGAGAATGAACCCTGACCAAATGGATATACAAGAAATACTGCGAATGCAGCAGATACTGGTGCAGAATATGCAACACAGATCCAAGGACGCATACCTAAACGGTATGATAATTCCCACTGTCTGCCCATATAAGCAGAGATTCCAATAAGGAAGTGGAAGATTACTAACTGATAAGGACCACCGTTATACAACCACTCATCTAGAGTAGCAGCTTCCCAGATGGGATAGAAGTGTAATCCAATAGCGTTAGAGGATGGAACTACAGCACCAGAGATGATGTTGTTTCCATACATGAATGAACCTGCAACAGGTTCACGAATTCCGTCGATATCGACAGGAGGTGCAGCGATGAATGCTATGATAAAGCATGTTGTTGCTGCTAAAAGACATGGGATCATCAAGACACCAAACCAACCGACATAAATGCGGTTCTCTGTGCTTGTAACCCAGTCGCAGAACTGAGGCCATCCAGATAGGAGACTCTGTTCTCTTTTTTGTAGAGTTGTCATTAGTCCAACTTTAAGTAGGGTTGATAGGGAATCAACAGAACTTAGGTTCCTTCAGTACCCTTTATATCTGAAGGTAGGATGAGAGATATTGTGACCCCATGATCTCGGTTAGGGGGAATATATGATGAGCATACGCTCACCAAGGTTATTTATTATATACTTTTGTTAAGAGTTTGTCAAGTATAATAAATACATTTTTAAAACTGTGAGGGAAGGAGTCGAACCTTCAAGTCCCGCCAGGAACAGTAGCTAAACAGGCTACCACGTTTACCAGTTTCGTCACCTCACAATGGAGTGCTCTATGAGAGAGCACTTATTAGACGTTGAACTCCTATCCCACCTCCACTACGGGGGAAGAAATCAAAGGAGAGGAACTCTTCGAGTTCTTTCTCTACCCTACTTCTACCAAACAAATCAATGATGAGTTGAGCATACTGTCCATCAGAGATGGTATAGAATGTATTCCTCATCTGATCCTTGTCAGTACTGCGTTCAGCACTACCGATAGTCTCCATACCACCAAGGATAACATCAATCTTTTTACTTGTGCCGTCGTCATTCCTTGCCATGTTCCAGAAGGGTGATGTCCATTCAGGGAAGTCAGTAATCATACCACGAGCAATTGCTGTTTCATGATCATGATCTAGTTCCTTAGTATCATAATCTTTAGACCATTTATCATATGTTTGTATAGCAGAGGAATCCAATGGTATTCCTAAGTACTCACATAATTCAATTTCCATTTGTTTAAGTGCTTCAACACCTCCCTTCATCTCAAACTCAAACATGGGGAAGATAGTTTCATGTCTTCCTGGGACAGGATTTGGTTCTGCCCTGTATGAGGTTGAGACACAAAAAAATCCTTCTGCGGAAGGATTGGATAACAATTCATATTCTAACCACATCTGACCTGTCTGTGGTAGTGGCCAAATATTATCACCGTAATTGTATGTTGCTACTGTCTCTGGATCTTCACAGGCAGCTAGAATACTTAAACGGTTCTGAGTATGAACTTCGTAAAAATTTTTCTCCAAAAAAAAGGAGCGTAAACGCCCCACAGTCTCTGTATATTTCTTTGGATCAATGAGACTAGTCATTTTTAATTGTTGACAAAACTATTCTATTTAGACTTATAAAATATTAATAACGCCTACCATACCTGAATGAAGTGTGCATTGGTACACATAAGCAGTTCCAGCAGACAGTGATTGTTGTGGAGTATAGAATAAGTAACCCGTTATAGTACCAGCAATACCAGCAGTAACAACAGCACCTCCACTAGTTTCTCTAATCTCAAATGGATGAGAGGAACCTGCTTGGTTCTGGAATCTATATGTAAATCCTCTGAATAAATTAATAGTTACATTATCAGTTGAAGGATTAGATCCACCACCTGATATTCTATATGCAGATGATCCGTTATTACTTACAACAAATGCTACATTATGGTCTGGTCTTGGAGTATCAGAAAAACTAAGCGTCGCCGACCCATTCGTGACAAGAACCTGATTTATACTCCCGTCACTTGTAGGATAGGTAAGTCCATTAAGCACTGCAGTAGTGGTACTCCTAAGATTAGCAGCAGTTATAATTCCAGTAGCATTAATAGAACGACCAATCACATCTTGAAGTGTAACATCTGGTGTGCCAGTTAAACCTTCAGAGGTTGTTGATATTCCTGAAGTGGTTGCGTATCCTGCTGTCGTTGCTGACGTTGCAGTGTCTGAGTTACCAGTTACATCACCAGTGACCGCACCTTTAAATGTAGTTGCTGTAATAACACCAGTAATATTTGCTCCACCTGATCCAGTTATATACTTACTATTAATATCTAAGTCACCACCAAGTCTCGGTGTGGTGTCTAAGAATACAGAAGACAATCCACTAATACCAGTTAGTCCTGCACCATTACCGTAGTATGTACCACCAGTAACAACTCCGACTGTTGTTATACCAATAACTGTTAGGTTCCTACCTATACTTGCATCAGTACTAATAGCAACAGAATGAGAATCTAAATTGATTGCACCAGGACTTTCAATTGTAGGGGTTCCACCCGATCCTACAATCGCAATCTCTCTTACGCCAAAACTTCTTTCTGCCATTGGTATTTGTTTTTATGTATTTATGAACGGTAAACTATTTTTAATCCACCACCCTTGAACTTCATCCCTTCACCACTAATGGTTTTAAATCCAGGTGTTTCAAAGGTCTGATCCTCGCCACCAGTAGGAGCATCCCAAATAATAGCAGGGAATGCACCCTCCAAACTATTTACTGTGGACCAACTAGCAGCATTAGCAGTACCAGAATCAACTCCATGATAAAACTCAGATGAATCTACTAATCCAACTGTAGCAATACCAACAGGTTGATCCTGACCCCTCAACCATTTCCTAACATCCTGCCAAGTCCAATCTCTATTGTACTGCATCTTGGTAGCAATGATACCTGCTGCTACAGGACATGCAGCACTGGTTCCACTAAATCTAATATCATACCAACTACTATAACTACTACTCCCACTAAAAGTATCTCGTCTTATTGCACCTGAATTCTGATTACCTGCTGTGACGATACCATCAGCAGAAGCAAAGCAATCAATCTCACTACCCATATCACTATAAGATACCTTACGTTCCTTATAACTTCCATCATATGTTCCATACTGATCATCAAGAGCACCGATATTAATTACTGGATATGTATATTCACTTCCACCTACTCCAGATCTACTCATTCCTGCATGCTGTGGGAACCCTCTTCTATTAGTATAAGGATATTTCTGTAATCCAAATTCAGTAAAGTATCCAGAACCAACAGTAACACCTGCACCAGTATTCCAATAGTTATCAAAGTCAGGATGATCCCAACTAACTTGCTTTTGATTACTATTACCAGCAGCACCAACAAATATAACACCAGACTCAATTAATTCATCAGCAGCTTGTGTCATGCTACCTGGGAATAATTGCCCCTTCATTCTATAAGAATCACCATAATAACCAACCCACTTCATAAATCCAGGTTTAGTATTACTTCCATTATAGGGACTACGGTTACCACCAATAGTATAAGATACACCATTAGTATCTCCACGATAATAATAATATGCCTCATCCTCTGGTACTGCACGATATCCCCAACTGTTACTTGATACTGTTGGATCTTGAGTACCATACTTAGGATTAGTTGGTTTCATTTGATGGAACAACTTCTGAGCATCAAACCCTGCCTCAATACCAGATCCATAAGAACCATATAAATTTAGATTCCATTTGTTAGCATTGAATGCCCATCCCTGTGTCTTACCACAACTAGCACCCATACACTGAGTACCATGATAACTTCCATTCTGTGCTAGTTGATCATTATCTCCATTACAATATGCTCTACTATAACTTGTACTTACATTTGCAGTTCCAAATGTAGTGAATCCAACTGAACGATATGATGCACTACTAAATCTCCACCAGTTCCTTGCTACCGACTCAACAGGAACAGTAGTTCCATCCCATCTAGTCTCTAATCTAGTACCTGGAGATGCATTAAAAAAGTCTGGATCAATATAGTATGGTGCTTCTAAAATCAAGTCACACAAATCACATGTACCACTAGTAGTTGATACACCACTTCTTGTTAATACATTACCATCTTGATAGTTATCTGGTCCACCACCAGTAGCATCAGTTTGAAATTCTACATGACCAAACCAACATCCCTCATCACATACAATAAGATCAACATGTTTTCCATCACCTTCATGTAAAACTCTATTATTTAAAACTGTATTATCACCTGCTGAGTTATGAGGCCAAGGATCGTCTTGTTGAGAATGTCTATAAACTTGATAACCAGCACGTCTTAAATCATCATCAGTTACTGTAGTAGGCAACTCATAATAATCTCTATGGTGCTTAGATGTCTGAGCATATCTAAAAGTCTGCTCTGCCATCAACTCATCAGCAGGTGGAGAAAAATCTTCCTTTGCTTCATCAGCATAAAGAACTTTAGGATGCTTCCTTAAGTCTGCTGCCTCATCATCAGTGAGCATATAAACTGCTCTGGTTCCACTATGTTCCTTTAAATCATCTACTGTAATTGATTCAGATGGTATGTTATCTTCTAAAGAACCATCCTTACTGAGTTCTTCATGGATGAACGTCCAATCTTCTGGAGCAGTACATCCAACGGCATAACGCTTCTTAGACATAATACTAGAGTAATGTTCCTCTTACAAACCTATAGGTTATAACCCCATTGATTCCTGATACAGGAGTTGCTTGGAGTGATACAGTTCCACCTGATATTGTTGAACCAACAGATACTAATGCTGATGGGGAACTCATAAGTGCATACTCATTAGAGTAACAGTTTGTTCCATCTTGCATAAGTAGGACTTTTTGTGACTGTATGTAAGTACCAATACCAAGATGTAATGTATACTCAGCAGTCTTAAAGTCAAGTGATCCTGTACTGAATGAGTCTATAGTTGCAGGAGTTCCAGCAACACCAGCGAAGGTTCCAATTCCAGACTCAACACCATATACAGCACCAACTTGTAACTGTGTATTTGCTTTATCTGTACTAATACCTGCCTTAGTTGTGGTATGAATACCAGCAGCATCTGTTTCCCATAAACCTTGAGATGCATTACTTACACTAATAGTTGCTGTTCCGCTACTAAAGGTTGCAGTAATACCAGCACCAACAAAGTTAAGTGTGGTAGCAGTACCAGTGATAACTCCTTCATCCTTAACAATAACACCAGTTCCAGTAGCAACAACTCCAGTTAATCCCGAACCATCACCATAGAATTTATTAGCACCAGTTACAGAACCAGCAATAGATACTGCACCGTTAATAGATACCGCAGCATTACCATCTTGTGTTGTCTTACCTATACTTAATGTAGATCCTGGATTCTGTATTGCAAGATGTGTCTTACCACTTGTATACAAAGCAGCGTATGCATCATGGGCATTCTCCATGACCAGACTTCCACTGGAATTCCAAGGCATCCAGATATGTCCACCATAGAATCTTGCTTTACCAGTAGCATTGATTGAGTATGTGTTAGACCATGTAGTTCCTATACCAATCTTACCGTCTACGTATAGGTTACTAGCAGTACTATCACCAAGATATAACTTAGCATTATCGGCAACATCATTTGCCATTCCTGCTTTGTTTGCCCAGTCTTGAGTAGTCTCAATGGTAGCAATGCCGTTATTAACAACAGCAGTCATACCAGTTCCAACAAAGTTAATTGTTGCAGCAATACCTAGAGCAGATCCTTCTTCTTGAAGAACAACACCAGATCCAGCAGCAGTAACACCAGTTAGTAGTGAACCATCTCCAACAAACTTAGTTGCTGTAGCAACACCAAGAATAACATCAGGTGTACCACTCAATCCTGTTGCATTACCTGATAGATTACCAGTAATGGTATCTGTAAACCTAGCATCACCATGAACATCAAGATAATACTTAGGAATTGCACTGTTGATACCAACGTTACCGTAGTCAGCATTAGATGGATTACCACCAGTAATATTAAAGAAGCTAGTACCTATATTACCACCTGCTTCCGAGGCAATCTTAAAGTTACCTGCGTTGTTATCTAACCTAAGACCAATAGTTAAACCATCAGTTGTATTACCATCCATATGGAGGGTAGCAGTCTTCTTAAAGTATTGATCATCTTCTAATTTTATTATCGGAGAAATACCAGTGACCTGAATGTTATCCTTAACACCAAGAACACCACCAACATGCATTGAACGTCCAGTACCAACGTAAACATCTCCAGTTGTATCAACTTGGTTAACAGCAACCGAAGGTGTACCTGTTAAACCACCTGCACTTCCAGAAGTGTTTGCTGTTAATGCATTGGTTGCATAATTTGATGTACTTGCTACTCCACAATTTGTAGCATAACTTGCTGTTCCTGTAAGGTCTCCTTTAAATCCAGCAACAGATGTAACAATTCCAGCAAAGTTAGCAGCACCAGTTGATATAGTATCTCCTGCTATTGATATTCCTTCGTCTGTAGTAGATAAACGAAGTACATTATTATAGAATAGATTTGCTGCACCATTAGGAATAAAGGATGCACCTAACTCACCGTTATATCTGATGAATACTCCACCAGTACCAGTGTTAGTAAGATATAAACCACCATCAGTATCTTTATTAATGACATGTAATCCAGCAGTAGACTCATGAGTACCCCAGAATATATCACCATAATTATTTGCACCTACATTACCAAATCTAGCAACAGCAGATGAGTCATGAGTAAATGTATATCCATTACTCATTGATACGTTCTGACTAATTGAGTTGGTCAGATAACTACTGAGATCGACTGGAGTATATGTAAATGTACCAGTTGTATTATTATAATTAAAGGTTGCAATACCAGCAGGTGCTGCATTAGATGCAGACAATGATGTTAAAGCAATACCTGAACCACCAGAAGCAGTTAAGTCAGCAGCAGCAACCCATTTACCTGAGGAATTATCCCACTTAAGAACATGACCATCAGTTGGTGATCCTGCATTAACATTTGTTAGATCATTAAGAGCAAGAGTTGCAGCAACACCAGTTAGACTTGAACCATCTCCAACAAACTTCTGTGCAGTAACTATTCCAGTAAAGTTTGCACTTGATAATCCAACTACATCATGGTTAAAGACTGCATCCTTATGGAATGTTGTTACTCCACTAACCTTAAGGTTGTTAACTATATCAACTAATGCATTATCAGAATCAAGATATAGATTACCAGATACACCGTAAATATTATTTGTTCCAAAGGTTCCTATTCTTAAGTTCCTTATCTGTGCTTGTGCAGCAGTAACAATTCCAAGAGCATTGATGTCTGTAGCATTAAGATTACCTGTACCAATCAGTCCACCAGTTAGATCACCAGTTACGTTACCTACAAGATTACCATAGAAATTATTACTTGCAGTTATAGAACTACCACCAGAGATATTACCAGTAACATCTAATGTATCTGACGTTACTTCTCCAGTAGCACTAAGGATGCCTATAACATTGACTCCATTATTACTCGTCTCAAATTTCTTAACATCCCCGTAGTACAATTCAGCGGCCCCTTGACCATTGAATACAGCAGACTTAAGATTACCTGCATTAGATATTACTACACTACCACCATTGGTATGTCTAACTCTTAATACAGTATCACCCCAAGCATGTCCTGCATCAATGTAACATGATCTATCTGTAACAGGATTACCTGTGGTTGCATATGATAATTGTAATGCAGAATTTGCTCCAATATAAACTCTCTCAGTAGCATATAATCTACCAGTAATACCAGCAGTAGATGCAACACTAACATATCCTGTGGAAGTTACATTTCCAGTGAATGCTGCTCCAGCGAGAGATGCTTTTGTACCAATCAAATTGGTCATTGAAGTGCTGAAGTTTGGATCATCTCCCAAAGCAGCAGCTAATTCATTAAGTGTATCTAAAGTTCCTGGGGCCGACGATACGATACCTGCAACAGCAGCATCAACATATCCTGGTGTAGCAATACCAGTTAACGTAGAACCATCTCCACTATATGCACCACTAAATCTTGTCGCTGTAATAACACCACTGGTTACAACACTAGTGTTACTTCCAATACCAATAGCAACATTCTCCCATCCAGTAAGTTGTGAGGTATTAATTCCTGTTATACCAGAACCACCACCAACAAAACTACCTGCATAATGAGCACCGTAAGTAGTAGCACCACCACCTAGAACTGCAAACTTCTCAAGACCATTATGATATAAACTTACACCCTGATCTATCTCAAACTTTGCACCAAACTCACTATTGTTAAACTTAAGATTTATATTTGTTCCGTTAGAATTTAATGTTAGATCTCCATCACCAGTCTCAGAGACGTATGATCCTGCACCATCATGATACACTTCTAGATCTGATCCAGTCCCGAAAACTGCTCTCTTATTATCAGGCCATACAGCATTATTATTAAAGGTTGTGATACCACTAAAGACGTTACCGCCTCCAAATGTTAATCCAGTTAATCCAGATCCATCTCCAGCAAAACTTTGAGCGGTTACAACTCCAGTAAAGACTGCACTTGTACCACCAATTGCAGCAACATTTATATTAGGTGTTCCAGATATACCTGACGCTAAACTTGCAGTACCAGTAACATCTGCATACAACATAGTTGCAGAGATAGTTCCAGCAGCAGAGACTGTTGTAAATGTACCAGCAGTACCAGTAATGTTACCACTAAATCCACCTAAGGATGTGACAATACCAGAGGCATTTATATTAGTAAAGACTGATTGACCTGTGGTATCAATACCAGCAAGTGCTCCTGTGCCAGCAGTCCCAACATTATCTGTCAGACTAATTGTTGCTGTTCCACTACTAAAGGTTGCAGTTACAGAAGTACCAACAAAATTAATTGTTGATGCAGTTCCAATAGTGCTACCCTCTTCTTGAATGATAACACCAGTTCCTGAAGCAGTAACACCTGTTAATCCAGAACCATCACCTACAAAATTAGCAGCAGTTATAATTCCTGAAGTATTAACAGATGAAGAAGTTGTCAGTGTTGTTGCTACTTGAGCAGTACCAGCAGAAGTTGCACTAATTGCATTAGTTGACATCCCTGCATTGGTTGCATAGGTTGCAATCCCTGCTACATTTGCATAGGTTGCAATAGTTGTTCCTGCAATACCAGTTAGGTTTGATCCATCACCATAATATTCTGTGGCAGTTACAACTCCAGCAGCAGTAATATTATTAAAGATTGATGTACCTGTGGTATCAATACCAGCAATGCTTCCACCACCACCTCCACCACCAGATACGGTAGCGAATTCAAATCTCTCTGTAGTATGATTATATTTTAAAAACTTACCATCATCATCAGCACCATTCCAATCAATATCATCTAGATAACGGAAGTTAACTTCACCACCACCGCCTAGGGTGGCCATCTGTTTTGATATCCTATTAATGAACAGACTGTAATGATTCCTAAGTTGTTCAAATGTAACAAACTTCTGTCCAAGTGGTGCTAATGGGTCACCATTTTGAGCAGACTCTGGTGGTTCATTTAATAAACCCTCATCTATTCTTTGATGAAGTTTACCATAGACATTTAAAACCTCATCTAACTTTGCTTCAATCTCACGTAGATTGAAATCTGTATTAATTTGTTCTACTAACTCATCACGGAGTCTATAAAATTCTACATTAACTCCTGCTAAATGCTTATCTACTCTCTGTAAACTTCTTAATTCTCTCTTCTCTGCTACTGATTCACGTAACTGTTCTACTTCATTAGCTAGTTGCGTTTTAATATCTTCCTTTTTATTAGCTTCAGGAAAATAGGTCTCCCTCCAGCTAAACTTTTCAGATTCGGTAATGGAACCCTGTTCCTTCTCCTTATCTTCAGTTAATACTGATTCAGTTCGCTTTAAATCTTTATTTAATTTCTTAAGGTTCTCAGATATTTGCCGAGAGTTTGCACCACCCTTAAGTGACTTACGGAAGGTTCCCATTAAAAGTATTCCGAATATAACTTCTTGTACATATATTTATTATACATCATATTAGGCATTCTGACTAATAAATAAACTTTAGAAAAGCAAGGTGGGACTTGGGACTAATGGATGTACGAGATACTGTCACTGGAATTACAGCAGCAGCAGTCGTTGGAACGGGAACAATCATAGGTGGAGGACAAGTCCTCGACAATATGAATGACGGTCCACAAAAAAGAAAAAATGCAGAATTAACTGAACTACAACAAGTAGTTCGTGAAGAAGTTCGTGCTGCAATTTTAGAAGCATGGCCTAAGAACTCTGGTCCTGTACAGGGGTTAGGTCCAAATCCAAACGGTAACTACCGTGATATACTTAAGTGATATTAAATCATGAGTGAAGTTAATAATATACCAGTAATCACTACTGACAATACTAGTAATATACCTCAAATACAGGTCAATGGTACAGGAATACCATTGATTCAGGGTAATAGTATTAATAACATAGATGTTTATAGTGGTAGAATTAGACCCATAGCCAATAATAATGTGGCAGATGTTCGTGTCTGGATGGTCAATCCACCTCAAGCATTACCACAAGCAGTTCCTGTCACTGTCATTGCTGGTACTCCTGTAGTTAATATGCCTGGTTGTGTAAAGGTACATAAGGAGAATGTAAAGCAGAGATCAAGAAATAAGATGTTGGTCGATGATGACCCTAAAGGTAATACAGTATTATGTGATGCTGGTGCTCCATACTTTGAACCAGCAAACTATGATGCTAGAGAATTAACTTGGCAAACAGTCTATGGTGAACCAGAAGAACAACCAAGTGGTGTTAATACAGGAGACACTGGTGATTTAGCACCACCTGAAACACCAGAACCTCCACCCCAAGATGCTGAATATAAAGATCCAGATTGTCCTGGACCAACCGCTCCTAGAATAGGAGACGTAGCACAAAACAAGAAGGAAAAAGTATCTGGTTTTGAATTACAAGAAGATCCTAATAATTTAAATCAAAAAATATGTGTTACTCTCTATGAAGATATTGGTATTGTAGAAGCATATCTACCTGCTCCTCAAGTTGTCACTACTACGGCAGTGATTGCGACTGTGGCAACGTCATCGGCCCTCCTAGCAAAGCCGCTGGCTGATCTTCTGATGAAGGTTGTGAAGCCTCTTGTGAAGAAGGTGATGACCAAGGTAAACGCCATCCTAGGGAAAAGCCCTTATCGCCCAACTCAGTCTGAGTTGAAGACAAATCTTTATCGGGAGAAGAAGGGTCTTCTTGCGATCCCTTTTGCGAAGAATCATCAGAAGAAGATGAAAGCTCAGAAGAAGTCTGAGAAGAATCAGAAGAAGACTCAAAACTAGGTTGAGGTAATGTGTGTGAGTGAGGAGTTATCTTACCACCTGGATTTGTTACCACAACGTCAGCACATATGGTTGCATATGGTGATGCTGGATGGAAAAATATACCTGCCTTTTTGAGTTCACCACAATTTTTTAGACGTGCGATTTCAAAGTCTAAACGCTTATTAGCAACCAATTGATTTTGCATTGCTACTTGTGCTGTTGCAGCCTCCTTACACTTACGTTGCATACCTCTGTTTAATGGTATTGAAAGCGTAGCAGAGAGTCCTAGGTTGAAACTCTGATTCGCCCTCATGTCTGTACGTACAGGTTTATACCATGTAGGTGCAAGATTGCCATCCTGTACTGCATCAGGTACTCCATCACCAGCAGGGACATCTTGAATAATTGTTATATCTTCTCCGTCAGGAAACCATCTTACTGTATTACCACTAGCATCAGTATAAGTTCTATCATCATACCAGTCTTCCCAAGGGTAGTTCTTAACAGTGACTTGTTGTTGTACTGTTCTACCTGAGTTATCGCTTAAGTTATATTGTGGTTCGTTATAAAAATCTTCCCAAGGATCTTTCCTTGAATCTGCAAACTGAACATACGGTGTCATGTTAAGAGTTGTACCCTGACATGATACACCACCACCGTAGGTGTTAGTTACGTATGGACCTTGTAAAACCTGTATAGCTTGGTTTGTGACACTTCCAGAACTGTTTGCAATTGGATTTGCCGTGGCACTAACTCCACCTACACCTTCTGCTAATGCTGCTGTTGGACTTACTAATGATAATAGTATACCACCTATTGCGTAAACGTGCTTGTTGTGTCTGTGACACTTTTTATAGTGGTTACTCTTTGGATCAGGGTCTGGTTGGTCATACCTGGTCCTTGATAACTTTGTGTAAATTGAAAGGCTCCACCAGGTTCGTGGATTGTGAAATTGTTTGTTGCTGACATGTCTAAGGCATCGAACGAAGAAGTTACACTTCCTGTTATTGCTCCTTCTCCCGTTCCCACGCTTGGATTTAACGTCACGGTTGATGTCGATGTTGGGGGATTCAAAGCCGCACCATTGTTGTCTACGCCTACCCCAGTAACGCTGTATTCCCATCCTGTCCTAAAATCAATTGAATTTATAGTCTCCGTGACCGTAGATTCAGTCTCGGTATGGCTCGTCATTGAGCCCTGCTGAAAGTTGGGGACCACTGGAACTGCTCTTGCAGCACCAGCACTACCTAATGTCAACAGTAATATAGTTATAAGCCTTTTCATGGCTCCTAGTCTATAGAAAGCTCAGATACGAATTGTCCCGTAGCTGAAGTGCCAGCTCCACCAGCCACTATGGTCAGAGCACCCTGCGAAGTCACAGTTCCAGCCAGGGATCCTGCGGTTCCAGCCCCAGTAGACAATTGGTTACTTAATGCACTAACAGCACCTACTGAAGGTGCAGATGTTACAAGAGCGTCTCCTTGAGTGAACGACGTAGAGAAGCTGAACGCCTCACCTGGGTCGTCTTGTAAAGCACTAATAGTACCAGGACCATAGACACCTGATGCTATAGTACCAGCACTCACTGTGTTAGCTGTCGTACCATCAGTTGTGTCCACGTTAGTACCAGAGATAGCATAAGAGTTTCCCACTCTCTGCATCTGTGTTGCAGCAGCGTTAACTTGTAGCTGAACACTGGATGTGAATCTAGATGTTAAATCTGCCCTCGCAGCAAGCGGAGAACTCATCAAAATCATTCCAAAAAGCAATAATGCTTTTTTCATACCCTTAATCGAAAGTTATGCGT
>Ga0315316_10001756_pt1 | contig 15406 bp, 7 predicted proteins | sample M160m3416metaG_FD_203702 | JGI IMG/M metagenome (GOLD analysis project Ga0315316, IMG submission 203702) | Ammonia-oxidizing marine archaeal communities from Monterey Bay, California, United States - M1 60m 3416 | ecosystem: Environmental > Aquatic > Marine > Intertidal zone | place: USA...
CCGGATTTCCTGACTTCCACGATCCTCTCACCACCATCAGGGCGCGGCGTAATGATCAAAGTCGCATTCGGTCTGTCCGGGTATGTCCGCAAGTTTACCAGGGCCATCTTATTCCCTGTATCCCCCTCACCGATGGCCTTCTCTGACGCCTTACGCTTGTATATCTTCCTGCGCTTGTCTCCAGTGCCCTCGATCGTGTGGATAACTTCGCGCCCCACACCCTCCAGCTTCCTTCGTGCTGTCAACTGGAGTGCAGGAACATCAATGACATAAACACGATCTCCCACGCAGGCCATCAGGACTTCTGACGCATCATTCCGTGCAGGACGGGGATCGGGTAGACGAACGCGAACAGGAGGCTTGTTGGCAAGTTCCTTTACGCTTTCCATTTCAACACGCAACCCGGAAAGCCTTTTTTCCAGGCTATCCATTCCCAGGGTTTCCTTACTGAGGGCTTTTTTCCTGGCAGCAATTAACTCAATAAGCCCACTCTCGGAACCGACGTCCTTCTTTTCACTCTCCAGTTCCACCCTCAAGAGCGCCACCTTCCTCTGCACCTCATCTGTCCGGGAATCATCCAGCGAGTCAGGAGACTCCAAGAGAAGCAGTTGCTCATCAACATTCCGAACCTCCACGACAAGTTCTTCCATCTTCTCCTCGCTGACATCCGGCAATGCCGACCGCAGGCGGCGAATAGCATCAGCAACATTAACCTGGGTCATGATCAGGACAATCACGAGAATGCCCACCACATTGGTCATGGTATCAAGCAGTGAGTCAAGGTTGCTCGTTGTGCTTCTGTTGCGGCCCCGGTGTCTCATTCTCACTCAGCGCTGGATATTGAAGAGCTTAAGGTCTACCGGTCCCTCAGTCAGCAAAGGCAATTTGGCATACGGCCAACCTTCCCTGCGTGCCACTGCACGAAAAGCTGAATATGTCGGGTAGCCATCAGGCCGCAACAGAAGGACAATTGTCCCCCGTTCAGCGCGCTTTGCGGCATCCACGAGTTTCCCGAGGTTCACGTCAGCCCCCATCTTAGCGCGTTCGACCTCAATACTCCTTGATCTTGTGTGCAACACAATCCCGGCTTTTGCAATCTCAACAAATGCGGGCGCTATCCGCGATGTCCCGCGGGAGGGAAGGATTTGCACCCGCGCATCCAGGCCGGAAGCCTTCTTCAGGGCTGCCAGTTGCTCTAGGGAGCGGACAAGCTGCTTTTTCATGTTCTGCATGCCGGCAACGACATTATCCAGCTCCAGCTGTATCTCATCGGCCTGGTCAACCAGGGCAAGGCGCTTTTGCCGTGAATCCTCCAGTGCCTTGAGCTCCGCAGTCAGGGATTTTTCCTCAGCTTCCAGCTTCCTTAACCGTATGAGGCGCTCATTATTTGCCCTGGATTGCTGTTCCAGATCACCAAGCTGCTTCCTCTTGGCAAGTAGGGAATTTTGCAGCACCACATAATCCTCAGCCCTGGCAATATCCTTATCCTGCCTGCCCTCACTCACCTGTGAGAGGCTCAGTGAACTGATAATCAGGGTAAGTGAGCCTATGACGCAGGCAAGAATGCTCAAAAAAGGGAAAAGGGAAACCGCATTTGCCGCCGGTGATTTCGCAATACGGGCCATCTATCCTGTTCAGCCCCTACCGAACCATTTGGATTTTTTCTTCTCTATGACTACCTGTTTGCCATCAAGTTGTTTAAGCACCTTGTTGAGTTCCGCGATTCCCTCGCCAAGCTTGCCGAGATTTTCCCTGACCGCATGAGCGGTCTCATCAAAGGCCCGGGCCGCTTCGTTACCCGTCTTGGTAACCAGCGCTGCTATTCTCGCATCCACACTCTCCGAGGTTGCCTGCAGTAATTTGCGCTGCTCACCCTGAAGCTCTGCCATCCTCTCCCCCGCCTCCCTGAACTCCCCCAGAATCTCCTCCTGCCCTGAAGAAACCGCAGACTTGAGCGCCACCAGTATTCCCTCGGTGTTGCTGGCAACCTCAGCCATTCCGCCAGCGTCATCCAGGCGCTTGAGCAGATTTTCATTACAATACTCGTCAATGGAATTCAGTAAGTCCTCCTCGGCTTTCTGCATTGCTGAAACCGGAAAAGCCAGCAGTATACTGATCACCAATGCCACAAGGGTTGTATCAAAGGCCACCCCGAGCCCGCCTGTGACATTGTTAATCGACTCCATCAGCACTGCAATATCCTGTGCCGCTTCGGTTTGCCCGGAAAACCCGGATATCGCTGCGGAAATACCGATGACCGTGCCAATAAAGCCCAGGATCGGGATTGCCCACAGGAACGATTTGACCAGCGAATAACTGCCGCCTATTGCAGATACGTCAATGTCACTTTGTGACTGCATCATTCGCGCAACATCAGGATTACTCCTACGTATGGCAAAATGCTCCAGGCCACGGCGCATCCTTGTCACCATGTAAGTACGGCTCAACCTGTCGGGAATACGCGCAATATGCTCGATGAACTGGTTGATGTTGGAACTGTTGATCTCGTGGCTGATCTGAACAGGAAGTACCTCAACAAGCAAAGCCATCCGTTGATTACGCAGTTGCACATACTTAAGGGTCAATATACCAATGGACCACCCGAAGAACACGACAACCACATAGGGAATCCATCCACGGTCCAGAAACAGGTCCGAGAGGTATGAACCCTTGATCAGCAGCATCGCCAGATAGAATAAGACGGCAAACGCCATCCCGATGCCAAGGCTCAGCCACGGATGAACATTCGTAAAATCACTATTTGTCTGCGCATTGACGGATTGGCTCCCAGATTCCTGCCGCCTGCTGGATGCCGCCGCATACGTCCTTGATACTTCTCCAGCCTCAGGCATCTGAATACGTTCACTGCAGGCAGGGCAGGGTATTACTTTGCCAAAATGCTCGGCACTGATGAGCATATGTTGACGACAATTCGGACAAAGTAACCTGTGCACCTCACTACACTTAGACAATCACGCCCATTCTGACAACCCTAAGCTATGGCATATATCATGGATATACAGTGAAACCGCACAGATCGTCCCAAATCCGCAAAGCTTACAGGGTCCCCGAAACGGTCAACCTCGCGGTAACATTGATACACAGGATTTTTCAAGCTGTTTTCCAGCTTGGGACATGCGACAGCACTCAGGCTATACAGCGAGCACGCTTCGAACCAGGCTGAGTAACTGCTTGGGTTGATAGGGCTTGGGAAGGACCCCGCTAAAACCGAAATTTCCCGGGTTGGCCATCACCGGGTCATCCGAATAACCACTGGAGACAATAGCCTTCACTCCGGGGTCAACCTGCATAATGTCCTCAATCGCCTTAGCTCCCCCGACCCCGTTGGGAATAGAGAGATCGGCAATCACGAGATCAAAGGGATTGCCCTGATGATAAGACTCTATGTAATGTTTCACGGTCTCCACTCCGTCCTCTGTCTCAAATACCTCAAAGCCTTCCTGTTCCAGGTTTGCGACCAGAAGCTGGCGGATCAACGGCTCATCTTCAAGAACCATAATCCTGGGCCTCGGATGCCTTTCATGGCCGGAAAATTTCTTTTTATTTTCACCGCTTGAAACTTCAGGACCAAATTCTGCAGGTGCAGGGAAAGCAACCAGCACCCGCGTCCCCTCATCCTTGCTTGACTGGCAGACGATACCGCCGTTATGGGCACGGACAATGGAGTCACAAACAGTCAACCCTATACCTGTCGCATTGGCCTCACCACGCGTGCTGAAATAAGGCTCAAAAACCTTGTCAATGATATCTCCATCGATCCCATGACCGTTGTCCTTGACCTCCATTACCACATAATCGGCACCATCTTCCAGTTCCATTGACACCGGAAGATTTCTACGCACAAGACTGCCCGAAGGCGCATTTACAAATCGCAATTTCAAACGTCCACCTTCCGGCATGGACTCCTCGGCATTCCGCAACAGGTTCTCGATCACCCTCCGCAACTGACCGGGGTCCGCATCGATCTTCCTCAGGTCATCAGCAATCTCAAACTCATAACCAATCCGCGGATTACGCTCCATGTCCTCCTGTAAATCTCTAACGAGACGCTCCAAGTCAAGCCGCTGACGGATCGGCGCTCCACCTTTTGCAAAGGTTAATAATTGATAAACCCTGTTCTGAGCCCTCAATGTGGCAGCCCGCGCCTGTTCCAGTTCCCTTCGGCCGGCAATCCCTTCGGGAAGTTTCATCTCTGCAAGCGAAAGATTGCCGAGCATCACCGTGAGGATATTGTTGAAATCATGGGCAAAGCCGCGGGCAAGCAGGCCCAGACATTCCAGCTTCTCGATCCGGCTGGCCGTCTCCTGCTGTTCAATCCTGTCGGTAACATCCCTCATCAATACGAGCAACCCCTCACCGAATGGATAAACACTTGCCTCGAACCAACGCCTGTTCCTGTCCTGGTGAAATTCAAAACTGCAGCGCTCCTTCCTCGCCAGTGCCCGTGACGCATCATGAAAATTCTCCTCACGAACCCTTTCCGGGAGCAACTTCCAGAAATCACTGCCGATTAATCCGTCCTGCGAATCAGCAAACTGTTCAACAGCACGTTGATTTGCAAAGGTAATGCTCCAGTGCCGGTCAAAGGCCACGATGGGATCCGCAATGCCCTCTACAATCCCCTTTAAGGAATCAGCCTCATTACTTTCATTAATGCCATCACCCTCACAGAGCCGGAACACCACCACCAAACCGACCAGGCTGCCATGCGAATCCTTAAGAGGAGCTGAGTTGTCCTCAACCTGGACACGCCTCCCCTCCCTGGTCATCAGCATGACACGTCTTGCCTGTTGCTGGTCGGAAGGACGGACACGGGGCACAAAGGTGGGAGCCTTCCTGCCCGAGCCATCACTAATTGCAAAAATTTCCTGAAGGACTTTGTTTCTGGCATCAGCGAAGCTCCATCCGGTAATGGATTCCGCGACTGGATTCATGAAAGTGACATTGCCCACTATATCAGTGGCTATCACTCCATCGGCCATGCTGCGCAAAGTGCTCATGAACTGCTCCTCGCGCTCTTCCAGTGCTTCCCGTGACCGTGACCTGGAAATGGCAATTTCCACCGTCGACTGGAGTTCACGCTCATTGAAGGGCTTAAGCAGGTAGCCTTCCGGCTCCGTCCGGCTGGCACGGGCAATGGTGTCCTCATCGGCAAGAGCGGTCAGGTAAATGATGGGCTTGCCATATGAGGATCGAATCCGCTCGGCTGCCTCAATTCCATCCATCGCTCCCGAGAGACGGATATCCATGATTACCAGATCAGGATCAACCCGTCTGACAATTTCCAGTGCCTCCGAACCGGTGCGGGCGATATCCGCAACGCTGTAACCGCAACGGATCAGGGTATTCCGGATATCCCTGCCTACTGCTCCTTCGTCTTCGACGACAAGAATACGAACTGAATTCATTAATCTATGGCAAGAAAGTTATCCGCTCCCAGGCAGCTTAAATCCAACCCGGAATTGAGCATCTGGGCCGCTGCCGACCTCGAGGATACCGCCAATACGCCCGGCTAGCTCCCTCACAATACGTAATCCCAATCCACCTGAGGACTCGATCGAGAAATCAGCAGGCAGAGCCATACCGTTATTCTTCACGATAAGTTCACCCCTGCCCGCTGATTCATCGACCTGGACACTGCACCCAACCGTTACCTGGTCACGCGCCAGGCAACCATGGACAAAAGCGTTGGAAAGCAACTCATTGGCAATGAGCGCAACAGGCATTGCCAATGCAACAGGGAGAAGAATTCCTTTGGCATGTAAATGCACCTCAACTTCAGTCTCCTCAGGAGCCACATTCTCAAGCAAGTCGTTGATAAGTGCGTTTGCAAATCTTCCAAAATCCAGACGCGAGTAATCCCCACCGGAGCCGACGAGGGAGTGCAACATTGCCAGTGTTCCCACTCGGGATCTGCTTGCCTGTATTGCTGCCCCGCCAGCATGTTTTTCCTGAAGGCTCAATAAAGTTGAAATCGTCTTGAGGGTCGCATCCAGACGCCCCTGCATCTCCACTCGTGCCCTGAGGGCATTCTCCTCTCCTGCCGATTGCCCCTCCTCTGGAATAACAACCTCCCTGTTGACACCGACAAGAGCCAGGGATGCCCCATCCTCATCCTGAAGAGGGATAAACACCGTGTCACACACTCCCTTGCTGCCATCATTCCTGGAAAACTCGGCACGCGCCTCCCAACGCCGTTCATTGCGGATTGCATTTGTGAATACATCCCGGAATCTCACGGGGTCTGACGAGCCGAAGATCTGGTGCAAGCCGATCCCGGTGGCGGTATCCTTGGTATAACCAAAGAGACGCTCTGCCGATGGGTTCCAGTCTATAACCCTGCCTTTCAGGTCAGCGACGATAATCGCGTCATGAATATGTGCAAAAGTAACGGCCTGCCACTTGAGCTTTGTCTGTGCCCTGTGCATCTGCGTCACGTCACGTACCAGCATCACTGTATTCTCTGAACCGCTCCGGGTTGCCCTGAGCTCGTAATGACAAATCCCGTGTTCACCTTCAGCCCTGAAGTGACAGGTGAACACGTCAGTGTTCGCCAATTCCTCAATAAGTTGACCCGATGTCATTCCCAGAGTCGGCAATACCCCCTCCATTTCATGGCCAAGGCATGACTTGCAGTCGACCTGCAACGAGAACCCATCAGGAAGAAAAATATCCACCACCCGCCCGGACTCCTCCAGGACTAGAATCATATCCGGACTGGCATCCAAAAGCGCACGATTCTCGGCACGTGAATCCTCAAGTTTTCGCTGCGCAAGCAGTTGCCCGGATACGTCGTGAATAAAGTAGGTGCTAAACATTAAGGCACCGGCCTTGTCCTTGACCCGGGAAACCTGCAGGTGAACCTCAACCCGTTCACCATCACTGGTTGCCAGCTCAATGGCCTTGTCTACGAAGGCGTTATCACTGCCCGTCAAGTGCTCCATGAATTGGCCAAGGTTTTTATCATCAAACCCGTAGATGAACTCATCAATAGTCTTGCCTCGTATCTGCTGCTTTGAGAACCCGAGCATGGACTGCAGGGAGGAGTTCACATCTAGGATAGCCCCGGCTTCATCCGCCAGAGCCATGCCTACGCCGGAATCATGAAACAGGGCACGAAATTTCGCCTCACTGGCCCGCAATGCCTCCTCACCTCTCCGCGCATCAGTAACATCAAAAATACTCAACAACAGGCCACCGTCTTCCATGAGTTTTGGCCGGAATTCCAGTTCCCGTATTATGCCCTCATCAGTTTTTATCGAGAAAATACCGGTGGCCCCCTGCCGCCAGACACGAGACCGCCAATCCTCTACCAGTTCTTCGGCTGCTTTCCCGCTCCCATCCTTGCAATGAACAGCAAGCCAGTCCTCAATGGAGTCACAGCCTCCAATATCAGATCCCACCACCTCCTGATGTGCAGGGTTGCAATAGGTTGTCGCACCATCCCTGGCCAGCAATACAATGCCGAAGGGTGCGGAATCAGGAATCATCCGCAACTTGTCACGCTGTTCGCTAGCCTGATTATTCTCAACCTTAAAACGCTTAAGCTCCACATTGGCAGCAGCAAGATCCGCCTCAAAGCGGGCGGCCTGCCCTTCAATTTCATCCACACTCCCCTGAACGCGCTGTAGTTCTCCTTGCGTAATGTCCAGTGCATACTCAGCCTCAACATTTATCGCAACGCCATAAACAGCGCCCTCCTTGTCCCCGGTGTCCGAATCGGCGGAAAATCTCATGCACACAGTGTCTCCATGAGCATCCCGCATATTGGCGTCCATGCTGAAGGCCTGGCCCCGCGAAGCTGCTGCATGGAGATGCCGGGAAAGTTCACCAGCCTGCTCCTTTGAGAATCCCTCCAACCATCCGCCATTGAGCTCCTGCTCCAGGCTCCTTCCCCTCAGTTCAAGCCAAGCCGGGTTCACCAGATCAATTTTTCCCTCCGGGTTGCATCGCCAGGCCGGGACCTTCAGTTCACCGATTACAGCCTCTTTCAGTTGCGCATCCCTACCGGGATCCGAGAAAAGATCAGCATCAAAGCCAACCCGGATGATTCCGTTAATTTCACCGCCCTCTCCCCTGCGTGGTGAGTTCGTCCATATGATCCTGCGCGTTACACCGCTATGCCCCACCACCTCATCCATTGTAGTTTCAGGGAAACGGAAATTTCCACCTTCAAGCAGACTGCGGGAAAATTCCATGAACTGCTCTTTGGCTTCCCTATACCCGGCTGGATCCAAAAACGCCTCCCAGTAATATTTACCCTCATCAACCACGGGATCCCAGTTACCCAGTCGCTTGGCAACACGGTTACTGCGAACAATCTTGCCATTGACATCCAATACAAGGACAGGCGTTGTGGAACTGGCCATGACCGCCTCGGCAATATCCCCTTCAAACTGCTGTTCCCTGCGCAAGCGCTTTTCACCCGTGATGGACTGCGCGCAAACAACAATCCCACCGGCTTCCCCTCCTTCAAAAAGCCATGGAGTCATCGTCCAGCGCACCCAGTCCATGGCGCCATCCGCCCACTCGACAAGTTCCTCGCCGTTCTGTTCATCCACCTCATTAAGACAACTCTCACAAAGCGACCTCCATCGGCGGGAAACCTCAGAGAACAAGTCAAAGTGACTTTTCCCGCTACACCCTGACTCAGCGATCCCGAATGCTTTGCGCCAAGGCAGGTTGGCAATCAGGTAGCGCATGTCTTTATCAAACATCGCCATCGCCAGCGGGCACGCCTCAACCATCAGCTGCAAATTATGACGTGCTGCCAGCTCCGATTCATTGACCACCCCCGCATTCCCCCTGCCCCTTCGGATCCGCGTTGCTTCTTTCCCCTTTAACCCGCCACTGGCAGCATCCTTGCGCTGCGCACCCTTCCGACCGGGTTGCAAATCTCCAGATTCAATTGCCTTAAGGCCATGGTGACTCAGCAATTCCTCAGCCAAGTCTGCTGTCTGAGGATCGAAAAGGAGACCTGAACCCTTGGCTATATCCCCTTTTCCCACCTTGCCTTCAATATGCCCGCGCTCCTTGTCAGCGGAAACTCCCGACGAGTTGCTTGCTAACCACACCTTTGCCGCTTCGATCTTAAGTTCAAGGGATTCACTCTCAACCGGTGATTGCAAGACGTCGTTGACGCCATTGCCGGCAAGCATTGAACCATTCCTGCCGCTGTCCACGGCAATGATATAAGGTTGCGCCCTGCCCGCCTCATCACGCACATAATCCACAAAGCTCTGAATATCTCCCCTGCCCTCAGCGGAACCGGCCAGAACCAGCCCCTGCAAGCTGAAGAATTTCTTGGCCTTAGTCATCGAATCGCATTCGCTGACCTCGTAACCCTTGAGAGAAAGCATTTCACAGATCATCCGGCGATTCGCCGGATTACCGTCAATGACCAGTGCGCACTGATCCCTATTCATTTCCTTAACCGCCACCACCGTCTAGGGAAGTAAATTGATTTTCGTTTTCAAATTAGTGATAAATGACCCAAAGGAGCTCAGAATAGTAAAAAATTAGTGGTTAAGCAAGATTGACTACCCACATTCAGGCTGGGAATGAGGATATTAGTCCCTATAATTATAAAAACCCAAGCACTCCAATGATTCAGCCCCCTTGCTGTAAGCCGCCTCAAAGCCGCTTTTGGCAATATCCAAGCCCGGAAAAGCTTGCCCCGGGCTGGGGAACGCGGGAACCTTAAATCACTTGAATACCATGCCTGCCTTAAAAAACAGCCTCCTCACTCTCACCCTGCTCCTTCTTGCCTATGCCAACTATGGTTACGCGCAGGAAAAAGACACATGGCCGGAATTCCGCGGCAATAACAACAATGGCATTGTCACGGGTTCCCGCGGACTTGCCGTGGAATGGTCGGAAACTCAAAACATTGTCTGGAAAACCGCTATTGCAGGCCGTGCCTGGTCATCTCCGGTAATCGCAGAGGGAAAAGTCTGGATCACCAATGCCACAACAGACGGCAAGGAAATGAGTGCAATCTGCCTCAATACCGAATCAGGGAAAATCCTGCACACCATTCCCCTCTTTAGCAATACGCTGGTCGAACCTCTCGGTAACTCCATCAATGGATACGGATCCCCTTCCCCTGTAATAGAAAAAGGCCGCGTCTATATCCATTTCGGCAGCTATGGTACTGCTGCAATTGATACATCCAACGGCAATGTCCTCTGGAAGCGTACTGATCTTCCCTGCCGCCATTTTCGTGGTCCGGGATCATCACCGGTGCTCTATAATGACCTTCTTATCCTGACCATGGACGGGATTGATTTGCAATACCTGGTGGCTCTCGACAGTGCCAGCGGCAAGACGGTATGGAAAACCGACCGCTCCACCAAGTGGGATGATATAGAACCCGGAGGAAAAATCCGTGGCGGCGGTGATCTCCGCAAAGCATACACCACACCCATTTTCACCAAGGTCGGCAACGAAACCATCATGATCAGCCCGGGTGCCAAAGCGTGCTTTGCCTATACTCCTGCCGACGGCAAGGAACTCTGGCATATTACCTATAAAGGCTATTCAAATGCCTCACGCACTGTCATTTCTGATGGCCATGCACTCATTAACACCGGCTATGGTAAGCCTCACCTGATATCCCTAAAACTCGATCCAACTGCCCGGGGAGACATTACCAAAAGCCATATTGTCTGGGACATCTTCAAGCGTGTCCCGAAACGCTCCTCCCCCATCGTCGTCGGCAAACAACTCTACATGACCACTGATGAGGGAATCCTCACCTGCATCGACATCGCCTCGGGCAAAGAGTTATGGAGTGACCGACTACGTGGACATTTTTCTGCCTCCCCGATCATGGCGGATGGACACCTCTATTTCTTTAGTCAGATGGGCCACGGCTACGTGATCAAACCCGGAAAAACATTCCAGTTATTAGCTTCCAATCAGCTCAATGACGGCTTCATGGCTTCTCCTGCGGTAGCCGGCAAGGCAATTTACGCACGCGGCAAGGCTCATGTCTATCGGATCGAGCAGCAATGATCAGGACATATCAGCAGGGACTCCCTTACTCATCTCCAGCACCTTAAATACTCCACCCATCATGGTGGGATGAGACAGTGTCTGAAACTCTTGAAGCAGCTTCCTGGTCTCCTCATCCAAGGGCCCGGCCTTCTCAATCTCCAGCAACCACGGTTTAGCGGCACGCACAAGGAACCGATGCTGATCGGTAAAGCCCTTGAGATCAAACCCCGCTGCTGACGCACTTGACTGCACACGGTCAAAGTCCACATGGGCAGTCAGGTCAGTAATTCCTGGGGCCGAAAAAGGGCAAGCATGAACATGGTGCCTCAAATACCCTCTCAGCGTTCCCGCTTTCCTTGCCGGGGAAAAAACCTCATCCCCGCACAGCCCGTAGTCTATCAGGCAGCAATACAACATGTCAAAAGCCTGCGCGAGGTCTTGAAACCATTCTTTCAGCCCCATGTTCAACTCAATGGTAAATCCATCCTCAAGTGCCAGGGGGAATGTACCTATAATGCGTGCTAATTCCGGATCCTCAATGACTGATTCCACCTCTTGAAACCCCGAGCTTTTCTCTTGCCCGTTCGCCACGCATATCTGGAGCCATTTACCGTTTCTCCACCGCAGGCGCTTGACCGGCATCGCATCAAGAACCTCATTTGCCACCAGAACGCCCCTGGATGCCTCAATTTCCTGTAACCCGGAAACCACCCGGAAATGACGGGCATCCAAATCTCCAAAAACATCCATCAGGTGCTGCCGCTTGGACGGAAACGGCTCAATAGCGACATAACACAGTCGCTTGTAGACAACCTCCGGGAGTAACTGTTCCAACTCGTGCATCACATCAAGCGCTAAATGACCGTCCTCCGCGCCGGGCTCAACCAGCAAGAGATCACCCGAACTGCCTGCAAGCCTGCTTACAGCTGAAGCAAGGTGCCGGGCAAGGAGTTTTCCGAAGCATCGGCCAATGCTCACTGAAGTGATGAAATCGCCCTCTTTACCGATTCTCTTCCTGGGCTGAGTGTAATAGCCGAATTGAGGATGATAGAGCACCAACTCCATATAACGGTCAAAGGTTATCGCCCCGCCGGAAGCTTGAATTTGCGAGCGTATAAGTTCCACAAACAGCGGATTCACGATCCCTGCCTCCACATCGTCCGCTTGCTCTGTCATGAGCTTAGCTTATACTGTTACTCCAGTCCGGCGAACCGGAAACAATCCCTGTCATGCTGTTCACAAGAGGCTCCTCAAACGGCATCCGCCCAGTTAATCGCTCTATCCGTTGTATCGTGTTGAAAGGATGCATTAAATTCCTGCTTGCCGTAAGCATTGTCATGGGCCTGGCGGCACTAATCTCCCTCTACCTCTTCCTCAATCCTCGCAGGGATTTTAGTGAGACCTTTGACCTCAATGCCATTGGCAATCTTGAAATTCCGAGCCGTATTTATGACCGCCACGGTGTTGAGATAGGACAAATCAAGATTGAGGACCGGCGACCCGTTGAGCTTGAGAAAATCCCGTATCATTTTATTCAGGCATTAACCGCAGTGGAGGACTCGCGCTTTTTCCAGCACCAGGGAATCGACTACATTGGGATACTCCGTGCAGCACTCCTCAATTTCAAGGCAAAACGCGTGACTCAGGGGGCCAGCACCATCACTCAGCAACTTGCCAAGCAATGTTATCCCGAGCTGAAGAAAAACCGAAACCTTGAGACAAAAATCATTGAGGCTTTCCTTGCACAAAGGTTGGAAAGAAATTTCACCAAACCTGAAATCCTTGAGCATTACCTGAACAGGATTTTCTTTGGCAGTGGATACTTTGGTATCGAATCAGCAGCACGTGGATATTTCGGTAAACCAGCCAGTCAGCTCAGTGTGATCGAATCGGCTACCCTTTGCGGGCTTATTAAGAGCCCTTCACGCCTGTCCCCGCGCAACAACCCCACCGGCGCACGGAAGGCCCGGGATCATGTGCTTCAGCGCATGCATCTGGAGGGCATGGTCAATAATGATCAACTCGCCGTATACCTCAAGGAGCCATTGGGCCTGGTCAATTCTCGAGGGCAGCAGAATTCCTATGTCCAGGAAATGATCCGCCTTCAGGTCATTGATCAGATCGGATTTGAAAGCGCGGGAGGGGGAGGCTTCAGCATCTATACCACGATTGATCATTCTGCCCAGCAAGCAGCCCGGCAAAGCCTGCTCAGAAACCTGAGCGAAGTGGAAAAATATCCCGGGTTCGAGCATCCCACCTACTCTCAATACAGGGAAAATAAAGCGCTCCCGGATCCCCTGGAGAAAAACAGCCAGCCTAAGAGGAAATCACGCAGAACCCCTGATTACCTGCAGGGTGCCGTCCTGATGATCGAGAACCAAACCGGTGCCATCATCGCGTTGCTTGGCGGGCGTAATTTCGCAGACAGCCAGTTGAACAGGGCATTCCAGTCTCAACGTCCCGCAGGTACAGCATTTAAGCCTCTTGTTTATGCAACCGCCTATTCCGGAGACTATTTCCCCGGCTCGATGGTCAAGGACACCCCGATTGACAACCGCAGTGTCGCAATCGGTGGAATTACTGGAATTCTCGGGGAATGGGGCGGGGAATCAGAGGGCGTTAACTATCTCGGCAATATCCCGGCCAGAGAGGCGCTGGTTCATTCAAAAAACGCGGCCACGGTACGGATTGGCAAAAATATCGGACGTCAAAAGGTAGGCGAGATTGCCAGGAAAGCGGGTATCCGCTCGCAAATGGATGAATATGACAAAAGCCTATTGGGAAGCAGTGCTGTCAGCCTCAAGGAATTATGCATGGCTTTTACCATATTCCCCAATGCTGGAAAACGGCCAAACTCACTGCACATCATCTCCTCGATTGTCAACGCCGCCGGTTCAACAATCTTCAGTGAACCAAGAACGGAATTCTCAAGAGCTATTGATCCGGTCACCGCCTACCAGGTAAACAGTTGCCTTCAGGATGCGCTGCAAAGGGGAACAGCCAAGCAATCTTATACTAAATATGGCCTGCGTGACAAGAACGCCGCTGGTAAAACGGGAACCACTCACAATTTCACGGATCTATGGTTTGTCGGTTATAATAGTGAGGTGACATGCGGGGTGTGGACCGGATTTGACTACCCGAAAACAATCTATCGCGGTGCCTTCAGCAACTCCATTGCACTACCTGTCTGGGTGGACGTGATGAATGCCTCATCCGAATCCTTCCCCTCAAGGAGCATGCCGATGCCGGACGGCTGCGAGGTCATTGAGATCTGCCGAAAGTCAGGGCACTTGGCCACTGATTCATGCTACGAGGAGCTCCCTGGCGAGGCCAAAGGGGCCCGAAAAATTCAGCGTTGCACTTACAGGGAATTTATCCGCAAGAAAAATAATTTTCGGCGTTATTGCGGGTTTCATTCAACAGACAGGGAACGCATCCAGCACCCCCTCATTACGGGGTTCCCGTCCATCAATGTGCCTCCAGCCCCCTTACTCGCAGCGCAACCCTCTGAGGCAATCCTCATGATCTCGCCAACAGTGGTTGGAACCAGTGATCCTTATTCCTCTCAGCAACCCGTCCTACGCGCACAAGTCGCAGGACAAACGGGTGAAATCCGTAGAGCGACTGCCGTCAATCAAGTCACGCTGGACAGGCAGGAAATACAGATTGCCATACCCGCCCCGAAGCCCATTGAGATCCCCGCAGTCGATTAATGACTTCGCAGGCCAGCTAATACAAAGCCCGTAAAATGCCGGACCCCGATCATCAGATAATGACATGCCAAGAGTGCCTCATTCAGTTCGAGGTCCCGGGCGATGATGGTAATGACGGGGATGCCCGCTGCCCGGGGTGTGGAAAGCCGGTAAACCCCGGGGAAGATGACAGGGAAAAGGTGAATATCCCTATTGCCAGAAAATCCCTCAATCTTGAGCTTCCTGAAATGATTATCAGTAATGCCCACACCAAAGGGTATGAAGGCAAAGGTCAAAATCCTCCGCCGGTAGGTCTAAGACACATCGAGAGTCAGCAAGCCGACCAGCCGGTATCCGGCCCGAAATATCAACGCACTGCGATGAACTGGGAAACCAACAGTGATACTGGGGATAATCCTCAAGCCACCCCGGAAGCCGTTAATCCAAAAGCCAGGCTCATGAAAGTCCCGCGGAATAATAAATACCCGGCAAAAGTGTGGGCTCGATTCCTTCTTGTGGCAGCACTGTTAATGGTTGCGGCAATGGCGGTGTTGCGGCGTCAGGATAGGGACAATCAAGAGAGCGCAGCTCCAAATCCAAAGCAAGCCGCCCAGGAAATCCCCAGAGCCCAAAAGCCTGTTGAGGAAAACCCCCAGCCAGTTCAAGAACCCGCCCCAATCGGCCCGATAAAA
>Ga0315316_10001757_pt1 | contig 15401 bp, 9 predicted proteins | sample M160m3416metaG_FD_203702 | JGI IMG/M metagenome (GOLD analysis project Ga0315316, IMG submission 203702) | Ammonia-oxidizing marine archaeal communities from Monterey Bay, California, United States - M1 60m 3416 | ecosystem: Environmental > Aquatic > Marine > Intertidal zone | place: USA...
AGAACCTTATGCATAAAGGCCAAGCGGTGGATCCCTTCGAGGCAAAGTTCTGGATCGAGGACCTGAAGCAAAAGAATCCTGATTACTTCGGGGAGAGAATGTCCTATTACCGGAAGAAGACGCGCGATGAGATTATGCAGAAAGGAAGCATTGACGGTTTGCTGCATGAATCCGTAATGGAGACACTGGATCTTCTGCTCAAGCAGGATATCGGCATGATTATTCTCGATGAGTGCCACCATTTAATGAGCCACTGGGGGCGGGTGCTGGCGGCAATACAGGATTTTCTCGGAAATCCTGTTGTGGTTGGGTTGACGGCTACCCCGCCGGATGACGCCACCAAGGACACCGAGGATGCTACACGTTACCGGGAATTCTTTGGCCCCGTGGACTACGATGTCCCGGTGCCGGCGGTGGTGAAGGATGGCTTTCTGGCCCCTTACCAGGACCTGGCTTTCCTGGTCCGGCCAAATAATGAGGAATTGCGCTTTGTGGCCCAGACTTCTGAGCAGTTCGGGGAGATTGTCGAGGAACTTTGTCATCCCCCGAAGGACGAAAAAGGAAATCCTGTGCGGGAGCCGCTGGATACCTATACGGAGAGGATTTTAAGAAACCTTGAGTTGCCGACAGGAAGGGCCCGTAACTGGCTGCATTTTGAGCAGAGGGCGCCGCTTTTCTCCGAGTCGGCGAGATACTTCATGCGGCAGCTGGGCAGGCAGCTGCCGGAGGGAATACCGGAATATCCTGAAGTCGAGGATGCCGGGGTGCCTGAGAAAAAATCCATGAATATGGAGGAAATGATCCCGGTGATTTCATGGTATGTGCGCCATGCATTGCGAGGATCCTCTGAAAACAAGGATCACGAGCTGGCCGAGAGGGCTACCAAGAGGCTGAGGATGCTGGGAGTGCAGATTACGGAAACCGGTTATCAGTCCTGCGCTTCCCCGGTCTCTAGGATCCTGATGTATTCCCAATCCAAGGCGGGCGCGGTGATCAGTATCCTGAAGCAGGAACAAGAGGCCCTCGGCGATTCCATCAGGGCGGTCGTGATCTGTGATTATGAGAAAACCTCGGCGGTTTCCAGTGAGATCAGCCACCTCCTCGACAAGGAATCCGGGGGCGCCATTGCGGCTTTCCGTGAGTTGCTCACCAGTGAGGAGACTGACGCCCTGGACCCGGTCCTTCTGACCGGATCGACCGTCCTCGTGGATGATGACCTGAAGCCTGTCATTGAATCCGAGGCACTCAAGTGGCTGGAGGAGAATCAAAAGGAAGTAAGCTTTGAGTGGCGGGATGAATCCGGGTTTTATGTCCTGGTCGGCAGGGGCAAGGACTGGTGTCCGAGGGTGTATGTCGCGATGTTTACCGAGCTTTTCCAGCGTGGCATTACACGTTGCCTCGTCGGCACACGTGGGCTTCTCGGAGAGGGCTGGGATGCCAACAAGATCAATGTCCTCATTGACCTGACCTCAGTCACCACATCGATGTCGGTGAACCAGCTTCGCGGCCGTTCTTTCCGGCTGGATTCGGAGGTGCCCAGGAAAATCGCCAATAACTGGGACGTGGTCTGCATTGCGCCGGAGTTCACCAAGGGCATGGATGACTACAAGCGGTTCTGTGCCAAGCATAAGAAGCTTTATGGGGTCACTGACGATGGTGCCATCGAGAAGGGAGTCGGGCACGTCCATGCCTCCTTCATGGGCATGCGTATTGACGCGGTCGAGAAGAACATGGTGAACCTGAACAGTGACATGCTCAAGCGCGTGGGTGAACGTTCCCACTTCTACGGGTTGTGGAAGGTGGGCTTACCCTACCACCCGGAACCGATCAAGGCCGTTGAGATCAAGGCAGCCAGGGCCGGTAACAATGAGGGGTTTCCCCCCGGCAGGCCGGGCTCAGTCGGGTGGACAAAGACCACCCTTACCCAAGCTATCGCCATGGCAATTATCCGATCCCTGGTTGAGGCCGGAATCATCAGTGATGAGCACCATGTGGATGAACTCGTGCAACAGATGCGTGTCACTGAGAGGAACGGGGGTTATATCAGGGTTTTTCTGGAACAGGCCGATGAGGAAACCTCAGGACTTCTAGCGCGCTCCCTTGCCGAGGTATTTGGTCCATTGAAAGACGCACGCTACTTGATAGAGAGAGGTGCGGATTTCGAGTATGACGTCAGCAGGTTTCAGGGAACCTGGGCTGAGAAGGTTCTACCAAGGTTTATATCGGATTTTATCATCCTGAAGACCCTCCAGACAAAGAGAAGGTTTGAGATTTTGAGGGTTCACGCAATACCCAAGTGCCTTGCCAGGAAGAAGGAAACAGCCCTTGTCTTCCAGAAGCACTGGAACAAGCTGGTAAGCCCTGGAGAGGTTCTTTACCGGCAGAGCCGCAAGACCCAGCAGGTGATTGAAAAAGCGGCTGAGGAGGGCATGATTGTCAATGACTCGGTATACGAGAAGGAAGTCTTCATGTAGGATTCCTGACTGGGGCAGTTTTTATTGATGGCTTCCATTTCCTGGCTGGATCCTGTAGAAAGGTAAGTGATGACTCCTTTTCTACTCCTGGCTCTCGGCATGGGGATTGTCCTCGGTTCGGTCATATGGCTGAAGCTGCACCCTTTCCTGGCTCTTTCCGCTGCGGCAATCGTGATTGCCTTCGCAACTCCTCAGGGTGCCCTAATCAGTTATGCTGAAAACCACACCGCATCGGAGCTTGAGCGCGGAAAGATGAGTGCGGCGGCAGTCGAGGTCTTTAAGGAGGACTTTGCAAGGCTCTCATCGATGAAGAGGGTGGTTAATGAATTTGGCAACGGGTGCGCCAAGGTTGGCCTGATTATTGCCTTTGCCGCCCTCATCGGCAGGTTTCTGCTGGAGTCCGGCGCGGCGGCAAGGGTCGTGCTGGTGATGTTGTCTTTTTTCGGGGAAAAGCGCGCCGGGTTGGCGTTCCTGATTTCCGGGTTCCTGCTGGCGATCCCTGTTTTTTTTGACACGGTCTTCTATCTTTTGATTCCCATAGCCATAGCCATGGCCCACAGGACAAAAGGCAATTATCTCTTTTACGTACTCTGTATCGTTGCCGGGGGGACAATGGCCCACTCGCTGGTGCCGCCGACACCCGGCCCCCTGCTGGTGGCGGAGGAAATCGGGGTGGATATCGGGGCGATGATGCTCGGCGGCCTAGCTGTTGGCCTGTTTACAATTACTTTTGGATACCTTTATGCGCGCCGGGCATCCGGTAAATTTGACCTTGAGCCGCCACCGTTGGTCGATGGGGTCTCAATGGATGAGGAGGATCTACCTTCTGCCCTGGTGTCTTTTTTGCCGGTAATTCTGCCGGTGCTCCTGGTTACCGGGGGAACATTATATGCCATTTTCAAACCGGATAACCTGGAGTTCTTGAAAGTCCTCGGGGAGAAGAACCTCGCCCTTGGACTTGCTGCCCTGGTGGCATTCGCCATTTTGGCAAAGCGGTGCTCCGGGGACAAGGACAGGCTGCGCAGGGTCTCATCAGAAGCCCTTTCCTCCGGGGCGGTTATTGTCCTGATTACGGCAGCGGGTGCAGCCTTTGGCGGAGTCCTGAAGCAGACGGACATTGCCAGTGCGATTGGTGCCATTCAGGGGAGTGCCACCCTTTCTCTCCCGGTCTGTTTCCTGATTACCGCCCTGGTCCGTACCGCGCAGGGTTCAGCGACGGTTGCGATGATCACGGCGGCTCCGGTGGCAGCGGCATTTGCAGCTTCCCCGGCCCTTGGATTCCATCCGGTTTACCTGGCACTTGCCGTCGGTTGCGGATCAAAACCCATTCCCTGGATGAATGACTCGGGATTCTGGGTGGTGACCAGGATGTCCGGGCTAAAGGAATCCCAGACACTACGCACCGTCACTCCAATGATGTCGTTGATGGGCGTGACCGGTCTCCTGGTGGTGATTGTTGCCTCATGGGTGCTGCCTTTATCCTGAAGGGTATTTCCTGTATCTTTATTTACTGTGATTGACCGCGCTTGCCTGAGTGGCGATTATTGGAACCGATGTCCAGCCAAGACCCGACCCAACTCCGTTCATACCGATGGTATGGTCCAGACAGCCTGCGCGCTTTCGGGCACCGTTCCCGTGCCAGGCAATCCGGGCTCGGGGAGAGCGACTTTGCCGGCAAGCCGGTGGTGGGTATCCTGAACACCTGGACGGATCTCAATTCCTGTCATCTGCATTTCAAGACGACCGTGGAGGCGATCAAGCGCGGTGTCCTGCAGGAAGGAGGCCTGCCGATGGAGATACCGGTGATGTCCTGTGGGGAGACGCTGACCAAGCCGACCTCGATGCTGTATCGCAATTTCCTGGCGATGGAGGCGGAGGAGATGATCCGTGCCAATCCGGTGGACGCGGCGGTACTTCTGGGAGGATGTGACAAGTCGACTCCCGCGTTGCTAATGGGGGCAATCTCCGCCGGAGTGCCCGCAATCTATGTTCCCTCCGGGCCGATGATCAAGGGTAACTGGAATGGCCAGGTGCTTGGATCCGGAGCGGACGTGTGGAAATACTGGGATGAACGTCGTGCCGGGAACCTCAGCGAGGAGCAGTGGCGTGAGATTGAAGGAGGAATTGCACGCTCTCCCGGGCATTGCATGACGATGGGCACTGCCGCGACAATGACGGCACTGGCCGAGACCATGGGGTTTTCCATTCCCGGTTCCTCCTCGGTTCCTGCAATGGATGCCAATCATGCGCGTCTTGCCGCTGAGGCTGGTAGGCAGGCTGTCAGGAATGCCTGGCAGGGGCCCCGACCGAGTGAGTTGGCGACACGCAAGGCGTTTGAGAATGCGGTAGCCGTTGACATGGCGCTCGGTGGGTCAACCAATGCCATTGTGCACCTGCTGGCCCTGGCTGGTCGGGCGGGGATAGATTTTAATCTTGAGGATTTTGATGTAATCTCCCGGAAAACTCCACTGCTGGCGGACCTGCGCCCTTCAGGTCGATTTCTGATGGATGACTTTTATGCTGCAGGGGGATTGTGCGCGTTGCTGCATCGAATGGGAAGCTTGTTGCACCTTGATGTTCCGACAATCAACGGCAGGACTCTCGGTGAGAACATTGAGGATTGTCGTGTTTTCAATGATGAGGTGATCCGGGACTGTGATCATCCCCTTGCCGATAATGGTGGCACTGCAGTATTGCGTGGTAACCTTGCTCCTGATGGGGCGGTCATCAAGCATTCCGCCGCGACTCCGGACCTGCTTCAGCATAGCGGGCCTGCCGTTGTCTTTGAAGATTACAACGACCTTGCCGCACGCATTGATGATCCTGACCTTGAGGTAAATGCCGATTCCGTGTTGCTACTCAGGAATGCCGGCCCGGTCGGTGCCCCTGGAATGCCGGAGTGGGGAATGCTGCCAATCCCGAAGAAATTACTGGAACAGGGGGTGCGGGACATGGTGCGGATTTCCGATGCCCGAATGTCCGGTACCAGCTACGGAACCTGTGTCTTGCACGTCACCCCGGAATCAGCCATTGGAGGAGCATTGGCGGCTGTTGAGACGGGGGATTTGATCACCCTGGATTTTTCCGGGCGCCGGCTTGAACTGGAGGTGGCCGAGGAGGAAATAGAGAGGAGGCTGGCTGCAAGGGATAAGCCTGTTGTCCCTTATGCCAGAGGGTATACAAAACTCTATATCGATCACGTGACCCAGGCGGATCGCGGCTGTGACTTTGATTTCCTGGAGGGCACCGAGCCCACTCCGGAGCCTGAGATCCACTAGGTGGCCGGCCTCTGCTGGATTAATTGCTTTGAAATAAGGTTAAATAAAGGCCACTGGTTAACCATGATTGTATCTATTCTTTATTGAGGAATGTGAAACTACAAGCCCCAGGCCGTCAGTTTGGCGGACGAGATCAAGGAGGGGTTTGAAGGCGCAAGTGTTGAAATTGTAGAGGGAAGCGGAGGCGTTTTTGAGGTGACAGTGGATGGAGGCCTTATTTATTCCAAGAAGGATACCGGGCGATTTCCTGAAACAGGGGAGGTTGTCAGTGTCATCAAGGGATAGCCGGCATATCTTTATGCGCGACTGAGTTATTTTTCTTCACGGTGCGTGGTGGCTTGCCAGAATAACAAGGACGAACCGGTTGATTACCGGATTACACCTGAGATAGATCTCCACACTTTTCGTCCCGGTGAGGTCAGCTCGCTGTTGCGGGAATATTTTCTGGAGTGCCGAAAGCAGGAGATCCTGCAGGTACGGGTTATTCACGGCAAGGGAACGGGGAGCCTGCGCGAAGGAGTGCACCGTCTTCTTGACCAGATGCCTGAGGAGGTAATCACTTACCGGTTGGGTGACCAGGACACCGGGGGGTGGGGGGCAACACTGGTTACCCTGCGGCGCATGAACCCGGTCCAATAGCAGTCGTGCCGCTTAATCTCCGAGTTCCTTCAACGCAGCCTCAATGATCCTGTGCAGCTGACCCTCGTTGTCCTCGGCGGGCAGCATGTTCCTTAGCTTGTCCGTGAAGATGCCGATTTTTTTGTCCGCTATGATCCGCAAGGCGGCAATTTGGATATCGGGTGAAGCATCATCCAGTGCCCGGATTAAAAGCCGGTTATCCTGTTTTTCCTTCCAGCGGCTTGCCGTCAGCAGGGCGATTTTTGCGTTCTTGGAAAGGATATCCCATTGCAGTTCTTGAGCCTTTCCTGTCCTTGTCATGTTCCATAGGGCTGTAGCCAGTGCAAAGCGATCGTTGTCGATTTCCTTCAAGGACAGTGCACCGGGTGTTTCGCGTTTTTTTTCCTCAAGCAGCGCGCTGGCCCTTGCCGGTTTGGGCGCTTTGTCATTCACGGGAGTTAGCTTCCATAGCCGGCCCTTGCCATGCAGTTGGTAGCTGGCATCCACCCAGTCAGTAAAGTAGATTGAGCCATCCTCTGCATGGGCAAAATCCACCGGGCGAAAGTCCGGGCCACCCTTGATGATTGCCTTCATTGTCCCGGTATAACTGGAGCCATCCCGGCGAAGGCTGTATTGCTCAATTCGGCCATTTGCCCAGCTGGTGACCCAGAGATTTTTCCCATGGGGGATCACTGAGCAGGCCGCTTCCCCTGTGCCGCAGATCATCGGCAGGGTGCCGGGAAGGTCGCCGTCCCAGGCCTGCAGGGGATGTGTGCCTGATCGTCCATAGCGGTATTGATAACCGTAGTCGCCGCCGGGAACGATGTGAAGCAAGCGGTTTTGAGGGCGGGCGTCCGGGTCGTTGTCGACGCAAAACATGCGCCCCTCAGGAGTGAGGCATATGCCGAAGGGATTCCAGAAACCCGTTGCAATACGGACCAGTAATCCGCTCTGAAGATCATAACTGTAGATATTACCTCCCTCGCCCCCGCCTTTGAGCCTGGTGATCTCCTTTTCCTCAGCTTGGCTGATAATCTCGTAAGGTTTCCCAAGGTTTTCCCCGAGGCCAAAGTAGAGCCTTGATCGGTCTGAAGTTAAGGCGAGCCCGCACAGTCCGTTGTGTGGATATTTGCCCGGGGTCTTGAGCGTGACGAGTATCTCTTTGCTGTCTGCCTTGCCGTCCCCGTTCTCATCCTTAAGCCTGAATACTTCGGCCCGGGTGGCAACGTAGAAGCAGTTCCCGCCACCGGATTCGATAGACATGGTGTGTGTTCCTCCCTCGAAGTAGATCTCCTTGCTGTCTGCCTTGCCGTCCCCGTTTGTATCGCTGAATGCAAGGATGCGATCTTCTTTAGGGCCGGTGTAACCCTCAGGCCGGAAGTGCGTGTGTGACTCGATAACTAGGATTCTCCCGTTTTCGTCGATCGCGCAGCCTACCGGGGTGGATAAATCGGGATTTTCCGTAAAAAGAGTCAGCTTATACCTGTCGTCGAGCAGCTCTGGATTTGCTGGGGCAAGGCTCAAGGGTAAAAGGCAGGCCGCGAGTAACAGATGTGCTATGGATGGGTTCACTTGTTTACTGCTTGTTTAACGGGGTTACGACGATAAGGGGCAGCCTTTTTGAAGCCGACCGAATAGCTTGAAACAGTCATCATTGGTTCCGGGAAATCAGTGCTGATGAACTGTGCGCCGCTGGCAAGTGCCTTGTCCCTCCGGCGGGTGTCATTATTGCGTGCCTCGCGGGTATCGGAATCCGCCCTGGTGCGCACCATGAACCCGGATCGGATGAGTTTCTGGATGAGTTCGAAATTGCGAACCGGGTCGTTGAGTTTAAACCAGGCTGCTCCGGGGTCATTTTCCCTGACACTGGCAAACAGTAATCTACCCTCCAGTGATGGGTTCCCTTGCAGGTAGAGGTCGAGAATTCTTCCTGAGTTGTCGAGACCGAACATGACCTTGCCCCTTGAGTCCTTCAGTGTCGGCCAGCCTTTCTTGCGCACTGCCTGTCGCAGGGTTGGTGCTTTGCCGCGGACAGAGTCCGGGGTGATAATCCTGTTTGCCCTGAAGACGGTTAAGATTTCCGCCTCGACTGCTTCAAGGGCCTTGCGGGTAAAGGCGACCGGTTTCCTGGCAAAGGGGACCGGGCTTTTATCTTTCATTTCAAGGAGAATAAACAAGGGCGAATGCCCCGGGTTTTTTCCCGACCAAGCCCTGATTTCTTTCAATGCCGAGATCAGGGACGGTGTTGTGGATAGGTAATCAACACTAGGTTCATGCAAGACCTTGAAACCGGGGATTTTCATGGCTTTCCTGAAGCTTTCGCTTCGTGCAGCGCTCAAACCGAGTAGGTTGAGCCCTCCTTTTTTTAGCAGGTGACCACCTTCCGGGTCAGCGAACAAGTCCAATTCAAAGTGACGGACATTGAGATCCTCAAGTTGCCCGGTCAGTGACCGATGCGTGTAATTGAGAGCATCCTGCCAGTTACTGTTGATCCTGCCGAGCTTCTTGAGTTGTGTTTCCGGCAGGGCGACATGGTACGAATTGTGTGTGCCTATGTATTGAAGTTGATTGATGCGAAGACCACCTGTCTCTTCTGAATGAACCGGTGAGGTGGCTATCGCTACAAGTAGCCCAAGCATCAACCCGAATGCAAGGAAGCCCATTGCCTGAGGCATATTTCCCAGGGAATTTCCCCCTAGAGCTTCTTGATGGAGATGTTGCGGTAGGCTACCGCAGCACCATGGTCCTGGAAACCGATGTGCCCATCACGCTTGAAGTCCTTCAATGCGGTCTTGAACTTGTTCTTGGAACCGTCGGGATTTTTCCCGGGGGTAGTCCACTTGTCCAGGTCCATTTCACTGACAATTTCACCGTTGAGCTTTACGCTGATCATGCCGCCCTTGGCGGTGATCTCCATCTTGTTCCAGTCATCGGTGGAATTGTTCTTTTTTGGGGCAACGAGGTCATAGATCGCGCCCACGGAATGCTTGTTGGGACCACCGGGCTTATTGACCTGTATCTCAATGCCGGTCTGCACCGGGTTTTTCGGGTTGTCCGTGCGGAAGAAGACGCCGCTGTTACCACCGGTCTTGAATTCCAGTGAAAGGACGAAGTCGCCAAAGCGTTCCTTACTCCAGATGTCGCCGCTTTTGCGTTTGCCTCGCAGTGTGCCGTCCACCACGACCCATTTAGAGGCAGTGCCGTCGCGGTTCTGCCAGCCGGTGAGGTCCTTACCGTTAAAGAGTGGCTTTGCCTTATCCTGTGCAAGGGAGAGTGCAGAAAGGGCAACGGTGGTAAGAATAATTAGATTGATCTTCATGGTTTAAAAATTTCCTTCGATTGTTGCGTAATTTTCGCGCTGTTGTCGAGCATGAGTTTCATGCGTTATTGTGCGTCTCCCGCAGAATTCCGTATAAGTCCTGATGAAAGGACCTTAATAGCGCTCGCTACCGCTGCGGAAAGCCCCTGGGCGTGTTCTAGGCAAAGAGTTCACTGACTGCTGCCGCCTTGACCAGTTCCCTGGGCTGGTTGAGGTGGTTATAGACAATGGTTTCTGGGTCAATGCCGAAGGCTTGGTAGATGGTGGCAAGTAATTCCCCGGGATGTACGGGATCCTCCACCGGCGCGGAACCGGTCTTGTCGGATTTACCGTGCACATAACCCCGCTTGATTCCCGCGCCGGCGACAAGCCCGGTATAGCAGTAAGGCCAGTGATCGCGGCCGTCCGCGCTGTTGCCGTTTCCTGAGGTGCTGACACCTTTTTGCGGGCTGCGACCAAATTCGCCGATGGCCACAACCATGGTGTCTTCAAGCATCCCGCGTTCATCGAGATCAGAGATCAGCCCTGAGAGTGCCTTATCGAGCATGGGGCCTGACTGATTCTTCATGCGCTTGGTCAGGTCCTTGTGGTGATCCCATGAGTGGTTATCAGAGTTGGCGACCTTGGGCCAGATAACCTCAACAACCCTGGTTCCGGCTTCAACCAGGCGGCGCGCCAAGAGGCAACTGTCACCAAATGAGGTGTTCCCGTAACTCTCGCGGATCTTCATGGGCTCCCTCTCGAGTGCAAACGCATCACGGGCCTTGCCGGAGATAATCAGGTTGAGAGCCTGATCATAGTATTCATTGAGCTTGAAGTCTTTAACGGCGTTCTCCACCTTGCTCATTTTCTTGGCAATCGTGTTGCGCAGGGATGCACGACGCTTGAGCCGTGCGGAAAAGACATCCGGGCGTAACTGCAGGTCATCAATCTTAATGCGCGTCATTTTTTTCATGTCCATGTCACCCCCGCTCGGGTAGAGCGTATAGGGATCGTAGGCCTTGCCGAGGAATCCTGCAGTGCCGCCTTTACCCACCACGTTTGATTCCTGCAGAGGTCGCGGCATCATGACGAAAGGCAGCATCGGCTCGGTTTGAGGCTTAAGCCTTATCAGGTTTGAACCGAAGTTCGGGAAGTCCTTTGGCGAGGGTGGCTCCAGCTGCCCGGAAGGGGAAACCTTGTCCGTGGTATAGCCGGTCATCATCTGGTAGATGGCGGCGGTGTGGTTAAACAGCCCGTTCGGCTCATAGCTCATCGAGCGAATCATCGTGAACTTGTCATTGATTTTGGCAAGCTCGGGAAGGATCTCGGTGAAGTGAACACCGGGAATCTTGGTGGGAATGGTATTGAACGCCGAGCGCACGTTGTCGGGCACGTCCTTCTTGGGATCCCATAGGTCGATGTGACTTGGTCCTCCCTGCAGGTAGAGCATGATGATCGACTTGGCCTTGCCGCCACTGGCGGGTGCGGTTGCTTTTGCCTTGAGCTCAAGCATTGAGGCAAGGCTTAAACCGAGGATTCCTGATCCGCCGACCCGCAGGAAGTCGCGTCGAGAGGGAGCTAGGTTTTTATCACAGAGGTCTTTACCGGGATCGCCTAGAATTCGGAACATTGTTGATTTTGATCAGGTTATATTATTCAACAATAGAATAAGGCGAGGGTGGGAGGCTGTAAATAGCTGATTTGCGATCAAAAATGTTGATTACACGGTGGTTTTCAATAGCTGGTGAAGGATCATAACCTTGTCATAATCTTATGACTTTACTTATTATACTTGATATGATGCCGCGATTTCGATTTCCAGTCCTGCTGTTGCTTGCCCTTGCTTTTAATACCGTTGCCTCGGGGCAGGATCGGGCGGGCAGACGAGGGGGGAATGAGAATATGCCGCAAGCAGGCAGCCTGATTCCCGAGATTAGCGTGGTGGATGCGAAAGGTGACAGTTTTCCGCTGCGGGAGAAACTCAAGGGGCGCCACACAGTCATTGTTTTTGGTTGCCTGACCTGACCCCCATTCCTGCGCAACGTTTCCGGTCTGGAGGCGATATATCACGACTACAGAGATAAGAGTAAGGAAGTCGCTTTTTACTATGTCTATAAGTCACTGGCTCACCCGGAGCGTGAGCGCTTAGTCCAGCCTGTGACTATTGAGGAGCGGCTTGCCCATGTAACTGCTGCGCGCAGGCAACTCGACACGAGGATTCCATGGTTGGCCGACATGATGTCTAACGACCTTAAACACGCTCTGGGTGATCGCCCAAATTCAGAGTTCATCATTTCACCCACGGGTAAAATCCTTGTGGCCCGCAGCTGGAGTGATCCTAAAATGTTGCGTGCTGACCTGGAGAAGATTGTCGGTAAAGCAAAGACGCTTACCAGTCCTTCTGAGCTTAACCGGAGACCCAAGGCTGCGTTGGAAAGCCGGATCGCCAGCGGGGTCGTACCGAGAGTGGATAAGCCCGAGGATTCCATGGCGGTGATTGCCCGGCCGCTCATTAAGCAGGCCGGTGATGAGGCAGAGAAGGAGATTTTTTATGCCAAGCTTCGAGTGGAGGCGGATAGAGGCCTGATCATGGAGGGGAAAGGAAAGCTGCACATCGGCTTCCACCTTGATCCTGTCCATACCGTACATTGGAACAACCTGGCGGAGCCCCTGCGCTTTGATATCAAGGCACCCAAGGGCATTAAGCTTAGCATGAGCAAAGGCGTTGCCCCGAAGGTCAAGGTTGCCTCGGATATAGACCCGCGCGAGTTTCTTGTTGATGTGGAATGCGCAGGCGGAAGGCTTGAGGAGCCACTGAAATTGGAGGTGTCCTATTTTGCCTGCGATGATGAGGAGGGTTGGTGTAGGGCGGTAAGTCACCTCTATGAGATTGAACTCAAGCGTGACCGTGATGCAGGCAGCGTCCGTTCTGCCCGTGCCGGTGGAGGATTTGGCCGCCAGCGTCCCGGCGAGCGTGGTGGAGCCCAGCAGCGTCGCAGGCCTGATATGGCCGAGATGCTTTCGCGAATGGATGCCAATGGAGACGGCGCTATCGCCAGGAGCGAGGCGCGCGGACCGATGAGCGATCGCTTCGAGTTGATGGATGCCGATGGTAACGGAAGTATCAGCAGGGAGGAGATGAGCAAGCACTTTGAACGCATGCGCGCTTCCGGCAAGCGTTCCCGCCCTCCGCGGTAATGCTCACCCGGGGATTACCGCGGATATATCCGCAGCGCTAAAGGGTAAGAGACTTTAACGGTTAAAGAGGAACGCCGGGGTGTTGATGATTGCCCAGGCGATATCCTGTGCACCGGTGAGTCGCTTCTGATTCTTTTGCTGCTCGCTTAAAGCGATATCCTTGCGTAATTGCTCCAGGGTTGCATCCACCGGGAGGGGGCTTTCAGCAACTGCGATTTTTCCTTCCAGTTCAGCCAGTTTGGGATCCCGTTCACGGGGCTTCTTGGCTTCAGCAACTGTCTGCACAAGATTCTTGAGATCGGAATTATTCTCACGGTAATACTTGGTCAATTCCACCTTGTCCTGTGCGTTCCGGGTGTCCTCCGCCTTGGCCAGTATACCGGTGATGTTGCCGGGCAATCCAAAGTTTATCGGCTTTGGTGAATTGGTAATCGAGATGCGGAAACGACCAATGCTCCATCTGTTGCCCTTGAATTGCTGGTCAAGGTCGAAACGCAAGAGTCGCCTGCCTTTATTATTTGCTATGTCTTTCACTTCAAATGTGGCGGTATGGCTCTTGGCCATTTGCGGAGCAATGGCCCAACCATTATTGGTGTCATCTCTTTTACCATCGATGGCACTTGCCACAGGATAGTTGTCCTGACTGAAATCAGCCTTGGCATTTTCAAGTGTGAGTTTTTCCTGTTTGGGACGATCACTGCGCCTGAGGCGCATGGCATCGATAAATGTATCAGAATTACTTTCTGCTGGGTCAATCCTGATTGAGGTGAGCTCAGCATCAGTTGCAAAATAGAAGCGATAATTTCCCCAGCCTTTCTTGCCGCGTGGCAGGGTGATACGCGTTGAGCGTGTCTCGCTGACGGCGCCATCCTTTTTAGTGGTCCAGAAAAGCTGGGCATGCGCCTTTCCCTTGCCTGGGAACTCGGCCTTCAGGTCGAGCATGAAACTGCCGGCGGGTGCGGCGATGTCCGTTGTCAGAGAAGGATCCTTGCCACTGCTGATCAGTTTCAGGGATCCGTTTTCCACTTTGACGTCAAGCTGGTTGGCGCGTCCCCATCCCTGAGCATCACCCGGCTTGTCAAATCCCCATATTTTAACCACTTTCCAATCCTCGCTGGCAGGGGTCGACATACTGAAGACATCAAACTCGGTGAGCACGAAGTTGCCATCGTTATCCGCCCTGCCGGGGCCCTTCTTTGGCAGGCGGTCATCGGGGAGTGCTTCAATTCGGATACCGGTGATGTTTTCCATCTCCGTTGTGCCTACGATATGGTATTTGCCGCGGGCACTCTTGCCTGAGGCGTAGATTGAACTGTCATTTTCAAGCTCTAGCCTTGATCCACTAGTTGCGTTAAAGGCGATTGGGGTGATGACCTGCCAGGCAGAATCATCACTGTTGGCCTTGGACCATATCGCGATCTTTTCAGGAAGCGAACTCTCGAAAGTCTTCAGGGAATTTTCCGCCTTCGCGATTCGCTCGGCTTGCTCCTTGTCCAGCTTGGCTTCCCGCTCAGCTACGCCGGCAAGGTATTGCTTCAGGGTATCCTTTGCCGCTGAAATGCGTGACTGGCGCTCAGCCTCTGCTTCCTGCATCTCGACCTTGAGCTCTGCTTCACGGGTTGCCAGGGATGCGGCCAGGGCCTTGTGTTCATTCTCGATATTGTCAATGAGCGCGAGGCTTGAGGTGAGCTCATCACCGTTAGCAGGCCGCGCCAGCAGTCGCATGAAGATCTCGTTGACGAGCTTGCTGTTGTCCTCGTTTTCCTTGATGAGCTTTGGCAGGATGTTGTTCTGGTCACTGATGGCATTTCCCACGGTCGGTCCGGACACCAGCGCCATGATCGGGCCGAGTTGCAGGCCGCTGCTGCGCTCACATTCGCAGGCGCTTTCCCGCACAGGCCGACCGGTGGTGTCGAGGAATCCGTCGGGGAGCTTGATTCCGACATCAGGCAGCTCGGCGGCGCGTGTGCCTGCGGGAACCCCGGGCAGTTTTTGCTGGGCGCCAAGTGCGGTATAGATGGTGTCATACAGCGCCTCGGCCGGTAACCGGCGTGCTTTGGCATGGGAGAAGTTAATGGTATCATCCTCGTTCCAGCGGTTGGTCCCAATAGAGAGTTGATAGGTGCGTGATTTACAAATGAGGCGCAGCATGTGCTGGACATTGAACTCGTTCTTCGTGAACTCCTCAGTCAGGTAGGCGAGTAGTTCAGGGTTACTGGGAGGATTGCCTGCACGAATGTCATCGAGGGGTTCTATGATGCCGGTGCCCAGCATGTAGCCCCAGAGGCGGTTGACGTAGCTTGATGCAAAATACTGGTTGTCCTGGGAGGTAATCCACCCCGCAAGAATTTCCCGCCTTGTCTTGTTCTCACCGGCATTAAATTCGGAGGGATAAGGGAAGGAGGGGGCCGCTACCACCCCGGTCCGGTCGTGCTTTACTTCCCCCTCGTTCTTGTCGGAGATCATTTCATAGAGCGGCTTTGCCCCCTCAACAGCAGTGCCCCCTATTTTCTTGTTGCCTGATGCCGGGTC
>Ga0315316_10001759_pt1 | contig 15391 bp, 14 predicted proteins | sample M160m3416metaG_FD_203702 | JGI IMG/M metagenome (GOLD analysis project Ga0315316, IMG submission 203702) | Ammonia-oxidizing marine archaeal communities from Monterey Bay, California, United States - M1 60m 3416 | ecosystem: Environmental > Aquatic > Marine > Intertidal zone | place: USA...
CCAAAGATCTCGGCGTGCACCTCTTCTTCGCTGCGGCCGCTTTTGCGTGAGACGCGGAAGTTGGCATCGGCCTCCTCGACGTCGTAGAGCTCGATCGGGGCGCCGACGCGGCGTAGAGCCCCCCGCAGCGCATCCGGGGCGCATCGCCGGTCACGCGTGCCCTGGACGAAGAGCATCGGTGCCGTCGCGCGGAACAGGACCTCGGGGTCGCTCTTTTCGGGCTTATCCTGGGGGTGGAGGGGGAACCCGAGCAGGAAGAGCCCGTCTGCTTGCAGCCGGTCCGCGACCAGACCTGCGGCGACCCGGCCTCCCAGTCCAGCTCCACCCACCATCAGCCGAGCGGGGAGCGACGTCGGATCTCGGCCGAGGGTGTTGAGCGCCGCGCGAAAGGCGAGCTCGAGGGCGGCCGGCGAGTCGGCGCTGCTCCGTTTGCCTGCTTGTGCAAAGGGGAAGTTGAAGCGCAGTGTCAGGTAGCTGCGCTCGGTGAGCGCCCGGCAGAGATCCGTGATCAGGGGGGCTTCGTGATTACTCGCCGCGGCGTGGGCAATGACCACGGCTACGCGCTCGCCCGTGGGCCACCACTCGGGCGTACCGAGCACCCCGTCGAGATGATCCAGGCCATGGATCGGCTCCGGCAAAGGGATTTCGACTTTTTCGAAGGTGGCAGCGGGCTCCATGAGTTCGTCCATCTTATGGCAACCGCGGCCGGTCGTCCCCCTGAAAGGTCATCAACTATCTGAAAACAATAGGAAAAAAGAATCTCCGGGCGACACGGAACAAGCGGGGTAGGCTCCGGGCGGGTCGCGGGGCGCCGCGATTGCTGAGGAACCGGGCGGCCTCGCCGTGGCCGGCTTGCGGGCGATGGGCAAACCCCATCGCGGAGGGGGACGGCGTGTCGAATTGGGGACCCGCTTTGCAGGTGGGGCTGGCGACAATCGCCATGTTGGCTGCGTGGGGCTGCGCAACGCCGAGTACGCAGGAGCCGCAAGAGCCGGTCCGAGACGAAGCGCGGGCGCGAGCACGTTTCGGCGAGGGGCCGCCTTCGCGGGTGCTGCTGCTGACCGTCGCGGGTCTCGTGCCGAGCAACTATCTGGATCCCTTTGGACACGCGGCGGGCGAGGGCGCCCTCGTCCATATGCCCGAGCTGGCGCGCCTGGCTCGCGAGGGCGTAACCGGCCTGGCCGCCTTTGCTCCCTCGCCGGGCGCGACTCGGGCCACACACGCGACGCTGGTGACGGGCGCGGGACCGGCAAGGCACGGGATCGTGGCCGACGTGACGCTCGAGGAGGAAGGGGCTTGGATTGCGCCGCGGGTCGACAGTCGGCTCTTGCGTGGGGTGACGCTCTGGGACGCGGCCCTGGGGCGGGGTGTCGTCGCGCTCGACTGGCCGATGACCGCCGGTGCACGGATCGAGATGCTGCTCCCGGAGCCGGGGGGGGACGGGTCGGGAAGTTGGCTCGAGCGCGTGCGCGCCGGGACCAGTCCGGTCGTGATGCGGATCCTCGACGAGATCGCGGAGGAGGCCGGGCGCGACGCGTCTTCGGAAGCGGCGGCGCTCGGGGGGGTTGCCTGGCCCGACGCGCGCGAACGAGACGCCGCCAAGGTCGAGGTCGCCTGCCGGTTGCTTGGCTCGGAGAGGCAGGCAGGCCTTTGGCTGGTTCGCCTCGATCAGACACGACCGGTGCTCCAGGCCTCCGGGATCGGAACCGTCGACCTGGATGAAGCACTGGCCCGCATCGATGCGGAAATCGGGCGCCTCGTCGGTTGTTTCCAAGCGGCCGGTCGTCTCTCCGATACGGCGATCTTCGTGACGGGGGACGTCGCCTTCCAGCCGGTCCACACCCGCGTGGCACCCAATGTCGCTCTGGTGAAATCCGGCTTGATCGGCCGCGATCCCCGCGCGTCCGGGGGAGTGCGGAGCTGGCTCGCGCTGGTTCTCTCAAACGGCCGATCAGCCTATGTCTACGCCCGGGACGAGGCCAACGCCGTCGAGGCGCGCGAGGTGCTCCGGGTCGAGGCCGTACGCACCGGCGCCTTTCGAGTGGTCTCAGCCACCGAACTGGCGGAGGTGGGCGGTGATCCGCAGGCCTGGTTCGGGCTCGTTGCCGAGCCGGGCTACGTACTTGGGGACTCGCTCACGGGCCCCGTGCTACGCCCAGCGAGCCGACGGGCAGCGGCGGGCGGGCTGAGAGGACCTCAGGCCCAGGAGGATGATTCCGCAGTGGGGTTCGTCGCCTGGGGGCGAGGCATTCGCAACTCGGTTCGAGTGCCGACTCTGGAACTCACTTCGGTCGCGCCGACCATCGCGGCTTTGCTCGGCCTGCGACTCGATGAGGACCTCGAGGAGGCTCCGTTGATCGGCATCCTCCGCTCGGCGACGGCGCCGCCACCGCCCGGGCCGAGGCGGCTCGACGGCAGTCGCCGAACGCTCGAGGAACGGGCCCGGGCCCGGCGGGAGCTGCGCGCAGTAGAGGGCCGGTCCGGTGCGGACCGGTTGGAACCATGAAAGGCCCTCCGATCACGATCGAGCTGAACCCGCAGGAGCGCCGGCTCTATGAGCGGCTGAGGGTTCATCTCACCTCTTCCGCAACCGAGGCGGGTTCCGGGATCGCGGATTTTCTGTTCTTTCTGCCCGATCTCACAATCCTCTTGCTGCGACTCATGCGGGATGGGCGCGTGCCACTGTTCGATAAGGGAATCGCGCTCGCGGGAGTGGCGTATGTCGTGTCTCCGATCGACGTGCTTCCGGCGCTCGTGTTCGGACCGATCGGATTGCTCGATGACCTCTTTGTGGTGGCTGCGTGTCTCTCTCGACTCGTGAACCACGTTCATCCCGATGTCGTACGCGGCCACTGGCCGGGGCGAGGCGATGCGCTCGGGGTCATCCAGGAGACGACTCAGTGGTTCGAGCGCGAGCTGAACCTCCGGGCGCGGGATCTCAAGCGAATGCTCCGTGCTCGGCGTGCGGGTTAGCGAGCGCCCTCGCCTCATCCTCTATTCGCGCCGGCTAGCGTGAGCCTGCGTCTGCATCTAGCGCAGACTCGGGCGAGGATTCGTCCGCCTTTCGGGCCCGCGGCGCCGCCACGCGGGCGTGCCGGTTCATTCGGTCCCGGTCTTGGCGGGGGATGCGCCGGACTCGGCCAGCATCGTTGATCGAAGCATGTTCGGTCCAACCGGAGACCAGCAGCGTCCCTTCCCGCTCGATCCGATACGCCATGGCGAGGGAGGCGCCCCGAACCCACTCGAGCCAGGTCGTGACGTCGATCCGGTCGTCGAATCGCGCGGGCTGTTTGTACTCGAGGTCCACTCGGGTGACGGCGAAGTGGAGGCCGGAGGCGATCCACTCCGGGTAGCTCTTGTCGTGGGTCTCGAGCCAGATGACCCGCGCGTTCTCGCAGAAACGCAAATAGTTGGCGTGGTGGACGATGCCCATGGCGTCGGTCTCGTGGAAGCCGACACGATGCTCGATCGTGACCGTGACAGCCGCCTGAGTCGGTGGGCTCGAGGGAAGTTGCGGCGGCGCGGCGGGCCCGCGCGGCGGCTCGCTCAAAAGGCGTCCTTGAGCGTCCGGATCCGTCCCAGATCCTCGGCGCTTTCCGCTCGCATGAAGGGGTTGGTCGCCTTCTCTTCGCCGATCGTCGACGGGATCGTCATCTCCGCCGGCGTGGCGTCGTGCCAGTCCTCGGCGGCGTTCGCTCGCAGGGCGCGAACCCGTTCATAGCGTTCCTCGATCTCCGCGTTGTCGGGTTCGACCGTTCTGGCAAAGGCCAGATTGCCCTCCGTGTATTCGTGGCCGCAGTAGACAAGGGTGTCGTCGGGCAGCGACGCGAGTTTCCCGCAGAGCGCGTCGTACATCATCTGCGCATCGCCCTCGAAGAGCCGTCCGCAGCCCGCCGCGAAGAGCATGTCGCCCGTGAAGACGGCCTTCGCCTCGTCGAAGACGTAGGCCACGTGTCCCATCGTGTGAGAGGGGATGAAGAGCACGCGCGCGGTCTGGCGGCCGAGTTGGAAGGTGTCTCCCTCGTCGATGCCGACGGTCTGTCCGGGCATGCGTTCCGTATCCGAAACGTGACCGTAGACCGGTGCTCCGTAGCGCTCGGCCAGCTGGGGGTTCGCCATCGAGTGATCGAAGTGGTGATGGGTCGACAAGATCAGCTTTACGTTGGCCCCGGTTGCCTCCACGCAGGCGACGACCGGATCTTCTTCGGGTGCGTCGATGATCGCGGCTTCCTGGGTCTCGTCACAGACCACGAGGTAGGTGTAGTTGTCGCCAAAGGTCGGGATGCGCTGGATTTGAAGGCCCATGAGATCAGCCTAGCAGAGCGCCGCGGGGCCTCACCGCTGTCGAGGGGCTGTCTGGTCCCGCCTCAGAGCAGATCCAGCTGGGCCTCGTCCTCGGCCGCGGCTCGGGCTTCTGCCTCACGTCGCTGGGCCGCCTCCTGCTCCAGCCGAGCGAGCGTCTCCGGCGTCGCGTGGAGGGGGCAGCGGTCTTTGTATTCGCACCAGTTGCAAAGCGCGATCTTTCGGGCCGGGAATTCGGTCGCGGTTTGAATCTCGTCGATGCGCTCGATCGTCGAGTGGCGGAGCGCTTCGAGTGCCTCGGGGGTTCGGTCGGAGGTGCAGGTGCGGTTTTTGGCGACGTAGTGCCAAACGAGCCGAAAGGGCACTTCGCCATAGAGGCGGGAGAGGCCGATCTGATAGAGGGCGAGCTGTCGGTCCTGATCGAGAATGCGCTGGGAGGGGACGCGCGCGCCGGTCTTGTAGTCGTGGATCTCGATCGTGCCGTCCGAGGCGCGGGAGATGCGATCGATGATCCCCTGCATGCGGTACTGGCCCGCCTCATCCAGGGCAAAGACGACCCGCTTCTCGATCCCGAGCGTCTCTCCTTCGTCGAAGGGGTAGTGGCGCAGGTAATAACCGCGCAGGCAGTCTTCTCCGAGCTGCCGGTAGTAGGAGAGGGGGGTCCCTTCGCGGACGATGCGTACGCGTTCCGCGTCGTAGGTCTCCTCCCAGAGCTTCTGGTACCGGTCGACGACCTTCTCGACGCCGGGGATTTGTCCCCGTCCCACGAAGAGATAGAGGCGTTCGAGGATTTCGTGGACCCGCTTACCGACGAACGCCTCGACCCCCTCGGTCTCGCTCGGGATCTTCTGGACGTAGCGGAACTCGAATTGCTTTGGGCAGTTTTCGAAGCTCGATAGCCGCGAGTGGCTATAGAGGGGCCCCGCTTTCGAGTCTGTGCTGGTCGCGCGATTGGACATTCGAACCCCTGTGCGGGAGAGCGGCAGAATGAGCCGCGCACGCCGGCGCACCGCCCATCGCAGAATAGGCGCTCGAAGAAGGGGTTGCCGGTCGACTGCGTGGAGCTCGGATTGCATCACGGGTGGGACGCCGCCTCGATGTGCGGCATTCTATGTTTTCTTCGGTTCGCGGGCGTCCCATGCCGCGAACCCATCCCCCCAGCGCCCCCGCTCGGTCAACGTGCCTCAGGCCTGCCGTGATCGAGCAGAGGAGTCGTAGAGATGGCGATCCACCCGACGCCGCGCGAGGCATCCCTTCCCCTTCGGGACGATTCGGACGCCGGTTTCTCCTGTCCCCAGAACGTGCTCGACGCCGCGATCGAGGGGCTCGCGGGTTGTGACGAGACCGTCCTCTCGGAAACCGTCTGTGGCGGCATCCTCGAACCGAACGACGTGGTGGAGTGGGTCGATCGAACCAAGCGCCTGCTGCGCTTCCGGGTCGACCCGGCGGAGCTGCGTTCGGAGGTGCCCGCCGTTGCCGAGGGGTTGTACCGGCTCCTGCAGGAGGTCGATCTGCCCGAAAACGGGCTGAGGCCCGCCGCGCTCGTCGAGGGCTTCGTGGCGAGTCTGGTCCGACTCCGAGAGCAGCTGTCTCACGACGTCGAAGCGGCCTACGCGGGTGATCCCGCGGCGGCTGGATACGACGAGATCGTCGTGGCGTACCCCTCGATCCGAGCGCTGGCGATTCACCGGATCGCCCACGAGCTGCACGGTTACGGCGTGCCGCTCCTGCCGAGGATCATGAGCGAGTACGCCCATGGCCGAACGGGCATCGACATCCACCCCGGGGCAAGGATCGGTCGCTATTTTTTCATCGACCACGGCACGGGCATCGTGATCGGGGAGACCGCGGAGATCGGTGATCGCGTTCGTCTCTATCAGGGTGTCACGATCGGCGCGGCCTCCTTGCGCGATGCTTCTTCGCTGCGAGGCAAGAAGCGCCACCCGACGATCGAGGACGATGTCACGATCTATGCGGGCGCAACGATCCTGGGCGGTGAGACCGTCATCGGTCGGGGGAGCGTGATCGGAGGGAGCGTTTTTCTCACAGAGAGTGTTCCACCGGGTTCGCGCGTCATGGCGGAGGCGCCACGCCAACTGATGAAGGGCGCGCTCGGTGGCGAGGAAGAAGAGTCGATGCAACTGCAGTGGGACATCTAGTCCGGAGCGCGAAGGGGCGCGAAAATATGCCGTCGAGGGCTTCGGAAAAATTGCTGGTAAGGGGTCTGCTCGCATCGCTTTGCTTGTCCCTGCTGATGCAGGGGAGCGCCTGGGCAGAGGGCTTCGCCTACGATCTCGCAGCGGAGCTGATGAGTCCCTATTGCCCGGGCCGGACCCTGGCTTCTTGTCCGAGCCCCCAGGCGACCGAGCTGATCCAGTGGATTTCGATGCAGGAGGCGGGTGGAGCGACGGAGGACGAGGTCGTCGAGATGCTGATCGAGCAGTTCGGGGAGGAGATCCTCGGCGCACCGCCGGCGGAGGGGATCACGCTCTGGGCCTACGTCTTTCCGGTCGTCGGATTTCTAGGGGGTGGGGGCGTCGTCGCTCTGGTCTTGCGGCGACTCGTCGGCGGCAAGCCGGCGGACGAGACGCGTCGGGATCGGCCGGTGGAAGTCGAGCCGGAGAGCGGAGGTCCGCCCGTGCCTCCTTTGGCCGACGAGGAATTGGCGAGGCTCGTGGACGCCGAGTTGGCGGAGCGGAATTAGGCGACCCATGAAGATCTATACGAAGCGTGGAGACGCGGGTCAGACGGACCTGTTCGGTGGTGATCGCGTCGGTAAGGACGAGCCTCGCGTCGCGGCCTATGGCGATGTGGACGAACTGAACGCCGCGGTCGGTCTCGCTGCGTCGACGGACGTGGATCCGGCGCTCGGCGAGTCGCTCCGTTCGATTCAGAGTGCGCTCTTCGATCTGGGCTCGTCCCTGGCGACGCCGAGCCCGGCACATCGTGAGAAAGCGGGGATCGCGGGCGTTCGCGACAGCGACATCGAGGCGTTGGAGACGTTGATCGACCGGCTCGAGGCGAAGTTGACGCCGCTCACGAGCTTTATTCTGCCCGGAGGCTGCCCCTCTTCGGCGGCGCTCCATCTGTCGCGCACGGTCTGTCGTCGTGCCGAGCGGGCCGTCGTGCGACTCTCGGCCACGGAGGGGGCGGACGTAGAGGCCTCTTCCCTGCGCTACCTCAACCGGCTATCCGACCTGCTCTTCGTCATGGCTCGACACGAGAATGCGCGCCAGGGCATCGCGGACGTCGCCTGGGTCCTGCGCTCCGGCTGAGTGGCTAGACCCGAGAGCCGGATCGAAGCGCGCGCCGAGATAGCGAGTGGGCCGTTCCAACTCGCGGCGCAGGAGGCTTCCGATCGCGAAGCCGATCGCGAAAGCGATCAGCGCCATGAGCAGGATCGTGCGGAGTAGGCGTGCCGCGACGGAGCGCTTCGGACGGCGCGCCGCGGAACTCCGTTTACGACCCATCGCCGGACCTCAGATCCTTCTCGATCACGCGGCTCAGTTCGTCGATCACCCGGTCCACGGAGACCGAGGCTCTCTTGACGACCCGCTCTTCGAGGGCGTGACTCCGCGCCAGTCGATCGAGGCCATAGGCTCCATAGCGTGCCGTCAGCGCGCGCTGCACACGAGCCAGGCGTCCCACACGCCGGCGGGTTTCGCCGAGGTTCGTGTGTGAGAGGTGGCGCGCGTGTTGGTCGATCGCCTCGATCAATGCCTCGAGGCCGAGTCCGTCTCGGGCGGAACCGCAGAGTACGGGGGGAAGATGGTCCGGGTCGCGCTGCTGGCTGAGGTCGAGCCCGGCGCGCAGCTCCGCCGCGGATCGGGTCGCGATGTCGCCCAGATCCGCTTTGTTCACGAAGAAGATATCGGGCCATTCGAGGATGCCCGCCTTCATGAACTGGAGGAGGTCTCCTGCGGCGGGTTGGGCAACGAAGACGAGGGTGTCGACCAGGTCGATCACTTGCGATTCAGATTGGCCGACGCCGACCGTCTCCACGAAGACGCAGTCGACGGCGCTCGACAATACGTCGAGGCTGGGGCCGGTGACCGCCGAGAGCCCGCCCAGCTGGTCACGGGCGGCCAGGGATCGAAGGAAGACGCCGGCGTCACGCGCGCTCGATCCCAGCCGCATCCGGTCGCCGAGCAACGCGCCGCCGGTTCGCTGGCTCGAGGGGTCGACGGCGAGCACGCCGACGGAGCGGTCCTGCTCGCGGAGCGCGGAGACGAGCGCGTCGAGGAGCGTCGATTTTCCGGCTCCGGGTGCGCCGGTGACGCCGATGCGCAGCCCTTTCGAGTGCGGGGCCAATGCGTCCAGTAGACATAGGCCGCGCTCTTTGTGCTCGACGCGGCTGTCGTCGACCTGGTTGAGGGCCTCGGAGAGCGCGGCGCGGTCGCCGCTGATCACGCGATCGGCGAGCGTGCGGGCCTGTGCCTGCACGCGCGCGAGTGAGGGGGCCGTGGGAGGCGCTTCAGGCGACATCCGACTCCGAGACGACGTCGACGATCTCGTCCATGATCCGAGTCAGGTCGAAATCTTTGGGGGTATAGACGCGGCGGACGCCGGCGCGCACGAGCTCGCGGGCATCGTCCTCCGGGATGATGCCGCCCACGATGACCGGGATGCGAGCCAGGCCCATCGTCTTCAGTTGCTCGACCACGTCTGTGACCAGCACGGCGTGGGAGCCGGAGAGGATCGAGAGGCCGATCACGTGGACGCCCTCGTCTCGCGCCGATTGAACGATCTCCGCCGGGGTGAGCCGGATACCGTCGTAGACGACCTCCATACCGACGTCCCGGGCCTTGACCGCAATCTGCTCAGCGCCGTTGCTGTGTCCGTCCAGGCCGGGCTTGCCGACGAGGATCTTGAGTCGTCGACCCAGCCTCTGCGAAATCTCGTCGACGCGCTCGCGGACCTGGGTCACGACCTCGCTGGTCTGGCTCGTGGGGTTCGCGACGACGCCCGTGGGCGCGCGATATTCGCCGAAGACCTCGCGTAGGAGCCCGGACCACTCGCCCGTGGTCACGCCCGCTTTGGCGGCTTCAATGGAGGGCGGCATGATATTCCCGCCATTCTTGATCACGTCCTCCAGCTGGCGAAGGGCGCGCGTCGACTCCGCTTCGGAGCGCCGTGCGCGAAAGGCTTCGAGCGCCTGGATCTGCTCGCGTTCGGCCGACTCGTCGACCTTCAGGATCGACCCTGAGCCCGCTTCGACCAGGGGGGATTCGACCCCCGTTTCGTAGGCGTTCACGCCGACGATCGTGAGCTCGCCGGATTCGATTGCGCGGAGGCGATCCGTATGACTCTCGACGAGCCGCTGCTTCATATACGCGTTCTCGACCGCCGTGACCGCGCCTCCCATCTCGAGGACCCGATCCAGCTCGGCGCGGGCTTCTTCGACGAGCTCGTCGGTCTTGGCCTCGACGACGTGGGAGCCGTCGAAGAGGTCTCCGTACTCGAGCAGGTCGGTCTCGTAGGCGAGGACCTGCTGGGTGCGGAGGGCCAACTGTTGGTCCCAGGGGCGAGGGAGACCGAGGGCCTCGTTCCAGGCGGGCAGCTGGAGGGAGCGCGCGCGGGCACGCTTGCTGAGGGTGACGCCGAGGGCCTCGAGTGCGATGCGGACGATGTTGTTCTCGGGCTGGGCCTCGGTCAGGCCGAGGCTGTTGACCTGGACGCCATAACGCAGCCGCAGCATCTTCGCGTCGTCGATCCCGTAGCGCTCGCGGCCGATCTCCTCCCAGAGCCGGGTCATCGCTCGGCATTTGCACATCTCTTCCACGAAGCGGATGCCCGCGTTCAGAAAGAAGGAGATGCGGCCGAAGACGCGCGCGAGGGTCTCGTCGGAGACCTCCGGGCGCGCACGCACGATGTCGAGGACGGAGATGGCGTTGGCCATCGAGAAGGCGATCTCCTGGACGGGCGTCGCGCCCGCTTCCTGCAGGTGGTAGGAGCAGACGTTCATCGGGTTCCAGTTCGGCACCTGGTCGACGCTATAGGCGATGATCTCGCTGGTGAGCCGCATCGACGCCTCGGGCGGAAAGACGAAGGTCCCGCGCGAGAGATACTCCTTCACGATGTCGTTCTGGGTGGTTCCGCGCAGTGCGCTCTGGCTCGCGCCCTGGCGCTCGGCGGTGGCGATATAGAGCGAGAGGAGCCAGGCCGCCGTCGCGTTGATCGTCATCGACGTGTTCATCCGCTCCAGCGGGATCTCGTCGAAGAGGAGCTGCATGTCGTCGATGTGGCAGATCGGGACGCCGACCTTGCCGACCTCCCCGCGCGCGCGCGGGTCATCGGAGTCGTAGCCGGTCTGGGTGGGCAGATCGAAGGCGACGGAGAGTCCCGTCTGTCCCTGGGCGAGGTTGCTGCGGTAGAGCGCGTTGCTTGCCTTGGCGGAGGAATGGCCCGAGTAGGTTCGGATCATCCAGGGACGGTCGCGCTCGGCGGCAGAGGAGGAGGCTTTCGTTTCGGGGGCCAAGCGGGGTCTCCGTGGGTCGTGTGGGCAGTGTCGGTCCGGACCCGGCTGGGCCGGGATCGCCGGTGCGGACCTAAGTAGCCGGAAAAATTAACGATCCCAGCGGATCGGAGCAAACTTTCGAGCGGGGTATGCTCCGAACCATGGGTCAGCCGGCGCCGCAGCGGAACGAGTCGTTCTTTCGCCTCTCTCCCGAGCGTGTCCTTCAGGCGGTCGAGGCGGCGGGGCATCGGCCCTCGGGTCATTGTTTTGCCCTCAACGCCCTCGAGAACCGCGTCTACGACGTCCGTCTCGAGGATGGATCGCACGTCGTGGCCAAGTTCTACCGCCCGGGTCGCTGGAGCCGGGACACGATTCTCGACGAGCACCACGTCCTCGAGGCTCTGAGAGACGCTGAGATCCCCGTCTGCGCCCCCTTGCGCTTCCCAGACGGGGACACGCTGCACTCGATCGAGGAGATCCACTACGCGATCTGGCCGCGGACGGGGGGACGCTCTCCCGACGAGCTGACGGACGACCAGCTCGGCGTATTGGGTCGGCTGATGGCTCGTATCCACGCGATCGCCGACGACCTCGGAGCGCCCCATCGCGGGCGGCTCGACGCCGAGAGCGTCCCGCTCGAGGCCCTCGAACGCCTCGAACAGGGGGGGTGGCTGCCTCCTGCTTGTCGTGACCGCTACGCCCAGGCGGTCCACGCACTCGCGGGGGTCTACCGCCAGCGGAGCGAAGGCGTGGCGGTGCAACCGATCCACGGTGATTGCCACGCAGGCAATCTGCTGCGTGGGGAGGCGGGCTGGTTCTTTCTCGACTTCGACGACATGGTCGTGGGGCCACCCGTGCAGGATGTCTGGATGCTCGTCCCGGGGCGTGACCACGAGGCGGATCGGCAGCGGCGGCTGCTGGTGGACGCCTACCGCGCCTTTCGCCCCTTCGACGACGCGAGTCTCTGTTTGATCGAGCCCCTGCGCGGATTCCGTTTCGTCTTCTACGCGGGTTGGATCGCGAAGCGCTGGGAGGATCCCGCCTTTCCCGACGCGTTCCCCCATTTCGGGAGCGACGGATATTGGGAGGACGAGACGCGGGACCTCGAGGAACTCGTGGCGCGCATCGAGCGGGGACAGGATCTCATCACGGGCGCGGAGAAGGAGGTGGCTCCCGCCGAGTCCGCCGAAGAAGAGCTGACCAACGCCGATTTTTTCTGGGATCTCTAGCCGCGGGGCCCTTGGGATCTCAGCCTCGACGGCCGTCGACGAGGACGACGCGATCTCGAAGGTAGGCGTGGTTCAGCGGTCGAAAGCGAAGCTCTCCGTCTACACCCACCCCGGCGAGCTGCTCGAAGTCGAGCCCGTGGCCGATGTTCATCAGCCAGATTGACGCGGGGGGGTTGCCCCCGACGTCGAGGTTGTGGGCGTAGGCGTCTCCGTTGTTGCCGCCGAAGAGACCGATACCTGGCCTGCCTGGGGGGACGAGTCCCAGCGCATGGGCGCTCTCGTGGGCCATCACCGAGCCGAGCACGTCCCCAAGCGTCGCGATCGCGCGTTCCAGCGCCCGTGCTCTCTCGCTCGAGGTGGGGGATACGAGCGCCGCGGCGTCCCCTGGGTCGGTTCCGAAGGGTTGCCCCCCCCTGGCCGTGAGGAAGCGGCCGAAGATCTCCTGATACAGCGGGTCGGTTTGATAGATCGAGAGCTCGGCGGGGAAGAGACCGGTCGCGGGCGGGCCACCGCATTGGGTCGAGCCCTTGCGCTCGTTGCGGTGGTCAAAACGCACGTTTCCGATCGACTCGGGGTAGTCGAGGTTGGCGCCTCCTACACAGATACGCGTCACCAGGGGGGAGGGCTCCGTCTCGAGCACGAAGCGGACCTGGACGGGGTCTGCGTCGCGCCCGGTTTCGTTTGGGTCGTCGGTTGGTTGGTAGGCGCGTAGGACGCGGGCAAGGGCATGTTGGGCGACGCGTTGCGCGACCTCGGCGGCGAGGGCCGTCTGCTCCGGGGTCGCGAGTCCGAAGCGTTCGAGGTCGGATTCGAAATCCGGCCGACCATCTTCGTTCCGGTCGACCGCGAAGTCGAAGTGGACGATTTGGCGGGCGCCGATCGGGGGGCCACCGAGCCAAGACCGGATGCGGACGCGCCGCTGGGCGGTCAGGACCCGCCCGTCGAGGTCCGTGAGCTCCGCTCGGACCGACATCAGGCCCTCCTGCAGTCCCAGGGACTCGGGGGCGATCCAGGAGGCGACCGGGCCGTCACGTCGGAGTTGGCCGGTGATGACGGCCTGCGCTCCGGTCCGCTCCTCTCGCAGACGGACGCTCAGGCTCTCCGAGACCGCAGCCGGGAGGTCGGACGGGATCTCCACCTGCAGGACCCAGCCCCGGGTTGGCAGCAGCACGTCCCGGCCGGTCCTCGTGTCGAGCCCGTTGACTCGGATCTCGATCCGAGGGTCCCGCCGGCCCGCGAAACTCGACTCGCGCATCGAGAGCCCCACGAGCAGGCAGCCGAGCAAGAGGCCCACCACCACCGCGATCAGGCCGCTGCGGTTGCGTCTGGGCTCGGTCGAGTGGGGAGGGACGGAGTCGGCCGGATCGTTCAGGCTCATCGAGTGTGCTCTCTCGAGGCCACCGCCGGGCGGTGAGCCGGGTCGTTTCGTGCGGAAAATGCGTCGTGCTACGCACGACTGCCCCGGTCGCTCCCTGTGTGTCGGCAAGGGGGGCCGGGCGCGGCGCAGGATCGCGCAACGGGTGGAGGAGGGGAAGAGGCCGGCCCGAGGTTCCGCTCGAGGGCCGCGGCGCTCGGGCTCAGACGTGCGATGGTTCTCAGATGGCGAGACGATTCCATAGTGCGGTCATCGATGTGCCCGACCTCGAGGTCGCGGCGGGCGATTACACGCGGCTGCTCGGCCAACCGCCGTCCCGCAAGGAATCGGGGGGGAACGCGGAGACTCGGAGCGTCTGGTTTGCGCTGACGAATGGGGCCCTCGAACTCAGGGCCCGCTCGGACGGGCCCTGGGGTCAGAGCGGTCTGCGCCTGGCGGAGGCAGCCGAAGGGCCAGCCGGGTCTCCCACCGGGCGGGGTAGGGCGGCTCCGGCCGAGTGCTGCGCGAGCGAACTCGAGGGGGGGGCGGATCGGCATTGGTGGAGTGAGCACATCTCGCTCGACGAGAGTCGGGGGATTCCCGTGGAGTGGATTCGAGAGGAGAATCCGCGGATCAGTCCTTCCCCGGCGCGCGAGGGCGAGGGGGAGATCGACCCGGACGCGCGGATTCGTGCGATCGATCATGTCGTGATCCTGAGCGCGGCGCCGGACCAGACGCGGGCCTTCTATCGCGATGGCCTGGGTCTTCGTCTCGCGCTGGATAAGTCTTTTGAGGCGCGAAAGGTTCGGCTGCTCTTCTTCCGAGTCGGGGGGGTCACGATCGAGGTCGGCGCTCGCCTGGGCGGACAGGCGCAACCGGACGGGCTGGATCGCTTCGGGGGGCTCGCCTGGCAGGTTCCGCGGGCCGACGCGATTCAGGCCCGGCTCCGCAGCGAGGGCTTCGACGTGTCCGAGGTGCGAGATGGGCACAAGCCCGGCACCCGGGTGTGCACTGTGCGGGATCCCGTCCACGGCGTGCCGACGCTGCTGATCCAGCCCGTCGCAGGATCCTGAGCGGTCCGCTTCGCGAGGCGGGGCGGGCTTGGCGATGGACGGGGCGGCTGCGCGCCAGGGGTGGCTTGGCGATGGACGGGGCGGCTGCGCGCCAGGGGTGGACCTTGTTACCCTGTCCCGGTGTCGGTCGGCCAGTCCGCATCGAAAGCGCCGCAGACCGCAGGAGAGCCCGAGTATGACCGCGAGCCCGCCCCGTGCAGGGGCCCCCACCCGGCCGGAGGACCTGGAACAGGCCATCCTCGAACTCAAGCGGGAAAAGGGCGCGGTCCTGCTCGCGCATTTCTACCAGGAATCCGAGGTCCAGGATCTGGCCGACGTCGTGGGCGATTCGCTGGCCCTGGCCCGAGCCGCCCAGGAGATCGAGTGCGAGCGGATCGTGTTCTGTGGCGTGCATTTCATGGCCGAGACCGCGGCGATCCTGAACCCGGGCATCCCGGTCATCGTGCCGGACCTGGAAGCGGGCTGCTCGCTCGCCGACGGCTGCCCGCCCGACGCCTTCAAGTCCTTCGTCGCGGATCATCCGGGCGCGAAGGTGCTCACCTATATCAACGCCTCGGCGGGGGTGAAGGCGATGAGCGATTTGATCTGCACTTCTTCGAACGCGGTCAAGATGGTCGAATATTTCGAGGGAGAGAAGCTCATCTTCGCGCCCGATCGCCATCTCGCGCGTTGGGTCGCGAAGGAGACGGGTCGTGATGACCTGATCGTCTGGCAGGGGGCCTGCATCGTCCATGAACTCTTCAGCGCCAAGGGGCTCGCTCGCTTGCGCGCGCAGCACCCCGACGCCGAGGTGCTCGCCCATCCGGAGTGCGATCAGGCCGTGCTCGATCAGGCCGACTTCATTGCGAGCACGACCGGGATCATCTCGCGCGCGGTCGCGGCGCCCGACCGGCCGGCGATCATCGCGACCGAGGACGGGGTCTTCCATGCGATCCAGAAGCAGGCACCCGAGAAGGTGCTCTATCAGGCGCCCGGG
>Ga0315316_10001760_pt1 | contig 15383 bp, 3 predicted proteins | sample M160m3416metaG_FD_203702 | JGI IMG/M metagenome (GOLD analysis project Ga0315316, IMG submission 203702) | Ammonia-oxidizing marine archaeal communities from Monterey Bay, California, United States - M1 60m 3416 | ecosystem: Environmental > Aquatic > Marine > Intertidal zone | place: USA...
TGACAGAATTGCGAGTTGATGGTGGCGCATCAGCCAATGATTTGCTGATGCAGTTTCAGTCCGACATATCTCAAGTTCCCGTGATTCGTCCCAAGGTCATTGAGACAACTGCTTTGGGGGCAGCGTTTCTTGCGGGCTTGGCGGTTGGATTTTGGAATAGCACTGAAGAAATCGCTGGGGTTTGGCAAACTGATCGCGTGTTTGAACCAAAGATGTCGTTAGACGAAGTCACACATCGCCGCACTCGTTGGCAAGACGCTTTGGGGCGTTCTCGGCATTGGGAGCCTGTTTCGTGATTCAATCAACGATGAATCGCGAGGATGCATTAGAACGCTTTCATGCCCATGATGGTGAGTGGGACCTCGTGGTGATCGGAGGTGGAGCTACGGGTGTAGCGATTGCCATGGATGCAGCCATTCGTGGTTTGAGTGTGGTGCTTGTCGAACAGTCTGATTTTGGTAAAGGCACTTCCAGTCGCAGTACCAAGCTGGTGCATGGTGGGGTTCGCTACTTGCAACAGGGCAATATGACCCTCGTGCGTGACGCACTACGGGAGCGTACATTGCTGAGGGCCAACGCACCTCATCTGGTACACGACCTGCCATTTGTGATTCCCTGCCGAAGTTGGTGGCAGCGTTTCTTTTATGGAGTGGGTTTGAAGGTTTACGATTTCCTTGCTGTGGGCAATAGCTTTGGAAGATCAAGAAACCTTTCCGTGTCTGAAACGATCAAGTCTGTGCCCGTGCTCAGTAGGGATCGGATCAAGGGAGGGGTGCTCTATCATGACGGTCAATTCGATGATGCTCGTTTGCTGATCAGTATGGTGCAGACAGGGTATGACGCGGGAGCTTGTTTGCTGAATTACATGCGAGTCACAAGTTTGATTCGCGATGGAGAACAACGTGTTTCGGGTGTTGCTGTTATTGATGCCGAGTCGGGACAGCAGTTCAATGTCCGTGGGCGTGCTGTGATCAATGCCACTGGCCCGTTTACCGACGCAATCCGTTCTCTCGATAACGAAAACCAGAAGCCGATGATTGCACCCAGCCAGGGTGTTCACTTGGTTTTGCCTCGTGAGCTTTTCCCCGGTGATGCGGCAATCATCGTACCGAAAACGTCTGACGGCAGAGTGATCTTCGTGATCCCTTGGCATCAACATGCTATCGTTGGAACGACCGACACTCCGATTGCTGAGGCTTGTCTTGAACCCAACCCACAGGCAGAGGAAATCGAGTTCCTGTTGGCAACAGTAGCCGATTATCTTGAACGATCACCAGAGTCCCAGGATGTGCTTGGGTGCTTCACTGGGGTTCGTCCTCTGGTCAAGGGAGACAAGTCAGCGCGAACAGCTTCGCTGTCTCGCGATCACGTCATTCGCATATCCGAGCATGGCTTGATTACGATTGCTGGTGGCAAGTGGACGACTGTCCGTAAAATGGCCGAGGATTGCGTCGATAAAGCGGTCCAATTACACAACTTCACTGCCCAGCCCTGTAGTACAAAAAATCACAAGTTGCGGGGTGCAACAGATAAAGTTGACGTCACTGATGAACGTGCTGTCTATGGGACCGACATTCGCGGTCTGCAGCAATTAGAACGAGATCAACCAAGCTTGGCAGAATCATTGTCAACCACCTTTGGTATTACCGCAGCGCAAGTCATTTGGGCTGCACGGCAGGAGATGGCGCGGACTGTTGAAGATGTGCTTGCGCGACGGACTCGCGCATTGTTTCTTGACTCGCGAGCCGCTGTTGCAATGGCTCCTGCAGTAGCTGCGCTACTGGCTGATGAGTTGGGGCGTGATGCAGAGTGGTGCCAAACGCAAGTGGCAGAATTCAAAGAGGTTGCAAAAAACTATCTTCCGGCGTTTTGATTTGACGCCTGGTATCCCAACCAAATTTTATTGAGGCAAAAATGAGTCCCTACGTCGCCGAATTTATCGGAACTATGCTGCTAATCCTGTTCGGCAATGGAGTCGTTGCTAATGTGCTTTTGAAGCGTACCAAGGGGAATGACGCCGGCTGGATTGTGATATCGGCGGGTTGGGGTGTGGCAGTTTATGTGGGTGCATTTTGTAGCCACGCGTACAGCGGCGCTCAACTCAATCCCGCGGTGACCGTTGCAACAATGCTCAATGGTGATTTGTCTTATCAGGAGGGTGCCGTTTACATTCTGGCTCAGTTTCTTGGGGCCATGCTCGGCGCGTTGCTTGTTTTTCTGTTTTACAGGGAACACTTCGAGGTCACGCAGGACCCGGATGCAAAGTTGGCATGTTTTTCAACAGCACCCAATATTCGAAAATTGGGATCGGCGTTCTTTTGCGAGATGATTGGAACTTTCGCATTGATTCTGCCCATCTTTTTGATTGCTACACCCTCTCTGATTCAGGGAGATGCACCGGCAGACTCTGATCCCACTTTGGGATTGGGATCTCTTGGGTTACTTCCAGTGGGTTTGTTAGTGTTCGGAATTGGCATGTCATTGGGAGGCACGACGGGGTACGCCATCAATCCCGCGCGAGATCTCGGCCCACGATTAGTCCACGCTCTCTTGCCAATTCGTGGCAAGCGGGATAGCGATTGGAGTTACGCTTGGGTGCCGGTAGCTGGACCGATCGCTGGGGCCGTTCTCGCCACCGTAGTCTTCTGGCTTGTTTCGCTGTCAAACGCAGGCTGATGGTCTCACTGGCAAGGAGCTTCAGCATGTTCAAAACTTGTGCTGATGTTGGTTACCGCATAGCGGTGTCTGCAGCCTCGCTTTCAGGCTGCAGACGTCTTCGTTGTCGGTTCCGGGTGACTACTTTACGGTGATTGGCAGGCTTTCGGAGTGACTATTGAATTCCGGTGCGTACATGCATTGGATTTCTGCCACGCCTGTTTGATACTTGCCTCGCAGTTGAACACGTGTCGAATATTCAAAGACATAGGTACCCTTGGGTAGGTAGTCGATGAAGAAGTGACTGGCAGTGTCACGGGTCGACTCGTAATAGGCGAGTCCATCCTGAAACTTGTATCGAGACAGCACATTCACTGGTTCGGTCCCACTGCCGCGGTAATCTTTGAGGTGGATGTATTCCATATCCCGGTCGGTCTTTAGAACGACACGGACGACCAGTTCATCACCAACGGAAACAGGTTCTGTGACCGGATCGAGCGTTGGTCCACTGGGAGTGTTCTTCTTGATGAATAGCTGTTTTGTCAGCTTCAGGGGAGTGCCTTCGTAGGCGGTTACTTTGGACATGTCCTCCATGTATTGCCAGTGAACACTTCCCCAGGCAACGCCTTTGTCGATTTTCTTGACAACGATATTGCCTTGATCGGGTTTCACATCCGAACCGACAACTCGTGCTTCGTAGAATCCTGTTCCCACCTCGATGTCTTTTGGCTTGATCGGTTCACCTGCCATCGCAATCTGCACAATTTCATTAGAGGCGAGTAGATCGCTGCCACGTAGCAGCAGCGAGTAGACCGCATCGGCAGTCGCCTTGGTGGTTTTCCAGTCTTGAGTCTGCTTCTGTTTCAACATCCAGACTTTGCAGTCCTCGACTGATTTCTGGTCATTCATTACCTCATCAAAAGCCTCAATCATCATGGCTTGAGTTTCAATCGGGGCGCGGTACCACCACCATGAAAGTTCCGTGTCACGCCAAAACATCCCCATTTCATCATCTGTCACCGAATGTTCCTTGATCGATGCCATGATCGCTTTGGCCGTTTCCAGTTCATCAATACGTTTGAGTGCGATGGCGAGATGGGCCTGAGATTGGCGATAACCAAGTTTCAGCCAATGTTGTTTGGCCTGCGAGATCCAGTAGTTGAAGGCGACCTTATGTTGCGGAGCGATTGCTTGATCTTTCAGAAAGAAGCTTCGACCGTAAAGATACAGTGCAATGGTAGAACTCAGATGATTCTTATCGCGATGTTCAGGTTTGATATCGTTGTATCGCTTTGTCGCCCAATCATCGAGATGTTTGAGTGATTTGACTGCCGCCGAAACATCCACATCAACACCAAGATGCCGCATGCGTCCAAAGCCAGTGGTGATGTAGAGAGTGATGTAGCTGTTCGATCGGCCACCTGCAAACCAGGGCCACGAACCATCTTGCAGTTGCATTTCCGTAACTTTTCGGAGTGCTCTTCCCGTCTCACTGTTGAGCCGATTGTCATCGAATAGGATCCCAACATTCCGACGTGCCTGGCTCTCACTTTGTGCCTGTCGAAACCATGGGGTTTCTTCAATCATCAAAGACTTCAAGTCCTGATTTTTCTCCAAGGGGCTGTCCAGAGCGGGGGTCGCTCGCCACTGTTCAAAGACGCGGTGAATCTTCGGATCACTATTTGCAATGTGTCGTGCCAGTGCGTTGGCATACAGTCGGTTGAAAGTCTGTTCGCTGCACTCGTGTGGATATTCCATCAGGTAAGGTAGTGCCATGACGGCGTACCAGGATGGGTTCGAGGTCATTTGCACAGTCAACGACTGGTGCTTTAGAGATTTTGACTGACCCGATTGAAGTAGTTTCTCAAAGGAGAATGTTTCGGTAGCGGGGCCGCGAATTGGCAATGGCAGCGACTCAGTCACAAGAATACGTCTTGAAAGGACCGGCAGGTAACCAATTTCACCATCATCCAGCTTTCCTGTCGACGCAACCGCTTTGTAGGTCAGGAAGCCGAGGTCATCAGGGATCTTCAATCGCCATGAGTAAGTTTTTGATTCACCAGCAGCCATTTCAAATTGCTGCTTTGGCATTGAATTGCCAATTTTTGAATCAACCTCGGCATCTGTGCGTGCATCAGCAAATGTCAATTGAACGGTGCCAGACTGCTGTGTCGGTGATTGATTACTGACTTTAACCGTGAATTCTACCTCATCCCCTTCGCGGAGGAATCTTGGCGGGTTGGGTTGAACCATCAAGTCTTTGGCCGTGACGGTTGTTCCGGATAGAAATCCAGATCGCAATTCCTGGTCATGCGCGAAACCCATAAAACGCCATTCCGTGAGTGCTTCAGGCATCGTGAATTCAATGCGCACCACTCCGTCTTCGTTGGACACAAGATCTGGGTAGAAGAACGCCGTTTCATTCAGGTTTTTGCGAATGGAGACGGTGTCGAGATCCACCATGTTTTCAGCAGCCTGTCCACTGGCTTGTTGGTCACTTGCGCTCTTTTTGTCAGAATTGAGTGTCGGTGTTGCAGCCTTGCCCATTGGGGCGGAGGCATCCATTGCAGCAGCAGGTGCGTCCATCATGGATTCCATAAGCATATCGCCCTCTGCCATGCCGCCCCCAGCACGAGAGCGAAACATCCTACGGCCGATGGGTCGCATGGTTAGACTCTGGGTGATGCGTGATGGCCAATGGCGGTAAGTCAGGCTTGCATTGCGATAAGAACTCCTCCATGAGCGTACCAGGTTTTGCAGATTCTTCTGCTGATTTTGGAAAGACGTTCTCGAGGAAAGTGTGTCCCGGCGAAATCCGTTGATTGCTGATGGCCATGAGTGCGGTCGGTAGGCATCAAGTGAAGCGTCGTACATGGTCGCTACCAGTTCAGCAACACGCTTCTCAGCATCAGCACCGGTGATGATCGCAGTCCATTTTTCCTGTGTACCCGGTTTTAATTTCGATACCATGTGTTCCCACTTCACCAGCAACTGCTTGTTCGTCCATGGAACATTCACAAACTGGGTGTTCACATAAGAGCGGTTTTCACGCACCATGGTGGTGCGGACATAGAAGCCGCCTCGCATGGATGCATCAACTTGTTGCTTGATGATTTTCTGTGTTCGTTTTGGCTTGGTCCAATATTTCTGTAGAAGCTTTCCATTGTGGATCACTTCAACATAGGCAAGCCCGCTGGTGTAACCCGTTCCCCATAACGCTTGATATTCGTTACCGGGTTCGATTGTTTGTGTGGGCGCCGTGAATAGGTTCGGAATCTTGAGGTTGAGTTTTTTCGCCTTAGGATCAAGAACTTGCAGTGGTAACTCGGCTGTCACGGGGGCCCCGAAACGGTCCTGCGTCTTCAGTTTCACCCTATACATACCAGCGGCGAGTTTCGTGTTCAATTGAATGGTGCCGTCAGCAGCGGTGGTGAATGCAATTGTTTTCAGCTTCTCACCCACGGGCCACGAATCAGGATTCGAGGAATCAGGCTTGGGCTCGCTCATGGGGCGGTAATAGTAGCGACCCGACAAAGGTGCTCGAGTTACTTTCTTTGGCTGTACAACCTGATAAATCTCAAGGTTGCCCTTCGCGGACTGGGCAGTGCCATCAAGGGTTGTCGTTTTGACGGTAAGTTGGATTGGGTCGCTAGTGATCAACCATTGAGGCGCCGTGATGGACGCGGTCAATGCGGTGTAACCGACGTTGACGCTGGTGTTTCCAGATCGAGTTTCGCCGGTAGTGTCCGTGACATCGGCGTAGATTGTGTACCTGAACGTCGGCTCGGACTCTTTCGGAACCTGGAGGTCGGGGGTTGCTTTGAAGGTCACCTTGAATGTGCCATTGGCACTGGTGGTTGAGGTTCCATGTGCAATTTCCTGACTGCCACCTTGTTGCGGTGGCATCCACCAGCACCGACTGAACCACCATACCGGATAGCGCACATTTCGAACGACTCGCCATGTAACTTTTGCGTCGTTAATGGCGGCTCCAGTGTAAGCACTGGCATTACCTTTGATTTCAACCTTGGCATTCAGCTTTGCAGCCATTTCAGGGGCATCAAGTTTGACCTGAAATTTCGGGCGTTTGTATTCTTCGACACTGACCGAAGTAGCACCAGAAGGTCCACTTTCAACTCGCAGAGTCATGTTTCCCATGAGCCGATCACGGGGTGCGGTCACGCTGCCATTGAAACTGCCGTAATCATTGGTTCGATGTTTTTTACGCTCAATCAGTTTTCCGTTACGATCCGAGAACAAAAGAGTGACATCGCGATTTCCAATGCTGTGGTAGTCGTTGGTATCTGTATCCATTGACATACAGACGCCCTTGTATTGGATGGTCTGTCCGGGACGATAAATCGACCGGTCCGTGAACATCATTGTCCGCTCATTCTTCTTGCTTCGTCGGTTGATGTAAGAACTGACGGCACTTGCTGCTGAGAGGGATTGATCTTCGTGCTGTGCTAACAGCATGATCTGCTGCCGATCAGGCACTGTCATTTTGAATAAGCCATCTGCGTCAGTTGTGGCATCAGGTAGCGGTACATATGTGTTGCGATCTCTCCGCCACGCTTTGATGGTTGCCTCGCCAATGGGCTTGCCAGATTCAGCTTCTAGTACGAATCCATCGATGTATCCTTTGCTTGAGCTGACACGGGTTACAAGAGCGAGTTTGCTTTCCCATACCTCGCAGAAGGAAATTTGATTGTCGGTTTCGCTGAATTCCTTGTTGCCGCTCGCGATCAGATAGTAAGAACCACTGCCGACATCCTTGGGTGCCGTAATTTTTTCGACACGTTGTTTGTAATCAGCGGTTGCAGGTAAATCAGCGGACCAGGCAAGAACCGGTTTGGCAAAAAGCAGCGATTTCCGTGAGTTGGCATCGAGCTGCTCAGGATTCCAGCGTGCTGATTTGATGTAGTCATCAAAGCGGTAAGGCACAAGGCGGAAATGAACCTTGGTGATGTTTCTGTAGGAGACGTCAATTGTGGGTCGGGGATTGTTCCAGACTCTTTCTGTGGCAACCCGAGCCTCTTTCGCTTCGATCCTTTGAATCAAGTTGTAGCATCGTCGCCCGCCTACTGATTCAGGGAAGCGATTTTGTCCGGTACTTGCAACCTCATGTGCTTTGACTGCATCACCACTGCCTTGGTTGTAGATGGCAGTGGCCAAATCGTTTAACGCGCGAGACGAGATCACGCTGTTGGCGTGTTCGTCTGCAAAGCGAACCAGAGCAGCTTTATAGCGTGAGGATTTTTCTTCACCAAACGCTTTGTTGTTACCAAAAGTCAGTCGAGCAAGATCATTATCAAGGAAGGCTGATGGGTCAGAATCAGCTTCATGGAATGACATCAATTGCTGGTAGAGTTTGATCGCTTTGAGCGTTAGTGACGAGTCGTCATCCGTTTTCGGTTGCCATCGGATGAAGTCTTCCGCCGAGCCAAAGATGGGACTCTCGGCTGATAGATCAAAGGCGTCTTGCTGACGATTTCCGGCCTGCGCCCCAGAAGCATAGAAATCAATCGCGTTGTGTGCGAGGAAATCAAAGAGCGTGGGACGGTAAGCATCAGGCGCATTACCCTTTTCGAGCAGTTCATCGTAGCTGGCGATTGGGATCGATTGGAGCTTGTCAGGTTGAGCAAGCGCCTTGGTAAATTGGGCATCGATCTCGGACAGGATTTGGGTCAGATCCCAAGTGGTGATATCCTCACCTGGCGGAGCATTCATTTGTGTGCGATTCATGAAACGCCACTGATTCTGTTGGAAGTAGTTCCAGAACCAGTTCGCGAGGATTGCATCCATCGCAGGTTGCATTTCAGCGGGGGCTTTCGCAATCGCCTCACGCATTCGTGTGATCTTCTCTTCGGCTTTTCCGCCCTGAATATCGCCCTCGAGCGAAATTTTCATGGCGATGGCTTTGATGGCCTCGTCGTAGTTCTTGTCCTTGGTGGCTTTTTCAATGATGGGGTCCAGTTTTTCGATTGCCGTTTTAGGCAAACCCTTATTCATTGCGTCCTGAACCTGTTTCCAGTCTGCCTCATTTGGAGACGCGGCTAGCAGGATCGTAACGCCAACAAGGAGGGCTACAGCTGTGAGAGCTTGTCTGGAGCGAGTCACGTTAAAAACCTTTGAAGAAAAGCTGGAAGTTCGGCGCAACCGCGTGATTTAGACAATTTCATTGCGCGTGTTTTGCCGCCACGAATGACCAATTGTAAGACTGAGCAGCCTAATTAAGAATTGGAAATACGAGCATTGAGAGCGCATTAAGTGCTCAAATTGCGTGATTCGTCCACATCACCCCATTATCGACGACCTGACGAAGGCATTTGTTAGTGAAAAACTCCCCGGCTTGCACATTTTGTCTTCGATTTAGATACTTTAGTTACGCAAGATCGTTGTCGGAGACAAATCCGAGGCGGTTGAGTCTCGTCTAAGCCGGAGTGGCGGAATTGGCAGACGCGCCGGATTCAAAATCCGGTGAGAGCAATCTCATGTGGGTTCGAGTCCCACCTCCGGTACTAAGCAAATAACGCTGTTTTTGGATCAGTCCAGAAACAGCGTTTTTTCGTGCATCATTTTTACCGGAGAATTACAGTAAATTTGGGGGTTTGATTTTTCTCTTGTTGCTGACCAACTGGCGCGATTGCCATTCCGGTAGTTCTACTTCCAATCGGGCGTTGCGATTCTAGATCACTGCGTTCTTGCTTGTCTTAGGCAGATTCAGAATTTGGGAAAAACCGTCATCCTATCATCCGCGTTTTGATCGATGTAGCTTGGAAATCAAGAGGCTTCAGCCTTGCATGTCAGGTGGCTTTGACATTAAGCGAATTAGCAGTGCAGCAAATTTTCCAGAGAATTTGTTTTAAATGACTCACTGAGAAGAACAGAACTGTGGCGAGATTTAGACAAACTGTAGGGAAAGAACCAGCTGTACTTCCTTGAAGCTTAGTCATTCAGTCTCATCGAGCAGACTTAGAAGCGACTCATCGAGGTTCTTGAGCGATTCACCTCCCAATGACTCGTATTGCGTGTCAACCACTTCCGGGTTGGTGACGTCATCATTGATCTTGCCGGAGAATGAGGTCCGTTGTGACGAAGAGTTCGCGTTCACTTTGAGTGGATCGGTTTCCTGATTAGCGATGGATATCGGTGTTAGATCACGATGCCATTCTTGAATTGCTGCATCAGTCAGTTCACCTTCACCAGAGCTGTTGCCCGTTCGTGCAAGCTCATTGATTACAAGGAGTGCGTCTAACACCGTACAACGATCATCACCATTGGTGTCGTAATAGATTCCAGGCCACTCGCTAAGCTCGCTTGGAGACTTAAGTTGATTGGTGTTCAAGTCCACAAAACTACCGCGAGCGAGTTCGTTGATGATGGTCAACGCGTCTAGAACCGAGGCTTTTCCATCATTCGTAATGTCGTGGCGGTTGACAACATTGTGCCACGGATTTGGCATATCGATGAATATTTGCTGTGGATCACCTGCAGTCTTGACAATTGAGCGTAGAAAACGATTTCCGTCGATGAGTGGTGATCCCATGGACCAGTCCTCGGGCGACTCGACGATAGTGTCTTGAGTTCCGTTGCCGGACAGTTCAATTCTGTTTAGTGAAGCAGACGGATCGACTGATAGTACATCCGAATCCGCTCCTGTGGCGGTTGTTTGATCCTGTCCATGCCACGAATCTTCGCTGAGAATGAAATCCAATCCACTTGCCGTTTCGTTGATGGTCACTGCCTGATCATTTTTTCGTAGATTTATCTTCAGGATGTTATCCTTGAGATCGAAGTTGGAGATTCCAACCACCACGTTGAGTACCTGGTCACTGATTTGATTATCAAAGAGAGTTCGTAAATCACCATCCAGTCCACCGTCCATGGTGCGAACAGTAATTTGAGTTTTCCCAGACCTCGTTGTCGTTGAAGCTAGGATCATTTCGGCAACATTGGTGGTGGTCTCCCAAGCGATCGCTGCATTGGTGATCAGGTCGTTGCTTTGCTCTGCCACCCCAAGGGCGACTGTTTGGGATTCGAGTCTGCCGGAACTGATCCCAGAGATGGATATTTTAGTCGTGTCAAATGATTCATCTAAAATGACTTCAGCGTGTCCAAGCTCAAAGCTCGGACGTTGGTTCGATTCAAAATGAAGATTGAAAGCGATCTGGGAACTGTTTTCGGGTGAATCAACGCTATCCTCGAGTGACAGGTAATAGCGCGTGCCGTCACCGAGAGTGTCAAACGTAACGGTAATGCGTCCTGCTCCTGTCACTTCCGAAACTATGTTTCCACTTCCATCAACCAGAGTGGCTTTAACTTCCTGAGCAGCGTTCGGCAGATCAATGTGTAGTAGACGATGTGAAGTGACACCCGTTCTGGGTGCGACAAACTCCATCCAAACCGTTTCTCCCGATTCATAATGACCACCGGGGAATATTTGATTGTGCCCGATGACCCCCAAAAGCTTCGCTTTGAGTATCTGGTCATGGCGATTTGTTCCCAGCTCCACTTCAGGAGCATCGATCATAAGATCGTACCGTCCGGCAGCGATGTCAGATGTCTGAAGAGTACGGATGTAGTATTCGCCTGAGGCCAGGCCATCAAGACTCAAGGCTCGAGGGCTCTCGGCATCCCGGGAATCGATCAGCGGCAGTGGATTCCCTTCGCCGTACAGCTGCACAGCCATGGTAAGACCCGCGGTTTTCGGCAGAACGGAAACCGAGTGGGAATCACCAGCATTTTCTCCCAGACTGAATGAGAACCAGTTCTCAGTGTTGTCTTGCGACAGTGTCAGGTTTCGGAATTGATGTCCCGTGCCGTGGAGCGTACCTAATGGGTTCGCTTCGGCTGAGGAGCTGCGACTGGTTGGGGTTCCAAACCCGGAACTGCGTGAGCGACTGCCCCAGAAGTTTCCACTGTTGATATCGGGATCAACCAAGGGGTCACCATTGCCCTGATAGCTGTATCCAAAGCCTGTTTGATAATTACCTGTCAGATCAAAGACGTCGTCTGATGAGAGTGCACGATCGTAGATTCTGATGTCATCCAGGTACCCATCAAACTGAACCTCGTCCGAACCCTGGTCGGTCAGGTACTTGCCGATGAAGATGCTGTTTTCGTTTGAGGTCGACAGTGGCAGATTGGCATTGAAGTAGTTGCCAGGGCTTTGCAGCATCACGCCATTTTGATAGACGCGTATGTCGGCCAGCGTTGGGTTTGCTTCTTCAAGGAGTACAACGGCATAGTGGTGCCATTGATCATCCAGTCCATCGATCTCGTACGTGATGCTCTGGTTGTAAGCATTGACAGTGACACCCCCAAAATCGTCGTCATCCAGCTCGATCAGGAACTGTTGACCGTTGACAGGTGCGCCCCAGCCAATGACTGGTTGACGTTGGCTTTCTGTTGTTTTGGCCCAGAACGTTACGGTGCGAGCCGAGGTGCCCACTGGACCCGGGTACAGGGTTTCAATGAAATCATCCTTGGTGTCAGTGCCATCAAAGTAATAGGCCGAATTGGCCTGTCCAAAGCGATCGTCAGCAAGAATGGCTCCAGTGACGGTGCCGTGATTGTCATTGCCACTGGAGTCATCGGCATTGCCAGTGAAATTGTAAATGGCTACTGGTTCCTGCTGTCCTGAATTGCCTCCACGAGTCTGATAGAGATTGGTCAGGAAGTTCCACCAGTTGCTGTCGCTGTTGAAAGATGTGAACGTGTTGGGATACTCATCCCACGATTGTGGCGGTGTGGGAGTGTAGATGGAAAGTCCATGTGCATCGCCACCAAAATAATCATGTGTATTGGCAAGAACGGCTCTGTCTAATGCCGACAATACATCACTGCTTGCCTGGTAAACACCCGCATAGCGGGATGCCAGAACACTGGTTTGAATCCGCTGGGAAAAATCGCCAATATCCATGAAGGCTGGAGTGCTGAAACGCAGACTGGATTGGGAGATACCTTGCAGCAGTGTCCAGTCACTGTCGGACATGCCTGCATTGGCAAAGGTGTCTCCAAGTGCAGAGAGGGCTGTCCACAATGCTGGTGTTTCAGTCAGATCAGTTGCCGATAGTGTGTCCCATCCCTCGACACCAGGAATATCAAGGTAATGTTCGGTAAGCCCGATCGCGACTTCTGCAGGGCTTGCCATCGGATTTTCCACCAGCGCGTTCAACGCGTGCCTGTAATCAAAGCCATCCACAGGGATGAGCTCTTCTGATGCCACCAGATAACTCGTGCCCGTGCTCTGAAGCGAGTGGGCGATTTCTGCCATCGCCATCAGGCAAGCGTCATAGGCAACAATGTCGACCGGAGTATTGAGTGCGGCGAGCGCGTCTCCCACTTCTGCAACGCTGAGATGATCCACTTCCTGATTATCGCGATCATCATAGTTCGATCCATCAATCCCGCGGCCATGATCCCACATCACCAGCACGTAGTTTTCTGCAGGCGCCTGTTGCTGGGACCAAGTGACAAAGTTGGTCAGCACGGCAGGATCGCCAGAATTGACCTCGTTTATCGAAACATCAAAGGAGGTCCGGACAACATCCATGTTCCCGTCGGCCACAAGTCGGGCTTGCCCGGCTGTACCCCAAGCGGATTGCAAACCGCTTCCTGTGGAATAGGTCGTTTGTCCGGAAGACTGATCCCAGAAAACGGTCACATTCACAGCATCACTGAGCCCATTCTGTAACGCCCACTCAAGTTCGTTGACATCTTGATGAGCGAATTCATTGAGATCACTTCCCGTCATGTAGACCATCACTGTCCATTGATCGTCGGGATTGGGAAGATCCGGATTGTCTGCCTGAGTGGGCAACTGAGCAATCAAGCCATAGTTGTAAATCACGCTGTCTGAAGACACGTTGACCAGATAACGTCCAGATTCCAGGCCAGCCAATGAAATGCGGTGGCCAAAGGAATCCACTGATTGACCCACAGCATTCAACTGATCGTCAAATAACTCAATGGAAGTTGATGTGCTGACATCGGTGGAGAAGGTGAGGAAGTGTTCCCCGGTTCCGGTACCAATGGTCTCAAAGGCAAACCAATCCGTGTCGAGTGTATCGTTGCTGCGATAATGCAGTGTTAACGGCTTGTTGTTGCGATAGTGCCACAGGTTGTTGCCGCTAACGCCGCCGAAGTCATAAGCGTCGTCGTAATTGTCGTTGATTTCTGCCCAGTCAGGGTCAGCAGGCTGCACGGGATGCCCCGGACCGTCGCCTGGTGGCGTAACAGGACCGTCATATCCGGGCCCATTGATGGTCAGTTCGTATCCGGCTGAAAGCGAGTTTTGATACCCGTATACACGAATCAAATAGCTGCCGGGATCCAGGCCTGCCAGACTGACCAGCTCCTCGAAGTTGTGGCCAGTTGAGCTATCCAGAAGGGTTGTTCCATCGAACGAGTAAAGCTCGAGATCGATGTCATCGTCATAGGAGAAAGTGGTAGCTGCAGCGTAGTGTTCCTCGCCGCCGGGCACTGCCAATTCAAATTGGAACCAGTCATCATTGCCAGGTGCGTGGATTGTCAGTGGGTCATAGAGCGTTTCCGGCCCAGGTAAACCGAGAGGGTAAGCCTGATTCGCAGAGTCATTGGCTTCTGCCCAGTCCGGTGGAATTCTGTCTCCTCCGGATCCTGGGGCATGAATGGAAAGGGTGTAATCGGGTTGAATATTTCCATCGGCTGAAACGATACGGACGAAGTACTCACCGCTGCCCAATCCATCAAGACTGATGCTCGGATCTGTCTGATCCTGGCCACTTTCTCGCAGCAGCTGTCCACTGCCGCTATACAGCAGAATGTGCATGGGTGGCCCATTCAAACTGCCGACCACATCAATGGAGTGATCTGAATTGGCGGTTCCCTCCATTGTGAACCGGAACCAATCGACGTCTCCGACGCTTCTTGATGTTGATACCAGATGCTTCAGGACGTTGGTCAATAGCTGACGATTATCCAAGTCATTGATATTGAAGTCCTGATACTGTGAGTATGGATCCTTGAAAATCTCGGTATCCGAGATGAAGACCACATTCCCACTCTGCCCATCGCCATCGATGGCTGCAAGGAAGTCCTCGGCCCCATCACCATAGGACAGGTCGATCACTCCCTCGCCAAAGTTGGTGATGCGGCGTTGGTAATCGATACCCACAACGTCGACGTCTTCCGTAATGGGATGTTCTACCAGCGCATCGATCGCATAGCCTTGACCTTCCGAACCAGACTCGGCAAACGTAACGCCGAACTGTTGCGAGAGCTGGTTTAGATTGCCTGACATTGATGACCACGCGCCCTCCGCCAAGACAAACAAACCTTTGCCATTGCTGACGAAGTTCTGTACTGCTGCGATTTCATCGGCGGACCATGGATCTTCTGACCGGGTGGGTTGCTCGAGCACCAACGCATCGAGACCATCAATCTGTGATGCACCAAAGTTGCTCAGTGGTACAAGCTCGTAATCGAGTTCTGCGATGATGCTGCGGAAAGATCGGAATGCGTCACCGGCGACAAGCGAGCCGCCATTGTTGTAATAACGTGACTGGGCACCGGGAGTCGAACCATCGGGTAACAGTTCATCATTTGGCAGCGTGCCAGATCGCCCGGTTGCATCCACACCGATGCGGATGGTGCGGTCATAACCGCTGCCTGGGATATGAATTGAAAGACTTGGCCACTCGCGTAAACCTTCGACATGTCGCAGGTCATAGGCGGTGCCAAAA
>Ga0315316_10001761_pt1 | contig 15380 bp, 15 predicted proteins | sample M160m3416metaG_FD_203702 | JGI IMG/M metagenome (GOLD analysis project Ga0315316, IMG submission 203702) | Ammonia-oxidizing marine archaeal communities from Monterey Bay, California, United States - M1 60m 3416 | ecosystem: Environmental > Aquatic > Marine > Intertidal zone | place: USA...
CAGTCAGCGGGATTCGAACCCGCGTCACAGGGTTGGAAACCCCGAATACTAACCAGGCTATACTATGACTGCATAAGGATTAAAAAAAAATTACCTAAATAAAAATGGTTTTTTCGTATTCATAGACTAATCTAGCTGCAACAAGATGGGCTTCTAAAGAAGAATGATATATAGAAAATGATTCTTCTATGACTTTTTCAGTTTTTTTACTAAAATGACCTTTTTGGAATCCACCTATTAATATACAAAAATTTTCTTTAGATTCTTTAATTAGTTTTTCAAACGTGGTTTTTTTGCCTTGAGTGGTAAGTCCAATAATTTGTGTAGGTTTAATTTTGGATATCAATTGAGATATTGATAATTTTTCTAGCTTCATTAAAATTTCATCTTCAGATTCAATCTTTTTTGTAAGAAATAATTTTTCGATTAAACCTTGAAATCTATGATATGATTTTGGTAAGTGAGTTTTGTTATTGATTGAAATAATTTCATCATTTATAGTATGAACATATACTTCGATTTTCTTTTGATAAAAAGCAGGAGAAGTGCAAATCGATAATAATGTGAGATGGATGATATCTGGTCTTCCACGTTTAATTTCATTTTCAAGTCCTTTCATGGCACCAAAATGCCAAGAATTATCGAGTAGTGTACTAGATACAGATTTTTTAAATTTTTTTGAATATGATAATACAGATGGATGATTATACATCTTTGGAGGTATTAATTCAAGAGATGATTCTACTAAAATTATAGTGAGCATTGAAATTATTATGGTATATTTGCTTTTAATTGGTTCCATGCAGGTTTTACATTTTGATTTTTATCAATTAATCCAGAATTGCATACATACTCATCAGCTCGTTCAAGTCGAAATGAATTACTAACAAAACTAGAACCTTCAATATTTTCTATATCTTGAGAGATACAAGTTCCTTTTGGTTTATCAAATAATCTTGATATTGTGAGGAATTCTATTTTGGATTCATTATCTTCAAAAAAGTTTAGACTAGATTTGATAAATTTTTCTTGATCTTCATAAGTTCCATTAACAAAATCAGATGTACTCCAACTAATTTCAAAAAATGCAATTTTTTTATTTGGGAACATATTCACTGCTTGTTGAAAATCGTCAATGGCAGGCCAAATAGAATCTTTTCCTGTGGGCGTATTATCAGAGGTTCTTGAGATATCACCAACAATATTTGTAGGTTTATAGGAAAAAGCAACAAAATCACCCATTTCTAATTGTGGCGTTAGTTCAAATGAACCACCAGGTTCCATTCCTTTATTTATTATGTTTTCAAGTGACATGCTATTTCCTATTTTTACATCAGGATGTTTTGATTTAGTTGCAGAAGAAACATCATCAAAAAATTCAACATATGTTGGTATCGAACCGCTTGCTCTTTGAAAATGATAGTCAATATCTCCTGCAAATATCACATAATCTATGTTATCATATCTAGAAAGAATTGAATCTAATACACGAATTGTTTCATCCTCTAATGTTTGCCCTAATGCTTGATTTCCCATCCATAATGGAAATGGACCTAATCTATCAGCATTAATTACTGAAAAGAAAAGAGTTGTTTTGAAATTATATTTTTCATTTAATTTCATCATAATATCAGTAACACGCCAATCAAAATTTCCTTTTTCTGGTTCAAGGTTATCCCAGTGTATATACAAATTTGTTCTTCCAGCTCCAGATGTGGATGCAATTTTGTATGCTTTTTCTAAATCATCTACATTTTTTGGAGGATGTATTGTATTAATTACTAGACCAATTTTTTCATTTTGATATGAAGATTCAAAATTAGTATCAACTAAATCATTTTTTGTTAGAAAATAAGCCGATGAACCACATATTACAACAGCTAATATTATTATTCCAATAATTTTACTATTCAATATGTTTTGAAGTTTACTTCTATTCTAAAATGTTGTTATTTTATTATCCAGAGGTACATCCACTGTAACCACATTCAATACAAATGTGGCATCCTTCAGTTAAAACAAGAGTATTTTTACAAGTTGGGCACAATTTTTCTTCAACATCAGGTTCTGCTACAACACGGTTTTCATGAGGAAGTTCTTGTGGAGTTATTACTTTGAGTGCTTCATTAATTTGTTTTAAGATATATGGGTTTTTGACATTATTTGTAATGTAGTCATGTAGATAATCAGTTGCTGTAACTTCAAAAGTTTTTTGAGAGTTTTCACCGGTCATGTGTAGAACTTGTTTATGTCTTGAACCATCACGATAAACTGTAATTCCTTTAAGACCTAATTCATGTGCTAATAGATATGCTGCCTTAACATCTTCTGCAGACACATCATTTGGCATATTGATTGTCTTTGCAATTGCATTTCCAATCCAGTCTTGCCATACTGCTTGAGCCATCAAATGATCAGTCCAATGAATATCCATGGCTGTAACAAAGATGTTTTGAATCCATTCGGGAATTTCATCAATTCCTTTAACTGAACCATAATTATCAGCAACTTTGGCTAATAATTCTTCACTGTAAATACCATTTTCTTTTAGAATTTCTTCAAATATTTTATTTGTGTAAAAGAATCTTCCAACAGTAACACGTTTTTCAAATACGAGAGCAAATGTTGGTTCCATTCCATTTGAACAATCTGCTAACATAGATAAGGTTCCAGTTGGTGCAACAGTTGTTGTAAGAACATGTCTAACTCCATGTTTCTGAATTTTTGTAATTAAAGCATCCCAATCATAATAATGCTTTTGTTTTGGTTTTTCATAATATCCTGCAATTGGAATTTTACCTTCAGGATATTCAGTCTTTGAACAAAGTGGGAATGCACCACGAGATTGTGCTAAAGCAACACTTTCTTCCATTGAATAATATGATAATGCTTCAGATAATTTACCCATAAACTCGTAACCTTCCTTTGAATTGTATGGAATTCTTAATTTGTATAATAAATCTGCAACACCCATTACACCAAGACCGATTCTTCTTGATTCTTTTGATGCAACATTGATCTCTGGAACTGGATAATGATTTACATCGATTACATTGTCTAGGAAACGAGTTGTCTTTCTAACAATTTCTTCATATTTTTGCCAATCAAATTCGTATTGACCAGAAGCAGTTCTTTTTGTAAGATTTGCTAAATTAATAGATCCTAAATTACAAGATTCGTAAGGATACAAACTTTGTTCGCCACATGGATTTGTTGCACGAAGTGGTCCACCGCGTGCTTTTGCAAATACATTGTATTTGTTAATTAGATCAAAGAAGATTAAGCCAGGTTCTGCACTTTTCCATGCTGATGTTGCAATAAGATCAATTAGATGATGTGCGTTGATTTCACGTACGGGACTACCATCTCTAGTACTTCGAAGTGTATATGCACCATCGTCACTATCTACAAGTGCGTTCCAAAAGTCACCCCAAATACCGACACTAACATTAAAGTTCTCTAAAACACCAGGTTCTGTTTTGTTAGTAATGAACTTCTCAATATCTGGATGAGATACATCCATAATTCCCATGTTTGCGCCTCTTCTCTTTCCTCCTTGTTTAATGACATCAGTTACAGTATTGATGATATTCATGAAAGATACAGGACCAGAAGCAACACCAGATGTTGATGCAACAATATCACCTTCTTCTCTTAATTCTGAATAATTTATTCCGACACCACCACCTGATTTGAAAATTAATGCTGCATCAGAAGTTGTCTTCATAATTTTAGCCATGTCGTCAGGCATTCCCAATACAAAACATGCAGATAATTGTCCAAGACGTCCACCAGCATTCATCATAGTAGGCGAGTTTGGTAAGAAGACTTGATTGACCATTAAATCAAAGTATTCTGTAATTCGTGCACCATAATCAGTAAATTGTTTTGCTGCAAGTTTTGTTAATAGATCTTTAAAGCTAATCTTTGCTTGACCTTTTTGTGCAATATCGATATATCCATTTACCAAACCTCTAAAATGATATTGGTTAAGATAATATTCTTCAATTTTAAATTTATAATCGAATTGATCTAATTTTGTGAGATATTCTTTTGCTTCTTCAATATTTTGTGGTGTATTTCCTGTTGGGTTGAATATTGATGAATCATGTAAAAGATCACCAATTCCAATTAATACAGCTACACGTTCAAATAATTGAGTTGGGGTTTCAGTAATTTCATTTTTCTTATTTCTGAATAGATATCTAGATGCTAATACTCTAAGACAATTAAGATCAAATTCTTTTGAGACAGGATCCAAAACTTTAGTATTAAGGACCTTCATCTTCTCATCACGAATCTTTCGTCTTTCATGTCTGTACAAGATGTATGATTTTGCGATTTCACTATGTCCTTGTTCTATCAAAGTTGATTCCACCATATCTTGAATATCCTCTACACTAGGTGGGTTTTCAGTGCCAAATCCTTGAGATGATAGTTTGTTTAGAACACCATTGGTCAAGTTTTGTGCAAGATCACGATCGCCTTCACTTGTTGCAAGTAGTGCTTTATAGATCGCATTTGTAATTTTATCCTGATCAAACTTTGTTGTGTCTCCATTTCTCTTTCGAATTTCTGCGAAAGATGACTCTATCTGTGAATTTTCAACCAATTATAATCCCCAAGAACATCTTAAACAGATGAGCTAAAAAACTCTTTGGCAACTATTTTTCTAACAATAGGTAAATTAAATTCACAACGGTACGAAAAGTTTCGTTTTAGCTATTTGTACCATAAAAAAGTTGAAAGAGTTAATTCAAAAATTTTAAACAGAGTATACAATATGATCGAGACGAATTTCGAAGTTGAATATAATAAATTTAAAAAAATATCATATTAGAATTAATTTTTATGCCTGAGATTTCTACAAAGTTAATTATTTACTAGATAAAATTGGTTTAAATGACGATATTAGTATGGAAGCTTTCTCTAATGCCTTTTTGATTACTATTTCTTTTGTTTTTTCATTAAAAGGTAATTTTACAAGCAGACCACCATTTAAGATATTTGAGATCTTGTTAAGTTCCGTGATCATTTCATTTTTAGAAGTTAATTTATCTAATTCTGTTGAATTTAATTCCAAACCTTGGGAATAATGATCGCTTTCCAATATATCCAAGATTGAATTTTTGCCATATTTTTCACTATCAAGTGTTACAAATCTCGATAATTCATTATCGTCAACCATTGCAATAGAAACATCAACTCCCATTTCTTGTCCTTTTTTATGTGATATATCAACTGCAGTCTCTAATACTTTGTTCAAAATTTCTTTTCCCTCTTTATCATCTTTATGACCAAGAATTTTGTATATTGCTTCTTTTAATCCAACTAGATTAAGAACTAAAGAAGCATTATTTTTTTCCATGAATTGTGTTTTTTCTGCAAGTATTGGATTTATTCCACGTCTAATTAAATCAGATACATTTTTTTTACGTGTAGCCATTGCTGCGATTGCTGGTTTCATTAGTAATACAAGTCTAGCACGGAAATATGTTTCATCTTTACTTGATTCAAGTGCAAGACGTGGTAGATTAATGTTTAATGAGCCTAACTTAAGTGAAGGTTCTGAAGTTTTATTGATATTTCTAATTGCATTAGTGGAACAAGCACCTTTAGAAAAAGTGATATTTCCACCGAGAGATACAGTTTGTGCAAATATTTCAGAATGATCAGTAACTTTACCTTTCTCATAATCAACAACGAAACCAATTTTTGGTTTAGGAGTGGCTTTAAGGTAATTATTGTATGAAGAAAAAATTGTATTGACTAATTTTTTATCTGTTGAAAGTGAAATTCTAAAAGATATGATAGAAGATGATTTATCAAGACTTGTTGATGTTGATGACATTGTAAACACATTCAGAAGCATGTTTTCAATATCAGATTGTGTTTTAGAAAATTTTGCTAATGTTGAAGCTAAATCATCAATTACTATTTCTTGTGATGATTCTTTTGATAATAGAGTGAAAATCATCGGCAATAATTTTTCTAGATCATTTAGTGTTTTTGGCGTAGGAATTCTTGTTACATTAGGACATTTACCTTTTAATTCAATTCCATTTTCAATTAGTTCTTTTAGATTTATGAAAACAGTGTCAGGAATTAATGACCATAAGCCGAGATTAGATATGTGTAATTCGCCAGATAGATGTGAATCGGCTATATCTTTTGGCAATGTATTTGTGAGAAGATATTCAGCTAGAGTATTTTTTCCACTAGTAAATAATATATCTTCTACACCATTTCTGATATTTTCAACATTTGTGAACATTTCTTGAACATCAAATACAGGCATTCCAAGCCTTGCAAGTTTATTTCGATATTCTTCATGACCATGTTCTAATAGAACATTATTTACCATCTCACGAATTAATGAACCGGTAAGATATGTTGTTTGAAATTTGTATATTCTATTTTCTACTTCTTCAGTAATTTTTTGTGATAGTTCAAGAGGAAGACTTCCTTCTCTCACTAGAGATTGTATGATTTTATCAGAGTTAAATTCCTCGATAGAATCATGAGATGTTCTAACATACATTTTTCCACTTTCGATAATAGAACGTTCTTCTATTTGTCGTGCAAGGCTAAGAACTAATTTTCCAAGATTTGTTATTGTATAACGTCTCTCTGATTTATTTAATGCAACAAGAGATTGTCTAAGAAGTTTTCTTAGATGATATGCAAATTTACCACTTTCTTTTTTAGACTTGAATCCAGCTAATGATTTTAGTTCAGAGTAAGTCAAAGGACCTTTGGAGTTTAAGATTCTCAAAATATCTATTCTGTTTGGGCTAGCCATAACAGAAAAGATCATTCTAACACGTTTCGATGTGGATTGTAGACGACCATCTCCTCCAGAATTATCGTCAATTTCTAGATCTAGATCGTCGTCATCATCAACGCCAACGCCAACATCAACATCAACATCTAATTCTTCTTCAAAATCTATGTCCTGCTTCCCCATTAAATTAGTAAAAAAAAATTAGCTAATAAGGGTTATTGTCATTGATACATGGATCAAAAAAGATCATTTCTCTTCAACATCTAAAGAAAATTCTGCTGTTGACAGAGTTTGATTACATGATGGACACTTATTGTTATAATGTTTTAGAACATCTTTAATAGACTTCAACATTTTCATTGCAGAGATTTTTTCTCCACATTTTCCACAAACAATTTCTATTGACATAATAGATCAGTTTTTGGATAACAATTAAAAATTTTGAAAAATTTTTTTAATAAATTCAATAAAATTGATTTACTGTTTTTCTAAAACGATTCCACGTTCATCAAAACCAATAATTTTCACGGCTGTGCCAATAGGCAAATCTTCAGGGGCAGGTATTTTACCTAAAAATCCAGATACCCTTATGCCTGAATCATCTAATTCCATTACAACCCAAGCATATGGAGCCAATTCCTCAAATCCGGCTGGCGGAACAGTCATGATTGTATATGTCACAACATTTCCAGTTCCTTTTAGAATAGAATCTTCAAATCCTTTATTTCCACATTTTTTACAATAGTAAACGGTTGCCAAATGTAACTCACCACATTTAGAACATTTTCTAGCTAAAACATTACCAGCTTTTGCTGCTTCTATAAATTCAGGTTTTGCAGACAATTTTACACACTTTGGAACACATGAACTGCACAACTTGCACCCGTTGCGCCAAAGTTTTGTGTCAATCCAATTTTTGCATCGTTTACGGTTCTTTCACCAGATTTTCCTGTTAGTTGTTCAAATATTTCAACAACTTGACCAACACCGGTTGCACCGATTGGGTGGCCTTTTGATTTTAAACCGCCAGAGGGATTAATAGAAATTGAACCATTTAATTTAGTCTCACCGTTTCTTGCAGCTGTTGCACCTGTACCTTTCTCAAAGAAACCCAAGTCTTCACTATCAACTACTTCTGCAACAGTAAAGCAATCATGAACTTCAGCAAAGTCAACATCTTTAGCAGTAATTCCAGCCATCTTGTATGCTGCAGCTGCTGCAATTTTTGTACTTGGAATAGTTGTCAATTGTTCACGTCCCTGTAGTGCTGCAGGAGAACCTCCACGACCAGAACCAATTACTCTAACATAATCTTTTGAATGTTCTTTAGCAAATTTTTCGTTACATAAAATTACAGAACTTGCTCCATCAGAAAATGGACAACAGTCATATAATTTTAAAGGACTTGCAACTACTGCAGAGTTCATTACGTCATCAATACTAATTTTTTTTCTCAAGTGTGCTTTAGGATTTAATACACCGTTTTCATGATTTTTTACTGCAACACTTGCAAGATCTTCTTCAGTTGCATCAAATTCATTTAGATATGCACGTGCCATTGATGCAAACAAACCAGGAAATGATGCACCTGCTTGACCTTCATAAAAGAAATCAGAACAGTAAGAAAAGTAAGTTGTAGTCCAATCAGTACCTGTATGTGTAACTTTTTCAGTACCAGTAACTAATACAGCATCATAAAATCCTGCTGCAACATTTGCAAATGCTTCTCTAAAAGAAACAGAACCACTTCCACATGCAGATTCAATTGATAATGATGGGCATTCAGAAATTCCAAGATTACTCATGACTACAGGACCCAAATGGACTTGTTTGTCGGCTACACCGAATACATTAGAAATGTAACCTGCTTCAATCTCTTTAGGTTCAATTCCAGCACTTTCAATTGCGCCAACAGATGCTTGTAATGTAATATCAGAAATACTATCATCGAGTTTACCATATTTAGTGCTACCTCCACCTAAAACACAAACACTTTCTCTTTCCACGAAAAATTGCTGACCTAGTCCCTATAAAAATTGATCAAGCAATTTCATAAACTTGAATCAATATTAAATGATATGAGAAAAAAGATTCAAGCCTCTATTATCAAATTAGAAAAACGAAACATTACAAAATCAAGTAAAAAAATTATAGAAAATTTTAAGATAGAAATTGATCAATACTATGATGAAAATGGATTTGTTTCATTTTCTACAAAGACAAAAAAATACATAATTTTAGGAACAAATTCACCAAAAGAAGGAATTTGTGAATGTCCAGAGTGCCATAAGGGACAACTGTCGGTAATAAAATCAAATACAACAAAGAAACGATTCATTGGATGCACAAATTATCAAAATGGCTGTAAAGCGTCAGCACCACTTTTACAAAAAGCAATGCTAAAGGTTCTAAAAACTAAATGTCCAGAGTGTCAATGGCCAACTGTAATTTTCAGGTATACAAGAAAACAAGAGTGGAAAAGACAGTGTGCCAACATGAAATGTAAGACTAGATCTTAAAATCAGAGTAAATGTCTGTTCTTCTATTCTTTAAGAGAGGTAATTTTTTTCTTATCTCATGAACTTTATCTAAAGAGATGTTAACATATCCAATTCCTTGACGCTTTTTCATATCTAATAGTACACGACCATAAGGATCAACTGCTAAACTTCTTCCAGCATACACATGACCAAGATGATCAGGTGCAATTACATAACATCCATTTTCAATTGCACGTGATTTGTTTAACGTCAACCAATGTTCTTCTTTCATAGGACCATTAACCCATGCAGATGGTACAACTAGGATTTCAGTACCAGATGATGCTAATGTTCTTGACATTTCAGGAAATCGTAAATCATAACAAATTAGCATCCCCATTTTTCCAACAGAAGTTTTTGTTGGAAGTGGAATTTCTCTACCAGATGACATCTTATCAGATTCTTTAAAACCCAAAGCATCATAAAGATGAATTTTTCTGTATTTTCCAGTTATCGCTCCTTTTTTGTTTATGATAAATGATGTATCATATACACGATCTTTTTTTCTACTCTTTTCATACATTGTACCTACTATACCAATTGAATTATCCTTTGCAGATTCTGCAACAGCAGATACAAATTCCCCATTAATTGTTTCAGCTTCTTGTGCAACTTGTCTCGCTGTCTGCTTTAACGTGGTGTAAAACATCATGTATTCCGGAAAAGTACACATGTCAGCACCATTTTTTGCTGCTTGTTTTATGTAATCTAAAATTTTTGGAAGATTTTTTTTCTTCTCAGTTGATGCTTTGAATTGTACAATTGCAATCTTTGACATGATTAATCTAAAAATTATGAAAATAAAAAGATAGTTTAGAGTTGTTTTCCTGCAAGAAACCAGTTCTCTTTTGGGTTTTCATCAAAGACTATAATCACATGATCTTCTTTTGTTTTTAGAATTTCAACTGCAGATTTTGTGATAGCCTTTGCAAATTCCTGTTTTTGTTCTTCAGAACGTCCAGGATATAGTGATACGTGTACATACGGCATGACTTGTGAAAGTAATTATGATAATTTAATTGGTTGAATTAACGCCAGTCATCTCTACGGTAACCATATCTAGAACCATAAGTCTCAGACTTGTTGGTTTTCTTATAGAAATAACCAACACCTAATCCTAAGAAGAAACCACCAATGTGTGCCAAAAATGCTACACCACCACCTGCAACACCAAAGCCACCTATGAAAAATGGTAACAAGTTTTGAAAGATTAACCAGAACGGCAAGAAAAATTTTGCAGGAATGTGCATCATACGCCAGAAAAATCCTAACATGACAAACGTCATGACCTTAGCTCGTGGGAACATTACCAAGTATGCACCTAAAATTCCAGCAATTGCACCAGATGCACCAACTGCAGGAATTCCACTTCCTGCATCACCATAAATGTGAATCAAGCCAGCACCAACGCCCCACATTAAATAAATTCCAATATACTTTACTTTACCAAATTTGGCCTCAATATTATCACCAAAGATCCACAAAAACAACATGTTTCCTCCAAGATGCATTATTCCTCCATGCATGAATGTTGAAGTAATCAAAGTCAGTTCAGGAATTGCAGGACAATTAATAATTTCAGCACCAGTGTTAATTCCATCAATCTGACCTGTAACACATCCAGGAACTGCTCCCCAATTCAAAAACATATTCATTGCTTCACGATTTGAAAATTCAATGAATTGACCAGTGATTGCAACTTCAATTCCAAATACTATAACATTGATAATGATTAGCGCAATGGTTAGTTTTGGTTTAAATCCTGGTGGGTGTGGATTTTCATCTCTTAATGGAAGCATAAATCAATCAAAGTTTGTTTAGTTTCTATAATAATTTTCAGGTAGATCTAAACTGAGATAATTCCTTCCTTAACTAAAAATTGAATTCCAGATGCAAATGTGTTATCATCAATTTGTCCATCAGCCCACCATGCAGCATTGTTTCTAACCCAATCAGGAATGGTTGCATTATCATTTTGTACACCACTTGCAGTAGTTGGTACTGAAATGATTCCTTGTTTTATCATAAACTCAATTCCAGATGCAAATGTGTTATCATCAATTTCACCATCAGACCACCACTTTGCATTGTTTTTCACCCAATCAGGAATGTTAACAGATTGTGTTGGTGCAGGTGTAACAATAAATGAACTACTAGTAGATACTCCTACTTCAAACATTTGGGATGCTTGGAAGAATTCATCATAGTTAGAAAAGCCTTCACCAGTCAATACTAAATTCAAAGTGTACATGCCATCATCAGGTATTGTTATCATGTGTGTAGCAATTCCTTCTATTGATTTTATACCTACAAACAGCTCAGGAGTATCACCTGTCATCAAATTGAATTGATTACCTTGTGGATCGACTAAACCAAATGCATAGATGACATCTTTTACTAAACCGCCATTATTATCAAAGAAAGAAAATTCAAATGGAATTTCATCGCCAACACCATATTTAGAGTCCCATGAAATTATTGCTCTATATCCATTATCAAATGACATGTCAAATGAGTTTTTTTCAGTATTTCCTTGAGGAATTAATTCAAAGTTCATTGTTTTAGAAGATTCGTGAGAGGTACCTAAGACTTCATTAATTCTTTGTAGTTCAGTTCCAGTTACTAAAAAGTGAACAATATTTTCAGTTTCAGAAGAATATGGATCCATAACTAGAACTCTTTGATCAACCTCAACACCATCTACATAGCCTTTGAATGATTTTTCTGGATTGTATGGCTCAAATGATTTTGGAACACGAATCTCTTCATGAACCATTTGAACTAATTCAATATATTCAGGAGTCCAATCAAAAGGCATGTCAAATGATATTGCATTATTACTTTGATTAAATGCAAAATTATCTACATCATCATAATAGGTTTTAACGTTTACAGGAATTTCTGCTGAAGCAGTTTTAATGAAAAAACTTTGGTCTTGTGCAACACTGACAAAAGTATCAAAGTTTAGTGGTTCAGCAACTAAAGTTCGTGGACTAGTGGCACCTTCAATTGAAACTTTAACATTATACAAGCCACCTTTTTCAAAGATTGGACCATCAATGAGTGGTCTACCGTCACCTCTTGCAAATAATCCCCCAGCAGTTCCATGTACTTCACCATAATATTCAGTACATTTCCAAGGTTTTGCTTCATAACAATCTCCTTTTGGTCTAACTTCAACATTTAGTTCACCATCTTCATCATAGAAATAATTTCTAGCTAAAAGATCACCACTTCGCCAAACTTCAACACGATAAGTAACCTGTTCTAAATTTTGATCAGTTAACATATCATAGAAACGAATTGCAATATTTGCTGAATCAACTTCACCTGCAGTCATATCAGCAGGATCTAGTTGAGTAAATATTGTAACTTGCATGCCTTCAAAACTAATTGGAGGAGCAGCATCACCACCTAAACCATGACCAAAAGCATCTTCACTTAGAAATGGAAGTGTAACAAAAACAGCTGCAATGAGTAATAGACTTTTGTAGTACAATTACCATTTTTAGTCGTGAATCACCTATTAATGATTCGATGATTTGCTTCAGATTTCACAAGTTCATTTTTATTATATCTTAAAAGATTCCAGTTGTGAAATACATTTTTCTTTTATTGTTAGTTCCGTTACTCACAACACCTGCATTTGGTGCTGCACCTCTTCTTCCTGAAGATTATGAACAGATAATTCCTTCAGAAAATGGAACACTCAACATTGGATTGTCAGTGGATCCACCAGCAAAAGCAAATGAAGTTTCAAAACTACACATTGGTTGGATTAAACCAGGATTTAACAAGATTCAAGAACACATAGATTACAAAATTACGGTTATCAAAGACGGTCAGAGTATTTTTGGACCAATTCCTCTTACACATACATCTATAGGAACTGTGAAAATTCCTGTTGAATTTACATCAAATGGAGAACATCAAATAAAAATTGAGATGGAAGGAATTTTGTTCCAACCAATTCCACTTGAAACTACATACTTTACAATTAATGTTGGAGGAGAACAGACAATACAAGAAAACAATAATGAAGGTGGAGGTTGTCTAATTGCAACTGCAGCTTTTGGTTCAGAGATGTCACCACAAGTTCAACAACTTAGAGAAATTAGAGATAACATAGTAATGCAAACAAGTTCTGGAAAATCTTTCATGACAGAATTCAACCAGATTTATTATTCATTTTCACCTCAGATAGCAGACTATGAAAGAGAAAATCCAATTTTCAAAGAAGCAGTCAAAGTAACACTAACACCAATGCTAACATCATTTTCACTTTTGGCTCATGTACCAATCGATACAGAACAAGAGATGTTAGGTTATGGGATTGGCGTAATACTACTAAATGTAGGAATGTACTTTGTAGCACCAGCCATATTATTTACAGCAATCAAAAAGAAACTTAGAAAATAAAATTATTTTTTCTTTGCAAATGATGCTGCACCAATTGCTATTCCTATAACACCTAATACAATTGCAACATAACTAATTGTAGAACTATCATCAGATGGTTGTTCTTTTAATTCATTAATTGTTTCTTGTAATTCTCTTATATCACCACGTAAATCATTAATTTCACGTTCAAAGTCACCAACTTCAACTGTGTTCGATTCTATCACAGGAAATTGTAAGACAGATGGCTCTTCAACTTTTAACGGATGCATTGCAAGATTTACATTTTGTTCATTAATTGTTCCAAGAAAGTTTAGTTGTGACCAACCAGAAAATGTAGGAGTGATTGGTGATTCGTATTTACCTGGAACATCAGTTGTTTGTAATGGCATAGTAATAGATTCAGTATCAACTACTAGTTGAATTTTCAAAGTTTTTCGTAAACCCTCGACCCCTTTTTCAGAATCAAATGGCTGATCTGCAGCCTCTTTGCTTTTGTCCATTTCACTGACATAAACAATTATGGCATTTGATTCTCCAGTTACAATTGGCTTATTCTTCCAGTCAATCTCAATTCTATAATCACCAACTGAATCTGATTGGTGTGCAAAAACACCACTAAGGAATAAAGGTGATATCAGAAGTGCGGTGATCAGGAATGCATTATTCACAAATTGGCATAAAAATTGTTTTAATAAAAATCAAAGCAGTACATTAGTCGATAAAAACATCATATTCTGGAGATCATTTTTATTGTCTAATTCCGGAATTAACCTAATGAATAACAAGACTCTAAGTTCCTTATTCGTTCTTTTTGCAATTGTTTCAATCGGAATGACTGCAGCACCTAGTGCATTTGCTGAACACTCAATGAATGCAACAGTAGAGAACGCTCAAGGTTCTTCGACTCCGGGATGTGAACCAGATTGTTTCATCCCAGCTACAGTTACCATTGGTGTTGGTGGAATGGTTACATTCTCTAACAACGACACTGCAGCACACACATCCACAGCAGGAACTCCAGCTGATGGACCAAGTGGTGCATGGGACAGTTCATTAGTTATGATGAACAGTGCATATACAACCCCAGCACTTGATGCAGGTGAATATCCTTACTTTTGCATGGTACATCCATGGATGACAGGATTGGTAATTGTTGAAGAAGAAAGTCATGACGATCATGGTGATGAACACGCTGAAGAAGCAGAAGATCATGGTGATATGGAAATGCAAACACTAACTGCAGCAGATATTTCAATTGATGTTGCAGATGGTGCAAAAGCAGGTGAGCAAGTAGCAATTGATGTTACAATTAGCGGTGAACACGTTAACTATGATATTGTTGCAACTCATAATGGTGAAACAATCCTAGATGAGAGTGGTAATCACTCACATACAGGAGAAGGTAGTCACACTACATCAGCACTTAGTGCAGATGCATCTGATGACAACCCAATTGATGTTACAGTAACATTCCAAGGATTTGGATTACCAGATGCTGAGAAGACAGGTCCAATTGGATTAACCAATTCAGCTCAAGCAGTTCCAGAATTTGGTGCAATAGCAGCAGTCATTCTTGCAGTAGCAATTGTTTCAATAATTGCAGTATCAGCAAAATCAAGACTTAGCTTTATGCCAAGAATCTAGACAAGACTTTT
>Ga0315316_10001762_pt1 | contig 15378 bp, 17 predicted proteins | sample M160m3416metaG_FD_203702 | JGI IMG/M metagenome (GOLD analysis project Ga0315316, IMG submission 203702) | Ammonia-oxidizing marine archaeal communities from Monterey Bay, California, United States - M1 60m 3416 | ecosystem: Environmental > Aquatic > Marine > Intertidal zone | place: USA...
TTGTCATATTAAAATGTTATCCCATATAAAAATTGATAATAATGTTCCTACTAACATTGTAGTAGAAACTAAACTATTTATCCGCATAAACGCCATACCTAATTTTGTTAAGTCATTAGGTTTTACTAAAATGTATTTATATATTAATAATCCCATTACAACTATGCAGGACACAAAAAAAGGTAAGCTAATATTTATTATTAAGCCAAATATGATGAGTAAGATTAATGCAGTAATATCAAATATTTTTGAGATTCGGAAAGCATTTACTAAACCGAATTTTTTTGCTACTGAATGAATAGGCTTATCTTTTTGAAATTCGATATCCTGACAATGATAAATGATGTCAAAGCTACCTGCCCAAAAAGCAACGGCTCCTGAAAGTAACACGATTTCTATGTCGAGTGTACCTCTTATACCAATCCATGCAGCGGCAGGAGCTATAGCTAGCGCCCACCCTAAAAATATATTTGCAGCCCAAGTAAATCGTTTAGTATATGGATAAATGATTAAGTATCCAATTGCTACAGGAGATAGTATGAAGGCTAGGAAGTTTAGTTGATAAGAAGCAAATATAAAAATCAACAACGCAATTGAGCCAGGTACTAATAGTTCATATGATTTTAATATTCCCATTGGTAAATGACGAGATGATGTTCTTGGATTTAATGCATCAATATTTTTGTCTATCACTCTGTTTGCAACCATTCCGACGGTTCGAGCCATTACCATTGCGATAGTGATCCATAGGAACTGTCCTATTTCTGGTAACCCGTCAGATGCTAAAAACATTCCCATATATGCAAATGGAAGTGCAAATATACTTTCTTGGAATTTAATTGCTTGAAAAAATAAAAATGGCCTATAAGACATATTAACAATCATATTCCATAGGTATCCCATTTTTTAGTAACAAGATCTTTTATGTTTTCGGACATAACTACATCTGGTGGCCATTCTCTAGATCTTCCATCTAATTCTGTTTTTTGTGTAGCATCTATACCCATCTTGCTTCCAAATTTTGGTTGAGCACTCGAGTGATCAAGGTCGTCTACTGGTCCTTCGGCAAAAACTACATCATTCTTAGGATCTATGTTTCCAGTTACTCTCCAGGCAACTTCGGATAGATTTTGAACATCTACGAAGTCGTCAACAATAATTATTGTTTTGCTGAGCATTAATAAACCTAATCCCCATAATGCGTTCATTACTTTTCTTGTATGTCCAGGGTATTCTTTTTTCATAGAAACTATGACAAGATTTTTGAATACACCTTCGGCAGGCATGTTCATGTCGACTATTTCAGGTAAAGTTAGTTGCAACGCAGGTAACATTAATCTCTCGATTGCTTTACCCATGAAATAATCTTCTGAAGGAGGAATGCCAACAACAGTTGCGGGGTATATAGGGTTTTTTTTGTGAGTTATTGCAGTTAAGTGGAATATCGGATAATCATCCTCTAATGAATAGTATCCAGTATGGTCTCCAAATGGACCTTCGGGTTTTAATTCTCCTGGAGTTAAATACCCCTCTAGAACAAATTCTGATTCGGCTGGTACTTCGACATCTATTGTTTTACATTTAACCATTGGTACAGAAGAATTTCGTAGTACGCCAGATATTGCTATTTCATCCATGTCTGGAGGCAAAGGCAAAGCCCCAGACCACATAGTGACAGGATCACATCCAATGGATACGGCAACTTCAAGTTTTTCTATACCTGATTTTTCACCACTTCTATAATGACTAGCACCTACTTTGTGAGTCTGCCAATGCATTCCGGCACTAGTTGCATCAAAGACTTGCATTCTATAGATGCCAACATTGCGTTTATGTGTATCTGGATCTTTTGATATTACTAATGGAAGAGTTATGTATTTCCCACCATCCATTGGCCAACATTTTATATGAGGCAGAGATTGTAAATCTATATCATCACCAATGTTTATAATTTCTTGACACGGAGCCTTTTTGACTGTTTTAGGCTGAGTTTTTGCTACTCCAACAAGATCTTTAAGCGTCTTCAATTTTTCAATCATTGATTTAGGCGGAGTCTGAACCATACCTAATATATTCCTTACTTTATCTGTTAATTCTGAACTGTCTGAAACTCCTAATGCCCATGCAGTTCTTTTATGGGTTCCAAATATGTTAGTAATTACGGGTATTTCAAATCCTTTTACATTTTCAAATAATAATGCAGGTCCACCATTTTTTATTGTACGATCAGTGATTTCAGATATTTCTAATTCAGAATCTACCTCTATACTTATTCTGCGGAGTTCATTTTTTGACTCTAAGAATTCTATGAATTCTTTTAAATTTTTAAAGCTCATTTTCCCCTCTATTACGTATGAAAGATGATGATTCATCAACTCTAAATTGTGATTCAGGTATTTGAATAAATAGTGATTCGAAATCGGTTGGTAAATCCAAATCATTTAATGTTGAAAAAATTCCTTTGTTAATTCTTCCAGCCACTAGAAATGAACATTTGTTATTCTCTATAATTTCTAATGACGTAATCATTTTTTTATGATTATCATCATAATATTTCTTATTAATTAATCTTTCTGCAGTATCGTATCCAATTAAGAATTTACTTTTGGGAAATAAATTTGATTTTTCAGAAAAAAGAGGAGCCTTATCAATAATTACATTATCGCTAGGATCAAATTGATTTAATCGGTTGAGTATTTCTTTTTGATCTAAATCTGGTTTATCTACGTTTGAAATTGATATTTCATATGCAAATTGCAAATCATAATTTTGGATAATATATTCCTTTAATTGCATGTGTCCTTTGTGCAGAGGATTAAATGATCCAGGTAATATAACTCCTGAGTATTTGCCATCAGGAATTAAACCTGATGAAGAATCTCTTCTTATTGCCGATTGTATATTAGAATTTATTAAAGAGTCTATAGTAGATTTAAAGGTTATATTTGATAGTTCTTCTAAGGTGTCTTTGTTATTTATATTAGTATTGACTTTGATATTTACGTTTACTGATTTTGCTATTTGATTTAGTATGATTAGACTTATTTTTTTCTCATCTTCTGCGCGATTATTTTGTGACTTATCTAATATCAAATGAACGGTATTTATTTTATTAGATTCCCAGATAGTTATAAAAGCTTCATTTAATCCTTTCCTGTTTCTGTTTGTACTTATAGCTGCAGTGCATCCAATTCCTATAACAGGAGAATCTGAATTTCTTAATTTAGTAGCTCTCATGTATGACTTTTTTGCTAAGTCTTCAGACATATTTTGTGAGACTGATTTTGATAAGTTTGATTTTTCTAAGAATAATTCTTGAGATGATTCAGAATAAGGGACAGTTGCTTCAAGCAAAGTTTTTGAAGCTCCTGATACTGATAACAACCAGTCTATAACTTTAAAACCCGCACCGGTTACACTGATAACCATTTTAGTATCAGAATTATGAATATTATGGATGGTATCTTTAATTGCGTTGTCCATTATGAAGATAAATACATTTTCTCATATTAGACTGATAATTTACAGATTAGTAATCTTTATAAGAGATTGATCATCCTGTTGCGAAGAACAAGTCGGATCAATGATAGAAGAATAGCACTGACTAATATAAAAGCTATAGAGGTCCATTCGAATCCGTTTAATACTAATCCTAAAGAAGTTCCTGCTGCTGGGGGATGTTCAGTATTAGTTATAACCATAAAAAATATTCCAATACCGACAGATAAAGCAGCGAGGATATCTAGTATGTATCGAGATTCTGTTGGTTGGTATATAGAAAATATTTGTAAATCTAATGATAGTGCAATAATTGATCCAATTACTGAAGCAACCAAATGCCCTCCTATAACTCTACGCGGCGTTGCAGCTACACTATTTGGTACTACAAATATGGTAAATGCAGAAGCAGCAACTCCAACTACGATGGCCACTTGTAATAAACTATCGCCAACTAACAGTATTACTAATAATGACAAAGATGCTAAAAGGCATTGAAATGTGTAATGAGCCCATCTTGAGTGGAAATACTGATCTAATATATGAGGTAAGAATCCATGTGGCTTAGGTACATGAGGATGTGGTATATGAGGATGTGGAATATGCAAAGTGTCCCATAAGTTTTTCAATTTTAAACTGCACCTTAAACCTAAATTATTGTGATCAGTAAACCTTTATAAAATGTTTGCTTTGAACCTTATATCTAATTATTTAAAATTTTGCAATGGGTTTTAATCCCTTTAGCAATATGAATACAACATATGAGATACTTATTATTAAATATAGAGGCATATTAAATTTAAATGTTACCAGGCGATAAATTAATAAAAAAACCACGAGTTAAAGATCTATCTCCAACAACTTTTGAGGTTTTGGAGCGTCGGGTCACATCTCGTGCATTTTCTTCTCCTGCCATTATAGTGTTCGTATTTGTTATCTTAGCACTATTAGGCACACTTTTGCTGATGGCTCCATTTTCTCATAATGGAGATGGATTTGCTCCTATAAGTATTGCTTTTTTTACTGCAACGTCTGCTGTTACTGTTACTGGCCTGATAGTTGTGGACACAGCATCATATTGGACCAATATCGGTCACGGCATCATCCTTACTCTGGTTTTTGTCGGTGGGTTAGGATTCATGACAGTAGCCGCATTTATGGTAACTATATTTGGACAAAGAGTATCTATTTCTCAAAGGTTACTCATAAGAGAGACATTGAGTAGAGATCAAATTGGTGGATTGCAACGTTTATCGGTATCTATAGTGTTAGTTGCTATTACTATTCAGATAGTTGCATTTATAGCATTTTTGATTCGGTTCTTATTTATTTATGATGTACAAGAATCAGCGTTTCAAGCTGTGGCAATGTCAATTTCATCTTTTAATAATGCTGGATTTGTATTTTTTCCAGAGGCAGAAGGATTGGCAGCCTACCAAAATGATTTTTTTATATTAGGAATTCTTTCTGTTTCTATTATTTTAGGAACACTTAGTTATTGGGTTGTTTCAGACATTTTTTCAAAACGAAATTTCAGACTTTATTCTTTAGTTACGAAGATAGTTATAGTTATGACTTTACTGCTTATTGTATTAGCAGCTATGTTTATATTTGTATCCGAAGGCTCGAATACACAAACTATGGCAGATCTTCCACTTAAAAACAAAATTGCCGTTTCATTATTTGAAGGAATAAGTGGCAGAACAGCTGGATTTAGCACTATAAATTACTCAAATGCAAATCCGGCAACTGATGTTTTCTTAGCCTTGATGATGTTTATAGGAGGTGCTACTGGTTCTGTGGCAGGCGGAATAAAAGTGACAACTTTTTTTATTATTGTTTTGGCAATAATAACTATTATTAGGGAAAAATCTCATGTAACTGCATTTGGTAGAGAGATAAGTGATGATACTGTTAAAAGGTCTTTTGCCGTCTTTGCTGTTTCTTTAGCATTGGTTTTTTCATGTGTTTTGGTTCTAGCTCTTACGAATAGTCATATTTTAGTAAGAGATTTAGTATTTGAATCTTTTTCTGCTTTTGGTACAGTAGGATTATCAACAGGGGCGTCAGGAGATTTAAATGTTGTTGGGCGTATAATTGTTGCAATTACAATGTTGATGGGTAGGGTGGGCCCATTAATAGTTGGTCTTAAAATGGTTGTATCTACATCGGAAGGAGTTACTTTTAAATATCCAACTGAACCGGTTACAATTGGTTAATAATTAGTATGATAGTGAGTTTTTTATATGATTAAAAAGCAAGTTGCTGTTATTGGTATGAATAGGTTTGGGGTTAGTACGATACGAGCCCTTTATAATCTTGGACATGACGTTTTGGCTATTGATCGTGATGAAGAAAGGGTTCAAGCTGTTTTAGGGCAAGCTACGTATGCTATTACAGCGGAGTGTACCAACGAAGCTGCTCTTAGAGACTTAGGGGTTCATGATTATGACGCAGCGGTTGTTGCTATTGGTACAGATATTGTCTCCAGTGTTATGGCTTCGGTTTTATTAAAAACCATAGGTGTTAAGTTTGTTGTTGCCAGAGCTCAAGACGCATTACATGCAAATACCCTAAGAAGAATTGGTGTTGATAGGATTGTTCAACCTGAAGAAGAGATGGGGACACGACTTGCACATAGTTTTTTTAATACTAGTGTTGAAGAATATATAGAATTAACACCTAATTATGGTATAAGTAGGTTTAGAGTTCCAGAAAGATTTGATGGAACCACTTTGGAAGAATTAGGGTTTTCATCTCCTAGAGATAGTTATGGATTAACTCCTATCGCTTTATGTAGGAAGCGTAAAGTTACGTTAAATCCAGATTTAACGTTTAAGCTGAAATCTAGTGATTTTGTTATTGTTGCAGCACATGATTCTGATCTGGAATCTCTTGATAGTGTTTCTGAGTTAATAGATCAAGAAAACAATATGAAGTCAGATAACTAATCGGGTAAGATAATGTTATTAACTGTACTTAATGGTACTGATACGGATGATTTAGTAATGGAAACGGCATGTAAGATTGCCCGCCATACTAAAGATAAGATTTTGTGTGTATATATTATTGTAGTTCCACGAAACAAACCAATTGATCAAGAAATTCCAGCATATACTAATATGGGTGAACGCACACTGCAGCATGCTGAAGAAGAAGCAATGAAATTTAAAATTAAGATTAAAGGTCAAATTTTACAAGCTAGATCTAAAGGTGTTTCTATCGTTAATTATGCAAAAGAAGAAATGTGCGAATTGTTAATTCTAGGAATAACCAAAGATTCATTAGATAATAAACAATTGTTAGATCCTGATACTAGATATGTTTTGCTAAACTCTAATTCTAAAGTAATTACTTGTAGACTATGACTTCAATATGAGAAATAATATTGTAAACCTAGTTTTTGTAGGACGTTAAGTATGAATCAAAACAATGAACCTGCTCATTTATATAGATCTCGCAGAGTTTTAATTTTAGGCTGTGGATATATTGGCATGGATATAGCTTTAAGGTTATCTGAATCTGGTAATTTGGTTAAAATAATGGATATTGATTCATCTACTTTTTCACGAATACCTATTGAGAGATTAGAATCTAATAGAATACAGGCAGTACACGGAGACGGAACCTTTGCAGATGATTTAAGAAGAGCATCTGTTGATCATCAAATTGATGTTTTTATTGCAGCTTCTGGAGTAACTTCAGTAAACATTATATCTGCACAACTTGCACAACATATTATTAAAATACCTAATGTGCTTTGTGTGGTAGATGATGAGGATATAGAAGAAATTTATTCACAAATAGGATTGCAAATTTTAAATAGACGTAAATTGGCTGTAGAGCACATATTAATAGATGCTATGGAACAAAATAAGTAGAGGTTATATGTATACAGTAATACTTGGGGGAGGATTGATTGGGACCGGTATAGCTAGGTGGTTAATTGAAGCTGGATCTGAAGTTACTATTATAGAAAATAATTCTGACAAAGTACATCTTATTAATTCTTCTTTAGGGGACGTAGCTATTATTGGAGATGCTCTTAAAATACATGACTTGGAAAAAGCTGGAATAGAAAGAGCTGATTCTTTTGTTGCCACAAGTTCAAGAGATGATATTAATTTAATGTCTTGTCAAATTGCAAAAGAAAATTATGGTGTTGTTAATACAACTTCGCTAGTATTCAATCCTGGGAATAATGATTTTTTTAAATTGCTTGGAATATCTACTACATTAAATGTTACTGACACAATTATTGAATCTATAGCTTCTGCCACTGCGGAAACTTTTGTTGAAGAGGTGTGATACTTTTGTGAAAATTGCTTATTTGGGACCTCCTGGATCGTATAGTGAAGAAGCAGTTAAAAATTGGGATTCTACGGCTGAATTAATTCCAGTAGACTCTATACATGCTGTCGCAAAATGTGTTTCTGATGGGAAAGTAGATCATGGTATGGTTCCTATTGAAAATAGCATTGAAGGTGGAGTTACGTCTACCCTTGATTTACTTATTCATGATTTTGACTTATCAATTAGTGGTGAATCTGTCCTTACTATTAAGCATTGTTTGATGGGACAAACAAATTTAGATATGTCAAAAATAACAAAAATTTTTTCTCACCCACAGTCTTTAGGACAATGTAGAAACTTTTTAAATACAATATTGCCATCAGTCGAATTAATTGCATCATTAAGTAATTCCCGAGCAGTAGAAGAAATGATGAACGGAAAAGACAATACTATTGCTGCAATAGCTAGTGAAAGGGCTGCAAATATTTATAAAGCTCAAATTATTAAAAGAGATATTCAAGATAATCTAAACAATGCGACAAGATTTGTGCTGTTGAGCCATGTAGACCATGCTCCAACAGGTAATGACAAAACATCTTTGTGTTTTGAATATGATGGTGATGCTCCAGGAATATTAAGTGAATCACTAAGAGAATTTGCATCAAGAGATATAAACTTAGTTAAAATTGAATCAAGACCTAACAAAGTTGACTTGGGCAAATATGTATTCTTTGTGGACATAGAAGGCCATAGAACTGAAGATAAAGTTATGGCAGCTATATCTGTTCTGGAAACTCAGGTTTCAAAAATTAAAATTTTAGGATCGTACCCTAACCAATAAAATTAGCCTATTGTTCTTTAAGTATATCTTCTTCAGGACTTATATCCTCTAAAGTTTCTTTGTCTCTTTTATTTAAAGAATCTCTAATGTTAGTTATTGCAGGAGTGATTTTTTCTGCCAAAGTATCTACAGTTGGACCAAGGTTAGATCTTAATAATTCAGTTAGTGTATCAACTTGTTCTCTTAAGTATTCAGTTTTTTCATTTACCTCTGACCGTGTTTCTTTACCTGGTTTAGGGGCAATTAGAATACCTACTACTGTGCCAATTATTCCACCTAATAGTAATCCTGTAGTTAAATTGGAGTCTTTTTTAGACATTTTATTCTCCGTTTGTTATCTAGTCGTCGTCATTATTTTGTTTCGTACCTGTTACAAAACGTACTATCTTCATTATCGCAGATCCGTTGATAGATTGCTCTGCGACTGAATTAGAGATGCTTTCTACAGTTTTTGATGTGTTTTTCAATGAATCTAATATAGTATTTATTTTCCGTAGTAAAAATATCACAAATAAACAAAGCGTACTTATTGATACTATTAGTACAATATCTCTTATAACTGCTATTGTTTCTTGTAATGTCATATTTTTTACTCTATTAAGGTTGAATTAACATTCTTAAAGATCCTGAAGGATCTTTTTTCTGAGTTAGTATTTGATGTTGGTTTTTTTCTGTCCATAAAATTAAATCGTAAGTATTTAATACATCTGGAATTATTACCTCCAATATAGAAGTTGGAGTTTTGGATATTTGATCACTTAATTCAGCAATTATTCCAGCACAGTTTTTATTTGTTCCATCAATTACGATCCAGTCGTTATCTGAAGTCTGGGTAGATGAGCTATTTTGATTGTGGACATTTATTTCGCCAGTTGCTCTTAAGTCTAGTTGAGTTTTAAATTCAGCAACAGACTCCCAGTAAACTCTTGCGTCTCTATCGCCTTTTTGACAAACAGCTCCTCTAACTCCGACTATATCAGGATTGACTCGTGCTAGTTCATCTAAATCAGACATCTTTAAATGACCTGATAATGCCGTACTCATTCCTAATTCTTTACCTTCCATCACCATTTCTTTCAATCGCTCTTCAGGGAAAAAGTCAAAAAGATTTCGGCCATCTTTTACTAATGTGTCAATTAAAAACCCATCACAGTTGCTTTCTTTAGCTAATTTAACCATTAAGTCAGGATCAAGTCCTCCATCATGTAATAGATTGTCTGCGAATAAAGATCCGATTAGTTTTGTGTTTGTGCCCTGTAAAGCTTCTTTAGAAGCCTGTAGAGTCTCTAAAGCTAATTCGTAATCACTAACCATAAATCCTACTTTTACTGAAGTAGCATCAATAACGCCAGCAGCATAAACAGCCATTGCGACAGTACCTATTTGATTTGGTACCACTCCTAATGTGACACTGGCATGATGTGCAGAAGGTACTTCATCTCGTACTTGTTTTACCACATTGGGATGAGCTGAACCAACCAAAGCTTCTTGCAAGTTTTTAACATCAACTATGTCGGCACCACCTTTAAGTGCCTGTTTTGCTTCGTAAAGGTCTTGTACGCTAACCATTAAGATCATAATTATTTAACCTGTTCCTTTTTTAAAATTTAAGCACTTCTTTAATATCTTTTTCTAGATCGGCCTTTTCTTTGGGAGATAGGTCGACTAGAGGTTTTCTGACATGTCCACCTGCCATTCCCATTATTTCTCCCCAGTATTTACACATTGCTGCAGGTAAAGCCCCGCCCATTTTTTGTACAGTGTATTGCCACCATTTGTTTGAGACATCTTTTATAGGAGCTATATTTTGGTTGTAATATTCTAAGTCTAAATCGCCATCCAGTACTTTATTAATGTAATTAACATAATGATTATTTTCTTTAGTATCAAATCTCCAATCTGAAGTATTTGCAAACATTACTTGTTGTTCGAATCCTAGTTCTCTTCCTTGAATGAAAATTCCTTCATCAGGAGTACTAATTATTGCCTTAGATCCTATTCTCATATGAGCTTCAACTGATAATTCTGGATTAAAACTAGCTTCTTTTACACCTACAACATTTGGTATAGAGCAAACTTTTTCTAATCCATCAACGCTCATAACAATTCCAAATTGAGGAGAGTTATAATACATAATAGCTAGATTCGTATGATCTGCTAATGAATTGACCCATTCAATTACTTGCTCTTCTTTATTTGTAACAAAGTAAGGCGCTGCTACTACTAGTAAGTCAAACCCAACTTTTTCAGCATGGTCAGCCAGTTTAAGCATTTCTTTTTCAGATGTATGGGATACGTGTGCCGCGGAGAGAATGTTCCCATTTGATTCATCAGCAACAATATCATAAATTTTCATGCGTTCTTCTTGAGTTAAGGTCCAAAATTCGCCCATGCCCCAAGTGCATCCTGCTCCATTGACTCCCAGTGATTTAATATGCTGAATATTTTTGCGAAGACCTGTTTCATCAACTTCATCATTTTCTGTGAATGGAGTCATCAATGTAGACCATTGGCCACGAACATTTTCTTTGGCCCAGTCAAAAGCTTCAGTCTTGCTGTAATTTGCCATCAGTATCCCCTCTGTTTTGTATTTATAATATTAAGATCTGAATTTAGAAAATATAACAATATAATTCTTACCTAATATTATGATATTTATGAAAGGGTAAAGGTGTCAACAAAAAATAGTTTAAAATAACAGAATTGTAGCTACAGTTCTGTCACTCAGTCTTTCATAGCAGTTTTATATTGAGTCCTAATACAACGCGTGCAAACATACAATTTTTTTCTTTCACCGTTTATTTCAACAGTAGCTTTTTGAATGTTTGGGCTCCACCTAGTTTTTGTTCGTCTTTTTGAATGACTCACATTATTACCAGACATACCACTTACATTACAATTTGGAATTTGACAAACTGCCATTTTAAAAATTGACGGTAACCGCCCCTCGCTGAAATTTTGTTATTTAAATTGATGTACTACTTATTATAATGGTATATTAGCTGAATTCAACTATCAAAACTAACACATTTTTTATTGTGTAGATATTATACTACGTATATTATGGCTACTGAAACAACAAATTTAGATTTATTCATAAATATGTTTGATGACTCAGTCGCATATTTTTCTAGGCATGTAACATTAGTTAACGACCTTAATGTATTTCCTGTCCCAGATGGTGATACAGGAACGAATATGTATCAGACACTTTTGGGTATGCAAACTAGAGTTAATCAAGAAACACCAGATAATATCTCTGAGTATTGTGATCTATTAGCAAATGCAGCTTTATATGAAGGCCGTGGTAATAGTGGAGTAATATTATCTCAAATATATAGAGGTATTGCTGAAGGAGTTACAAATTGTAGCTCTGTAGATTTCAATATCTTATTAAACGCATTCTCTTTAGCTAGAGATTTTGCTTATAATTCAGTAGTCAATCCTGTTGAAGGAACAATGCTTACGGTTCTGAGCGACTTAGTTATTGCTTTAGTAGATCAAAAAGAACAAAATATTTCGATTTGCGAATCACTAAATTTATTGACTAATGTGGCTCAAAAATCTGTTGATGAAACTCCAGAAAAATTAGATGTCCTGAAAGAAGGAGGAGTTGTAGATTCGGGAGGATATGGGTTAGAAATTATACTTAGGGGAATGATACTTAAATTTGTGGATTCTGATCCAATTAAAGAACCTATTTATGAGAGAGTACCGGATTCCTTTGGTGAAGGTATAAAAAATATTATTTCAGATCACACTTTAGAAAATGAAGAGTACGGTTATTGCACCCAATTTATTTTACATACGGATGCTGATATTTCTCTTCAACGAGAACTCTTTGCTAAAGTTGGCACATCAATTGTAATTGCAGGGCATAAAGATTCTTTCAAAATTCATTTACATGCTGAAGATCCAGGACCTGCAGTATCTGTAGCCATTGGGTTAGGCACAATATCTGATGTCTCATTTGAAGATATGGAATCTCAATCACAAATCACATTAGATTCCCGTAATCAAATAGGATTCCACGTTAATTCCCAAGTAGTCGAAATGTCAGAAGATGACGATACGCTTTTGGTTGTTGTATCTACAGGTGAAGGAATTAAAAATTTGTTTTTTGATGCTGGAGTTGCGGTAGTTATAGATGGTGGAGACACTTTAAATCCAAGTGTTGCGCAAATTGTAGATGCTATAGATACAGTAAAAGCTAGACAAATTTTGATATTGCCGAATAATAAAAATGTTACTGCAGCTGCTACAGAAGCTACAAAGTTGTTTGATACTGATGTACTTGTATTGCCGACACATTCAATTCCAGAAGGTATTGAATGTGCGATAACATTTGATCCTTCTATGACTGCTCAACAAAATATGGATGCTTTGGAGCCATTGATTGAAGATGTAAGAACGATTTCTATATTTCCTGCTTCAAGGAATGTGGAAATAAATTCAATTGATATTCCTGAAGGCCAATATATATCTATGTTAGATGGTAAATTCCTTTCGACATTAAACAACTCTTTAGATCTATTAGTAGATTCTATTAAGTCTATAGACTCTTCTAACAGAGAGCAGGTAATGGTTTTAGTAGGGAAAGCTAATGAAAATTCAAATATTTCTCGTGTTGAAGAAAAATTAGAACGTCATTTTGGAGATTTATCTTCTGTCGGAATTGAAATACATTATGGCGGACAACCTAATTATGACTTCTTAGTGTCAATTTTGAATTAACTTGAAACCCATAATATTAAATAAGATTTTGTAATATGAATCGAATAGTTTTATTAGGTACAGGTGGTGGACCCAAGATTTGGGCAGAAAGATCTCAGCCTTCAAGTGCAATTGTAATTGGAAACGATGTTTATGTAATTGATGCCGGTGATGGTGTCTGCACACAGTTATCTAAATCAGGTATTGATACTAATAACATTAAAGCTATATTTATTACACATAATCATTCTGATCATGTTGCGGATCTAGGTACCCTTCTCCTAAGATCTTGGCAAAGTGGCCATCCAGGTAAGGTCCAATGCTTTGAACCCAAACCAATAAATGAAATGATTAATGCGTATAAAAATTATATGAAATGGGATATTGAATTGCGGATACAAGATGAAAATAGACCAGAATTCGAATGTTTGTATACTGTAAATGAAATTTGTGAAAGTTTGAATATTTATTCAGATCAGAATATAAAAGTAGCATGTATTACGGTGCCTCATGGAGCTTCAAAACCAAGTTTTGCTTACAAATTTTTAATTGGAGATAAAACTATCATTTTTTCAGGAGACACATCTAAAAATGATAAATTAATAAACTTCTCCCGAAATGCAGATTATTTGATACATGAAGTACTTAATTTAGATGGAGTTGATGCGATAATCGAAAAAACTCATCCAGGGAATCAAGCATTTAGGAATCCTATTATTGAATCGCATACGACTATGGAAGAGGTAGGCGAAGTAGCTAGAGACTCTAAAGTAAATACTTTGATTTTGAATCACTTGGTTCCGACAGCGTCTCCTTTGTATGATAAAAAAGAAATTTGGGAAGAAGGGGTTTCTAAAACTTTTTCAGGCAATATTATTGTTGGTGAAGATCTTTTAGAAATAGAACTGTGACTTACTATCTGTTGAGTAGGACATTTTGATGTTAGATAACAATAAGACTATTTACGCTTTAATGAAAATACTAAGATTAGAAAAGCAACTTGCTTTTACTAATGAAGCCGTTATAGGTGGTATTGATTCTTTTTTAAATTTACATAAGCAAAATTTAGATTTTATCCCAAATATATATGATATTGAATACTCTGTTTTGGATTTCAATAAACGTAAATCTTGGGTGAATCATGTGCTTTCAATTATTGATAAAAGTGCGAATGATAATAAGGTCACTTTTTCAATTAAAGATGACCCTACTAAGTTAAATGGTTTTCCTAAAGGTAACTTTGCTGAAAAAATATCTAAAGCTTTTTTAATTAACACAATAGAAGATCTTATTTATAACTTTCCTGATAGACACGATGATTTTAGTAATTTACAAAATATTAAAAATTTGCGAGTTGGGGTGGTACAGACAATTAAGGTTAAAGTGATAAATATTTCTATTCAGGGAAAAGATAAATCAAAGCAAAGGGTGCAAATTAGAGCTATTGATGATTTGAATGATCGAATAACTTTGACATTATTTAACCAGCCGTGGGCTGTCAAAAATATTATTAAAGGAACTAGTGTTTTATTTAGCGGAGAAGTAATTAATTTTAATGGTCAAATAACTATTAAAAGCCCTCAGTATGAATTATTTCAAAGTGGAGTTTCAAATATTCATACTGGTCGTATAGTTCCTGTATATTCATTAACTTCTGGGGTTGCACAAAAAACAATGCGCCGGGCAGTTAGATTAGCTTTGGTGCAATGTAGCGATCAAATTTGTGATTTTATGCCAATAGAAGTTTTGAGTAGAACTAATTTAATTTCTAAAAAAGATGCTATACGTAAATTTCATTACCCTAAAAATGAAAAAGAATTTATTGAAGCGAGGAGGCGATTGTGTTTCGATGAATTGTTTTTGATGCAATTAGTTTCGGAGCAACGTCGAAAGTCTTGGAAATCCGATGTTAAATCAATACCGTTAAACAGTGACAAACTATCTATTTTCTTGGATTCTTTACCATTTTCATTGACGAATTATCAGGAAAAAGTAATTTCTCAAGTCTGTTCAGATATATCTCAATTGGAACC
>Ga0315316_10001765_pt1 | contig 15366 bp, 23 predicted proteins | sample M160m3416metaG_FD_203702 | JGI IMG/M metagenome (GOLD analysis project Ga0315316, IMG submission 203702) | Ammonia-oxidizing marine archaeal communities from Monterey Bay, California, United States - M1 60m 3416 | ecosystem: Environmental > Aquatic > Marine > Intertidal zone | place: USA...
GTTTTCTATTGTTGTAGCATTTGCTGCTGAAGCATCTGCATTATATCCTATTAGCCTACCATGAGGCAAGTAAAAGAAATCTCCTGCAGGTAAAAGCATTGTTGAATAATTAGTAGCATCACTAACCTCATCAACATTTGAATTATTGTCATAAACCATATTTGTGAATTGTATTTCTGCAGGAACATCTCCCATGTTATAAACACAAAAGGCTTTTATAGAAGCTACAGTAGCAGTTCCCTTTGTTCCACTTACTGATAATATTTGTATAAAACCATCTGTATTGTCTACCTCTTGGGTATTTTCAAATACTTGATTATACCCCTTTGCTTTTGTAAAAGCATTTTTTCCTAAACTTAAATTAACATTGACATTTGCCATCTTTACTCCTTTTACCTTAAATGATATTTTACTGTTGCATTAATTGTATAATCTGAATTTACTGACGAGTCTGCTCTAAAAAAGAACATCAAAACTTTACCTGCATTTACATCTGCTGTTGATATAGTCATTTGATTGTAATATGCTTGTTCATAACCTGCATTTGTTACATCTGATGAATAAGCTGCAACTGCACCACTGCTTAAATCTCCTGATGTTGCAGAATTTCCTGAATCTACTGTATAAGACATTAAATGTGCTCTTGTAGTTTCTCCAGTTGCTGCATCTCCACCACTCCACCAAACAACTCTATCTATTGTTATGTCATCCATAACGTACCACATAACACCAACCATATCATCTGCTGTTGTTGCTATTGTAAATGAAGTAGCAGGGTCTGTTCCTGTTCCACCACCAACAAGTGCTTGATTTGCTATGCTGTTAAATGGAACTGCATAATGATTACCAGCAGAAGTACCTGCCCATACACTATCTCCACTTCCTATTCCAAATTGAGCATATTGTGTATTTACAGTATGTTGCCCTATGCCTGCCTTAACTAAATCATTTGTAGAATCAACTGCGACTAAAGCATTTCCATCTTTGTCGTTTATAATTGTATTTGTGGTAGAATCTGAAGCAGGTTGCATTTTTACATTTTGAGTAGATAAATATAAAGCAGTAGAATCTCCATCTCCACACTTTATTTGTTTGATAGTTGTAGATAGTCCTGAATTACTATTATCAGTTTGCAAAACATCTTTATATACATCTTTTAATGATTTTCCTGTAAAACTCATTATTTACCTTCCTTTTTACCCTCAGATTCTTTTTTTAATTCTTCTAATTGTTCAAGTTTGCCAGCAGTTTTTATATATTCTTGCTCAATAAGTTTCATTTTTTTCTTTATTTCTTCTATTTTCTCATCGTAATTTAACATTATTTCTCCTAAATTAAAAATTAGCCATTAAAATTTGCCTTATATACAAAATCTGCTCCTCTAATAGGTGGTATATTAGATAACTTTGCTTTATGGTATTTTTTTAAATCACTCTTTCTAACTGCATTAATCCAATGTAAACTTGGTTTTAAAAACTTCTTATTGTCTATTAATTTAAATCCACCAATCTTTTCTATTTTATTAATAATAGTTTTGCAATCATAGACATTGTAGAACCAACTATCTATAAAATGATTCAATTTATTTAATTCTTTTTTATTTAATTTATCCTTATCACACTTAACCACTATTTCATTTATATATAATTTTCCATTAGGTTTTAATATTCTAATACATTCTTTAATAACTTTTTCAAAATTAGAATATCCCATAGATTCACAGAAATAAACTATATCAAATGTATTATCTTTGTAATTTGTTTTTGTGAAGTCTTGTATAGATAAAGAACAATTATTTAAATCTTTCAATGTTTCTTTAGCAATTTCAACTTGTTTATTACTTACATTGATTCCATCAATTTTAGTATTTGGATATAATGATGCTATTTGTTTCATTACTCCACCAACACCACAACCACAATCAAGTATTCTTTCACTTCCCTTAATATCCATTCTTTTAGATAGCCATTTACCCTGTTTTTTATCATTCTCATATGGTTTAAATGCTTGAAGTATTAATGTCTTATTAAAAAGAAATTTCAATTTATCAGTATAATATCTGTTGTAATAATCTTTAATATAGTTTATATCTTTCATTAAAAATTAGCTCCAAAGAAATTAGCATTATAAGATACAGCGTCTCCACCTGCTACTGTATATTCTAAATATGGTCTATATGATGAAGTCGAATTATCTATTTGAAGCATCCAAAAAGTTCTTTGGTCAATAGCAGAATTAGTAGTAACTGTACTAGCATAGCTTCCATCATAACTATTTAAATAGTATTGGTCATAATCAATTATAGAAAATTCAAAAGTATCATTATCCTCTATATCTGTTTTTGCTGTTGAATTTAAAGTAGCAGATTCATCTGCATAATTTAAAGGTGAATCTCCACCTTGTGCTGTTCCTATACTGAAATCAAGAAAATAACCAGCTGATTCAGTTCCATCAATAACAGTTTCAGAAGAATATTCAGTAACATCATCAGCGTCCCAATCTGATGTAAATCCATCAAAATCGTTCCATAATGCTGCTCCAGTATTACTTCCACTTGATGCCTTTAATAGTATAATACTAATATCTTCAGGAATACTTTGACTTGACTGGTCAGAAGAAGCGTATGCTCCTTTACATTTAAATTCTAAATCACTAACAGTTGTGCTTATTCCTGATGAATCAAATTTAAAATGTGATTGAATATACTTATAATGTCTTGTTGTTGTTGTTGATTTCCCTATTGTTACTGTTGAAACCCAGCCTGCATCTCCACAAGTTACTATTCCTCTTTCGTGGTTTGAACCACCATCATCAATAGCTGCTGTTGCTGATGTTGCATTTCTTATTCCAGTAAAACTTGAGCTTGTTTTTTTAACAGTGCTTCCAGTGGAATAATCAAATTTTATAGCAGAGTCGTCTGTGTGATTAGTAGATAATGTTGCATCTATATATTTAATATTAGAATTATCAGAAAGACACCCTTCTGTGTCAAAATATTTAGTATATCTAAAACTGCCATCTTCATTATCTGTTAATGTATGTGTTGTTTTAAGTTTTATTTCTTCATAATCCTTATCAAAAATTACAGGTTTGTTTATATATATGCTTTCATTACTAATCTTAAATTTAAATCTATTATTTATTGGTTCATAATAATTAGTTCCAACAGTTATTCTTAAATCTTTATTAAATCTATTATTTATTGCAGTATGAAAGTCATCTAATGATATATCCATATATGAAGTATCTTTAAATGTTTTTCTTTCAAATAATGTTTTAATATCATCAGATATGTCTTTTGTATTAATAAATGCAAAGAATACATTGTCATCAGCAAAATATCCACCTACTTTTTTCTTATCTTTTATAAAATAAAAACCATCCATATATTCTTGTCCTGAATAATCTTCACCATCTTTATAAAGACTGCATCCATATATATCTGCTAAATTGTAAGCCATAATATCTAAATAGTTCTCAATATTGTGCACTTTAGCAACAAATATCAAACAATCTTTATAGTACATACCACTACCATTTTGATATAAACTATTATCTAATATATATTGACTTAAATCAGAATCTCCAAATTCTTCTGCATCTGAATATTGTCCTGTTGTAATATAGTCGTTTGTTATTTTAAAAACTTTTGCATCTATATATGGAATATCTTTATCTTCAGAAAATATGTTATTTAAAGTTATATCAGTAACACCTGCTTCAATATCGCCAAGATTAGTTAAATTAAAACCATAATCTCTTATAGTTGTTTCTTCAGAATATTTGTCATTTTGTATTTCCATTCCTTTTGAATATATATCAAATTCAATTTTAAAATTATTAAAACCTTTGTTTGTTTTAACAAGTTGAAATATTCTTGATGCTCTCAACCTTATCTCTAAATCATCTTCAACATTAAATTCTTGTGATTCTCCATCAAGTTCTACATTAATTAAGCTAAATTCTAATTGCTGTGTACCAAGATGTTGATTATTATCAGGTCTAATACCAACGACTTTGTGAGGATTATTGCCCTTTCTTTTCCCTACACTTAATATACCTTTATTCATTAAAGATATATCTCCAATAGTAGATGTAGTATCATTAAAAGTATGGTCTATATCATCATAAGTTCCATCAGGTTTTTTATAAAACAATGGAGCTCTTTTGTCATAAATTCTAAATTTATTATCACTTACTTGTACTTGTGTTCTGTTAATTGGATTCCACATTAGAATTGAAAATCCAATGATGCTACACCATAAGCTATTTCATTATCTGCATCCCAAAAAAATGAAACAATATCCACGTGATTAGCATCTGTTGTTAGAGTAGGGTTACTTCCACCTGCAAACTTAACTGTTGCACTTCCATTAGCAGCATTTCCTGCACTATCAAATGCTAACCATCCATCTGCTGCAACAGTCCTGCTCCCTGTCCCATCTTGCTTTAGCATTAATACAAAATTACCTGAAGTTGCAGGAAATTTAAGATTTAAATCAGCTATATTTCCACTTCCAAAGGTTACAAATTGTTTGTTGCCTGTTTTAAAATCTACATCAGTATCTGAAGCATTATATGTAGGTGTAACTAAATCAAAGCCTACACCACACCCATCAAACTCTACATGACCATCAGCCTCAATATTCAAATGTGCAGCAGCAGCTGCATTATCTTTTGTTAATATTGTAGATTCACCATGTTCATCAGATTTTACTTGAAAATAATCACCTGTTCCTGAATTTCCTTCAGAATAAAGAGTGTGATAAGAAACTCCCCCATAAACAAGAAATTCTGCGAATTGAGTTCCTTGATTTTTAAATGTTGTTGTTCCATAAGTATGAGCATCAAGGTGTATGTACCCACTTGAATCCCAAGTGCAAGTTCCTGTTACAATAGTATCTAAAGAAGAAATTGTTAAATCTCCACTTGAATATGTTACATCTGATAAATCATCTAATGCACTTACACCACCTGCCAAAAGACTTGTTGCAGTTCCACCATCTGTTTTGAAGTATAAAACATCACTATTTACATATAAAGTTCCATACCCACTTGCAGGTGTATCTACATCTCCATTATCTTTTATTACTATACCATCACTATTAAACTTAGCATCTCCACCTGTAGCATTTAAAACTAAATCTCCAGCACTTGTGCTAATATTCATGCTTGTAGCCCCAAGAATTAAAGCACTTGTACCTGTATCCCCTCCAAAACTAAATGTAAGTTTATTAGTTGTACTTCCTTCTTGGTAGACATTAAACTCTCCACCAACTATATCTAAATCTCTTGCTTCTAAAAGGTCGAGAGTAGTTTTCCCATCTACTTCAAGTGTTGATTCAATTTTAGTAGCTGAAGTAAATCTTATATTATCTTTTGCTACTTCAATAGGAGTAACTTCTTTGCCTATAGTAATTGGTATTAATTCGTCTCCCAAAGGCTTATCTTCTAATATCTCAATAGGATTGTTTTTTCTTGGCTCAAAAGAGCCTTTAGATAAAGATTTTATATTTGGGAGACTACTTCTTGGCATTATTTTTTAGGTCTTAATTTTTCAAATACAGGTTTTAATATCATGTCAAACAACATATCATCATATTTCGTGGGGCTTAACTTGACTACTTTTTCTAATACCATAAATCCAAGCAAACACCATTCCCAATTAGCTATTATCCATTCATTCATGTTACTTCTCCTTTTTTTCTAATTTTTTTAATCTTTTGTCTATACTACTTTTATCTCGTTTCGTAAATAAAGGAGGATGTGAATCCTTCTTTAGTCTTGCAACTTCTTTTTCAAGTTGCTCAATATATTTTCCATATTTATTTAAATTCTTTTGAACTTGTTTCATTTGCCTGTCAAGTTCATTATCCTTATTAACATAATCATCTATTCTTTTAAGATTATGTTTTCTTTGTATGGCTTTGTAAATAGCATTAAATATTGCCTTTACTATTAAAGTCTGTATCATAAAAGAACACCTACAAGTGTTATGGCAATAGTGAGCAATGAAAATAATGTTGCTCCTATTGCCTTTAATTTTGTTATGTTGTTTTCTGCTTTATTTAAGCGACCATTAACTCTTTCTAAATGTTCAAAATTTGCATCTACTTTTTCTTTTATATACATGAGATGTGTCATTACACCATCTCTATATTCATTAATATTTTTTGTTTTCATTCCTCTCCTGCATACGAAGATACTTGTCCTTTAACCCATTGCCAGAAAGGTGGGCTATGACCTCTACAAGAGTCTTGAAGCTATTTTCAATGCCTTTCTGTTCTAATTGCATTTTTTTCTGTTGGTCTATTAATTTAACTATAATTCCTTCAACACGAGTAAATGATTCTCTCAATTCTTTCTGCAACTCATCTTGAATAAATTTATTTTGTTTTTGTATAAATAACCAAAAAGCACAAGCCACCACAAGTGGAAGCCCATATCTTTCCAGCAACATCAACCAATCCATTACTCAAAAACCTCCTCTACAGTATTTTCTACAGCAAGTTTTTCAGGGATTGAATCGACTTCTATTATACCTCTATTAACTAATGTGGTATAATCTTCAAAAGAAATTCCAAATATTCCCCAGCACAATGGAAGCTCTACACCTTCTTTTAATTTTATTTTCATATAAAAATCCTATAAATCATTTTAACAACCCATATAAAAAAAATTAAAATACTACCCCATATAAGCATTGAACACCAAATTACAAAAATTTGTTCAAAAGTAGTTATCCTTTTATTACTTCTCCCCATAAACAAGTTTTCCCATTTATAATTTGAATTATATGGACTGTAAATAACCCTTTTTCAAAAAAATCTACTATAGCAAAAGCATGAGCCCAATTTATAGGTCTGCCTCCAAGCCAAGCATTCTTATCCTTTGACATGTCTTTTAAACATCCAATGCTCCAAGCAGATTTAGCCCCATCTTCGTGAGTAGCACTCATCTGTTGTAAATCATGCCAATGTCCATACATAACATTACATCCCATCTTTCTTATATGATTCGCAGTATGGTATTGACCTCCATATAGATGCCCATGATAAAACCTTAATTTACCCATTTTTAACCTGTCGCCAAATGGATAATATTTATAACCTCTACCCTTTAAATCAACAGCATTTGCAAATTTATATTGAGGAATATAAGGATATTTCTCAACTGCCATGTTAAGCCAATTATCATGATTTCCTTCTGTTATATACCTTTCTTTACAATTTGCTTTATCTAAAGATTCGTCAATCATATCCATTCCACTATTGACGTCTTTTATATCTTTTTTAAAATCTTTTATTAAATACTCTAAAGGAGGGGCTTTTTTTCTTTTAAATCTCCAAGCTGAAAAAGCATTCCATTCACCAACATCTCCTAAATCAATATAAGCATCTGGTTTTACAATCTCTATTGTTTGCTTTAAAACGTTTATTGCTTTTTGGTCGTGTAAAGGAAAATGTTTATCAGGTGTTACGACAACTCTTTTTATGACTCCAAAGTCCTTGTTTGCCATATAATCCTTCTATATTCTTTAATGTAAGTTAATAAATTTTTTGGAAAAATAAAAATTAGAGTAAATTGCGAATGATATCACTAAGCTCTTTGCTTCTATTGGGGGTTTGTTTGTGCCAAAGGGAATCGAGCATTTCGTCTGCAGCTTCGTCATATTGTTGTGTTTCTAAATAATAGATAGTCTTTTTAAATTTTGAAAAACCTGAAAGTCCTAATTGATAACACATATTTGTTACAACATCTTGGACATCTTGTGGGCTTTCTATAAACCATTCAAAAGCATTGCAGATTCTAAGTTGTAATTCAGCTAACTTTTTTATCAATATAAGCTCTGCTATTTCTTCAGTAATCTCTAAATCTTTTATAGCAAAGCCATATCCTATAGTGTCATAACCCTCTGTGCACTTATAAACTCTCGACCTAAAGCCTTCATGTTTTTTAATTTCTTCTAATAAACCCATAAGGATTAATTTTTAGTCTTTAGCCTTTTCTTTTTTAGGCTTTGCTTGAGGTTTTGGTTTTTCTAATATTTCTATATCAAATTTTCCATATTTTTTCCATTGTTCTAATCTTGCTTTTCCTACCATATACTCAACATTAGTTCTTTTTCCTGATGGTGCAAATACACCTTTAAATACCACTTTAATATCTTTCATAAAATTTTCTCCAGTTAATGCAAGGGGAGCATAGACCCCCCTTGCAAGATTAATCAACTCAGTTAGAACTCCCTACCAAGAAGTTGTTCCTTCTTCTACGATTCCCCAACATTTAGTTTGAGAAGCATCTTGAACTAATTTAGCACCACCAATATAATCGCCAACTAATTTATGTGCGATATAATCAATGTCGTATTCTGAAGATACTGTAGGTCTTTTACTAAAACCATAAGCTAAAGCTGAATTATGGATTAAGAACCCACCAAGAACATTACCATTAGTTAATGCTCCATCACCTGAATCAACAGCATCATTATGATTTGTTGATGTGATATTGTTAGAAAGAACAACATTCATTCCCATAACTTGACCAACTAAACCATTTTGAATGTTAGCTGTGTTAGTTTTAGAAATGTGAATAAAGTCTTCTATTCTAAACAATGAAGCATATAAAGTTGGATTCAAAATTAAAGTACACTCATTAAGTGGACAATCATTTGTCATCACTACTTTAGACATATGTGCTAATGTTAAAGCATCAATAGTTTTTGCAACTGTGTTGCCTGCTATATTGATACATTCAGTAGTTAATGCTAATGCAGTCTCTACTTCTGTTTCAAATCCTAAAGCCAATTTATAGCCAATAGAATCTGCATACATAGATAACAAATCACTATTTGCTTGAACTACACCCATATCTTCAACCATTGCTGAAGCATATTTATGTGAAGTTAAAGCTAAAGAAAGAGAATCTTCTGTTGCATTAGTGTAATTTACTGGAACGTGAGGAGCTTTAGTAGCTGCATCTGCTACGTCTGCTACAGATGGGATGTTTACTGTATCACCACCTCCTGATACTAAACTTGAATAATCAGTTCCTACATTTGTCATTACCAAGTTTTTTTTGAATGAAGCCCTTACTGCTTGTGCCCAAATCTCTGGTATAAATACAGCCAATTCTGTATCAGAGGCTTGAGAAGCTGCAGGATTAGCTGAGCCTATTGTTGTTGCCATTTGTTTTCCCTCCTAAAGGAATTAAACTATCTTTCAACTGCTTTTACAAGCCTTCATTTTGATAGTTATATTTTTTAAACTCGTTTAGTTGTCTTTTTTTTGTACTGATTTAAAATATCACCCCAATTTTCCTTTAAGGAATTTTTATCATCCCAATTAACAGGCTTTTCTGGAGTATTATTTTTTGCATTACCAACAACTTCTGGAGCATTTGGTTTAATTTTATTTATTTTACTTGTTACATACTCAAGAGTGTCTAAATCTAATTTAGATAAAGACTCTCTATCCTCTTCAGGATGGCTTTCAAGCAACTTGCCTCGTCTTGAATCTTCGTACTTAGTCCATTTTTCAGCATTAGAAGTTAAACTTTCGACCTTAGAAGAAGCCTGCTCATACAAGGTTTTAAATTCTTCTTTTTCTTTAAGTTTAGATTCTTCTGCCTTAGTAAACTTTTTCTCTAATTCAACTAAGCGAGTCTCAGCATCCTGAGCCCTTTTTCTATACTTTTTGCTTTCTGCAATATACTGCTCATTAGAGCTATTTTGAGTAGTTTCTGTAGCAGGACTTTCACTTACTGTTTCTGTCCTTGCTTCTTTATTTTCTTCAGACATACTGTCTCCTTTTTTATTATAAAAAGTCTTAAATATGCTAATTTTTGCATATTTTATATATATAACTTAAATTAAGTTTAGAAATAATGCAAATTTTTGGTAAACACAGAAACACAATATAAAGAAAAGTGGTTTGAGTACATGGAATATCTTCCTCATTTTGGGCAGAAGAAACTACATTTTCCTACCAAAAAGACTGCAAGGTTTTTTGTCATGGTTTGTGGAAGAAGATTTGGAAAAACTACAGCCTCAGCTATGGAAGCTACTTATTATGCTTCTCAACCAAACAAGAGAATATGGTTAGTTGGATTATCTTATGATAAAGCCGACTTAATGTTTCGTGAAATTTGGCAGTTAATGGTGATAGGTCATTCAAATGATATTGTGAGGGCTTCAGAAAAAGATAGATTTATAAAATTCAAGTGGGGAACTACAGTTGAAGCTAAATCTGCAGATAATCCTGATTCACTTGTTGGAGAAGGTTTAGATTTACTTATCATAGATGAGGCTGCTAAAGTTAAAAGGAAGATATGGGATATGTATCTTTCTCCAACTCTTTCTGATAGAAAAGGTAAGGGTATATTTATTACGACTCCTGAAGGTTTTAATTGGATATACGATTTATTTTTATTAGGAAAAAAAGATGAATTATGGGAGTCTCATCAAGCACCATCTTGGGATAATCATTTTGCTTTTCCATCTGGAAAATCAGACCAGTTTCTTCTTGAAAGAAAAAGAAATATGTCTAAAGAGGTTTATGACCAAGAATATGGAGCTAAATTTACTTCTTTTGCAGGTCGTGTATACCCATTTGAAAGAGAATTAGATGTAGGGAATTACTCTCATAATCCTAATCTTCCTACATTTTGTTCCATAGACTTTGGTTATCGTATGCCTGCTGTTGGCTGGTTTCAAGTTTATAGAGTAGGTGGATTTTGGCATATTAATATGATAGACGAAATAGTTCATAAAACAAACATTAAAACTGATGAATTAATTTTAAAAATTAAGGAAAAACCTTATAATGTCCTTAAATATTATGGAGACCCTGCAGGTATGCAAGCTCAAGGTCAATCAGGAATGGGAGATATTGAAATTTTTAGAAAAAATCAAATAACTATAAATACAAAAAGAGATAAAGTATCAAGAAGTATAGCATCTGGTGTTTCTCATGTTAGAGGGTTTATAGAAAATGCTCAAAATGAAAGATTTTTTCATATTCACAAGAAATGTGTAGGAACAATGGAAGATTTAGAAAATTATAGATACCCAGAAGCAAAAGAAGGACAAGACCTTAAACAAGAGCCATTGAAAGATGGCTACCACGACCACAGTTGCGATATGATAAGATATTTTTTTATAAATAGATTTCCAATTAAACAAAGAGAATTTAAAGTGAGGATAAGATGATATATAACAAGCAAATGTCAGCAGAAGAAATAATTAAAAGTTCTGTTGAAACAACCAAGCAGTTAATTCAAAAAAATAAAAGAAAATGGACACGAAGAATGTTGAATTATTATGGAGGAAATGGAACTAACGAATATATAGAAGACTTTTTCTCTGCACAGGCATTTAGAGAAATTCCTTGTTACAATGCTAACTTTACAAGAAGATTTATAAATAAAATGAGCAGAATATATACTGTTGGAGCTAACAGAAATGTTAATAAACAATACGAACTGCTAACAATTAAAAAAGATGCAAGAATGAAGCACGTTGAAAGGATGACGAGGCTTTTAGGTACTGTGGCTACTCAAATTATATGGAAAGAAATAAATGGAATGTCTTATTTTGAATACAGACCTGTTTATTATTTCAATGTTCATTTAAAAGACCCTTTTACTCCTTCAGCCATAATGTACCCACTATTAATGCAACCTGAAGATGTTAGCTATATTGACCAATGCGAATGGGCTTATTGGGATGAGTCTATTTATGCACATTATGACCAAAATGGAAATATAATAGATGCTTATGAACATGGATATGGTGTTCTTCCTTTTTTATTCACACATAGAGAGGAACAAATTGATGAATTTTTTGTAGATGGTGCAAATGATATTGTTGATTGCAATGAGCACGTTAATATTGCTATGACAGAGATGCAGCTTGGGCTAAGATTCCAAATGTTTGGGCAGCCTTTTATGACAGGTGTTGATAGTGATAAAAGAATAGAAAGAGCAGGTTCTGACCAGATAATAGACCTTCCAGAGGGAGCATCTTATGGAATTGCCTCTCCTGCAGGCGACATTAATGCAGTTATCGAGAACATTAAGTTTCAAGTAGACTTAGTAGCACAAAACAACCACTTATATGTTCAATTTGCACAAGATGGAGGCGAAACTCCTTCAGGAATAGCTTTAAAAATCAAAGATTTAGAGAGGTTTGAGGATTATCAAGACGATTTAGAGCTATGGAGGATGTATGAGCATGAATTATACTATGTTGAGAAAGAAATTGCTGCTTATAATGATGTAAGGCTACCAGAAAAGTTAAAATTAGATTTTAATGAGCCTGAATATCCAAAAACTGTTCAAGACCAGATACTTTTAGATGAGCACAGATTAAAACATTACATGATTAATGATGTTGATTTATTAATTGAATACAATCAAGATTTATCTCAGAAAGAAGCTGAAAAAATTATTGAAAAAAACAAAGAATCTCGTGATGAAAGGATGAAGGAGATGTTTGCAAATAACAATCCTCTTCAGAATGAGCAAAATCAAGAAGAAAATGATGAAAAAGAGGAAAAACAATAATGATAACCTCAAAAATAACTCAAAATTTTACTTTTAGTTACTTATCGAAAAATATAGAGAAATTTTTATTAGATTATGTGGAAGATGTTAAATCTGACTTTGAAAAAGCATCTAAAGCAAGGATTAAAAGTGGATTGGGTCATAAACTGAAGCAGTCTACATTGCAAATAAGGAAAAAAAGAGGAATATCTGGTACAAAACCATTATTTGCCACAGGAAATCTCTACAATAGTATAAAAAAGACTAAAGAGGGGCTTCAAATTCTTGAATATGGATTATTTCATAATAAAGGTTTTACTACAGGTAATAAATCAATGATACCCAATAAAGAAGTTCCTGCGAGAACTTTTATAAATGGAAAAACTGCAAAATTTGCATTAGAGCAAATGGGTTTAAGTACACATGGAGAAGGTTTAATAAAAGGCTCTGCTAAAGACAAAGCAGGCATAGAGCTTGCAAAAAAAATAAGAAAGGCTTTAAAAAGATGAAAAATAAAGAGTTTCAAGAATTAATACTTACCTTACTTAAAACTATTAATAAAAATGTAGAAGATTTATGCGAAGATACTAAATATTTCGTTGAAAATGAAGATAGAGACCCTATTGCAATGCCTGCGAGTGTTTATGAGGAAATTTGTGATGCTTTAGAGTCAGACTACATCCCTTTTATGGGCATCTCCTAAAAAAACATCAGTTCTTACACAGAAACTATTAATTTTAGAAGCCTCAACTGTAGAATCACCATTTAAACACTTTAAAATCTCTCTCGCCTCAATTAATAAGTCATAACACTTCTCTATATCTTTAATATTTTTCATTTTTCTTTTTTTTTAACCTCTTTTTAGCTCTCTTGTACTTCTTTATTTCTAATCTTTTAGCTTTTTTAGCCATTTTCCTCTCCTTTGCTTTCCTGTTTGGCATTTTCTGCCTCCATTATTTTGTTTTCCCAATCTTTTCTCTGTGCAGGTGTTGGTCTGCGACTACTTAAAGGTTCTACCCCTACTTTCTCTGCCCTAATCCTCCACTTTCGCCACTCAGCTTGTTGTTTATTGTAAGCAAGTCTCTTTTCTTCTTCTTTAATAGCCTTCCTGTTTGCAATATTCTCTTTCTTGCTTCTTTGTGCTTGATTACATTCCTGTCTTTCAGGCAACTCATCAAAATCATCGCCCACACTCTCAGCAACATCTATTATATCTTCATCCTCAACAACCTCTGCATTTTCTACACCTTTCAAAAACTTCTCAAAAGGACTATCTATAGTAACATTAATATTTTTAACCAGCTTACCACTATGCTCTAATACCAACCTGCCTGCTTGCACATTACCTGCCTGTGCCTCACGAACCATTGCATTTAAAACACTAGGTAACTGAAAACCAAACTCAAGCATATACCTATCATAAATCGCATCAATAAAGTTTGGGTCTTCTCGCCACATTATAACAGTCTTCTTACTCACCCCTATCTTATCTGCCACCTCCTTTATTGTAATCTGAGGTTGAAATGCGAATAAATCCACAGCAAGCACTTTAGAAGGTTTTTTCTTACTCTTTATAATATCACTCTTATTTTTCATAATATCGCCTTAAATCGCCTATTTTGAGCTTTAATTTAACATATTTTAAAGATAATGTCAAAGTTCTTATGATTTTTTATTTAAAAGTTACTTTTTACGTTTTGTGTGGAATGGTATCTGACCACTCTTAATCAGGCATATCCCCCTACCCCCCTAATTGAGATTGAATCTCATTCTCATATAGGGTATTAATTGAGACTGATTCTCAAATATATAATTGAGATTGATTCTCAAACTCATATATAAATATATTACTTGTATAATTAAAATAAATGTTGTATGAAATAAGTAATTGAGATTGAGTCTCATATTCAAATTAAACCTATGCAAATAAATATGCATCAAAGTCAAGTAAAAGATAAAATAAATTAGGAGAGATATACATTACCCCTTAATTAGCCTTAAATAGCCCTTTAATCAATAGATAACCCTTAAACAATAGATTGGTATTGGGTAATCCCTGAAACATCCATAACCACAGTCTCATGAGAAGATTTACAGTATTGCAAATGATTAATAGAGGGAACAACCTTAAATCTGCGATAGCAGAAAAAAAAATTTTATAGGTTTTATAGAGGAGGAATCAAAAATAATTCAATCTTTTTTTAAAAAAAACTTTTTGTCGTCATGAAATTTCTTTTTTTGTCGTCAAGGAATGTGATTTGCATATTACTTTACATATGTGTAAAATAGAGTGTTGGATTTAGATGATGCTTTTTGAAATAGCGATTTGCGAGGGGTTTTCAACCAAGACGAAATTTAGATAGGGTTTTTATAGGAGATGAAACACGAACAAGACAGACGAAACATAGGGGGCTTGGAGAGTTAGAAAAAGCAAAGGGAGTAGCAAAGAGAAACAGACTTTAAATAGTCATTGTAGCTTAAATGTAAAGCAAATAAAAAACATTGAATTTTAAACTTTTTTTGTTGTTGTGATGCAACATAAAAAGGGAGGGTTTAGGCTCTCCCTTGTTGCAAAAAAATTTAGATTTAAAAACAACAAACAAGGGGAAAGAATGGAAGTATTATTATTATTGGTTACACTTGGAACAATTTCAATCTTATTTTTAGGATTATTTTTAATTTTAGAAATAGGACACAATCAAACAACATGGGGATTGGCTTTTATAGGGGTTATATCTTATATTGGTTTTATGGTTCTATTGTTGGGAGTTGTTCAAAGACATATTATAATTTAATTTTATAGGGGGAGGGGTTATCTCTCCC
>Ga0315316_10001768_pt1 | contig 15356 bp, 11 predicted proteins | sample M160m3416metaG_FD_203702 | JGI IMG/M metagenome (GOLD analysis project Ga0315316, IMG submission 203702) | Ammonia-oxidizing marine archaeal communities from Monterey Bay, California, United States - M1 60m 3416 | ecosystem: Environmental > Aquatic > Marine > Intertidal zone | place: USA...
TGTAACACCTGTCTCTTCGAAGCATTCACGCACAGCGGCGTCTAAATCTGATTCACCCGCTTCAATTTTACCACCAGGAAACTCCCAGAAACCAGCAAGAACTTGATCTTGAGACCGTTGCCCAACAAGAAAACGATCGCCGTTTTTTACGACAGCAATCGCTATTTTGGTTGATTTCGTCATTCGGTTAGACCTGCGACTTCACGATTGCTGCTGCAGCTCTCGTACTTTGTCTAACAATCGACCGGGAGAACCCATCGCATTGTAACCGCCGTCAACATGCAGAATCTCGCCGGTAATTCCATTGGAGCAATCCGAGAGCAAGAAAGCCCCAGTCCGACCAACTTCTTCGTGGGTAATATTCTTACAGGTAGGTGCAATATCTTGATACATCGTCAGCATTTCGCCCACTCCCGCAGCCGATCCGGCAAGCGTTTTCAACGGACCAGCACTCAGTGCATTGACTCGAATCCCACGTGGACCAAGATCATAGGCTAAGTACCGCATCGACGCGTCGAGAGCTGCTTTGCAAATACCCATCACGTTATAGCCAGGAACACATTTTTCACCACCAAAGTATGTCATCGTAGCAATCGCACCACCATCGTTCATGATATGGCGAGCGGCATTTGCGACAGCGATCAAACTGTAAGCACTGATTTCCATGGCCAGATTAAAACCAGCGCGGCTCGTTTCAATAGTATCACGCGATAAGTCATCGCGGTCGGCAAAAGCAATCGAATGTAACAAGAAATCGATCTTACCGAATTCAGCTTCCGCGGTTTTCATAACCTCAGCAATATTCTCATCGTCTTGTACATTCAAAGGAACAACAAACTTGGTTTTCTCAGGATACTGGTCGGTACACTTGGTAACCCGGCGACGATTTTTACATTTTTCGTCACCCGGTGGGTCAGGCAAGTGTGTAAATCCAACTTCGCCACCTTCATCCATGATCGTTTTAGCAATTGCCCATGCAATCGATCGATTATTGGCAACACCTAAAACTAAACCTTTTTTCCCGTCGAACATTCCCATCCGTTGTTTCCCTTACTTATTATTTCTACAACAATGCACAATCGACTTCGAATGTGCATCAATAGGCTTAACACGTTAGATAGAATACCTTGAAACCACGAAAAACGGTAGAGAGAACTACAGTTTTAGATGGATGTGCCCCAGAATGAATCGCTACAAGCGAACAACACCAACGATTTATTTTTGGAAATGCTATTGAGCGTTACCTACTATTTCAGCCCCGCATGATCGTTAGAGTCGTTACGACTGCGGGGTTTCTTTTGCATTTATCCTCAGGCCTAACGTGCTCGCTCGTCGACCCTAAAATGGTGTCGTTATAATACAGCCATGGCCCGAATACGCGACATCTTATCACTACCTTTGGTTTACCGCACATGGCAAGCGCCCTTTGCGCAAGGCAAGATGAAACCAATTCTGAAAACCAACGATTTAACGAAAATCGAACGCGTTTTGGATGTCGGCTGTGGCCCTGGAACTAACGCGCCGTTTTTCTTAAATAATCGCTATCTTGGCTTAGATATCAACCCGCGATACATTCGAAATGCTACCAACCGCTATGGATCTAAGTTCGCCGTCAAAGGTGAATTTAAAGTTCAAGATGTGTGCGACTACGATCCACCCGACAACGAACAATACGATTTTATTTTACTTAACAGTTTCCTACATCACATTGACGATGACAACACGAACACAATTCTAGATAGTCTCCACAATATTTTAGATCCCAATGGGTACATTCATATTCTTGATTTAGTATTACCCAAACGATTCTCAATCCCGCGCTTTCTCGCCAAAGCCGATCGTGGTGATTTTGCTCGACCCTTGAATCGCTGGCGGGAAATATTTTCAAACCACTTTAAACTCGTGCAATTCGAACCTTTTCCATTAAAAATGCTGGGCATTTCCTTGTGGCAAATGGTCTACTTTAAAGGCAAGTTAAAGGGGACCACATAACATGAACAAGAATCCTAGCCTAACGGTTGCCATACCCGTTTACAACGAACAAGATGTCATCGAAGAATTGATGGATCGTGTTTCACAGGTGCTTGATACGATACCAGGTGGTCCACATCAAATTGTCATCGTTGACGATGGAAGCTACGACGACACCGCGGAACTATTGTCCCAAGCAGTTGCCGCCGATCCCCGAATCGCGGCTATCTCCTTCTCGCGAAATTTTGGTCAGCAACCAGCATACGCGGCGGCATTGGAATACGCAGAAGGTGATGCGGTCGTATTGATGGATGGTGATCTGCAAGACCCGCCCGAACAAATACCCGCGTTACTCGCTCGTTACAACGAAGGTTTCGATGTCGTTTATGCGATCCGTGTGAATCGCAAAGAGAACATCTTAAAGCGAATCTGTTACAACTTGTTCTACCGCCTGATTAAACGGCTATCCAAAACTACTTTACCGAGAGACAGTGGTGATTTTTCCATTATTAGTCGTCGGGTTGCGGACCTTTTAGTACGTGACGCCGATCGGCATCGTTACTTACGAGGCATTCGTAGTTGGCTAGGATTCAAACAAACTGGCATCGAGATTGAGCGAGCGCCGAGAGCAGCCGGCGATACAAAATATACACTTCGAAAACTATTTCAGTTGGCTGCCGATGGGATCTTTTCATTTTCATTAATTCCGCTGCGACTCGCAACGTTTATCGGTGCCCTGTCAATGTTAGTTGCCCTCGGTTTAACAGTGTTTGCGACTTGGGCACGATTCACCGCATCTGAAAATCTGCCCGGATTTATATCAGAAATACCTGCCGGTTTTACAGCCCAACTTGTGGCTATTTCATTCTTCGCAGGCGTTCAATTAATGTTTCTAGGAGTCGTAGGTGAATATATAGGCCGTATTTTTGAAGAAGTTAAAGGACGACCCTCATTTATTGTTGAAAGCGTTATTGGGAATTCAGCCAAGTGCAAAGCGAATATGCAAAAAACTACCGACAACTCTACCACCATCACTGGTGGTGGCGATCCAGAGAATCCTACATCCTAAAAACACTCAATCGCTGGCACCTTGAAGCAAAAGCAGCGTTGCCGACGACTCGAGAAATTTTAGACGTGGGTTGCGGCGACGGCCTATTTTTCCCAGCGTTAAGCCAATTCGGAAACGTGACCGGTGTTGAATCTGATCCAGACATTGTCGATCCTGCGGGAAGATTCTCAGATAAAATTCACATCGGTCCATTCGATGATTCCTATCAACCACACAAGCAATTCCAGTGGATCACAATGCTTGACGTCATTGAACACATTCCAGATGCAACTACCGCATTGCAACTCGCAGGTGATCTCCTTGCCGACGATGGAAAAATCTTGATCACCGTTCCCGCATTTAATCTATTGTGGACAAAACACGACGATTTCAATCATCACCAAACACGCTACACCAAACGCCTGTTCAAACAACAAATCGCAGACGCCGGATTAAAGGTCGTCAACATGCACTATTTTTATCACTGGACATTCGCAGCAAAATTACTGGTGAGACTTAAAGAAACAATCGTCACTGCTGCACCAGCAAGTGCCCAAATACCAGCAAATTGGGTTAATAAAACTTGTCAAACACTGTGTCAAATCGAACAGCAATTGATCACGCCACTACGCCCCCCTTTCGGTAGTTCGTTATTTGCGATTGCTGTTCGATCTTAATTTCACCTTTAGTAATTACTATCATGACCACTTCACAAAGTAGCTCGCAGCAGACTACCGCAGACAAGCCGCCTGCTGCACGGTCCTATAGAATTGCATTGCTCGTGACACTTATCGTCACAACGATCTATTTGAGTACGATGCGCAATCATGGTTGGATCGCACATGACGAAGGACTGTTAGCCCACTCGGCGGAACGAATACTCGCTGGGGAATCACCTCATATTGATTTCCAAGATCCCTACACGGGCGGCCTCAGTTACTGGCATGCCCAAGTCTTCAGAGTCTTGGGAACATCTCTGACCTCACTACGGACCATACTCATCGGCGTTGCTATTTTGGCAGTGATCGCTTGGTTTCTGATTACTGCGAGGTTCCTAAGACCTGTTAGCGCCAGTGTCGTAACACTTGTATGCCTCGTTTGGAGCTTCCCGAACTATTTTGCTGCATTACCGTCATGGTACAACTTAATGTTTGCCAGTTGGACGACATGGGCAATTCTAAAATACAGCGACCAATTGAAACCACGATTTTTAGTCCTAGCTGCGTTCACGATCGGCTTGTCTATCCTTTGCAAAATTACTGGAATCTATGCTCTCGCAGCGACCTTGTTTGCAATACTTTTTATCCACCTCAACCACGACCCCGCAGGTGGCCCATCTGCTAAACACAACAAATACAACTCTTGGCAATTAATGATTGGTGCTGGCTTGTTAGGTGTCACTTACTGCACACTGCTTTTCTTTTTGGTCGATGGTCGAGTAAGCATTAGTAACTTAGCACTCTTTTGTATACCTGGCACAATATTGATGGTGGTTGTGTTTTGGCAGAGCCAGATTGCAAAAACACACTCCACATCCGTTTCACAATTGGGACTCCACACACTTTTGATCATCGCTATAATCCATGTTGTTTTAATTGTCTTCTGCTACGGTTACTTCGACCGCGGGGCAATGACCGAACTGCTACAAGGCGTGGTTATACTACCTACGGCAAGGCTTGCTGGAGCTACTTTTTCGCCCCCTAGTCCCCACTGGTTGCTACTAACCATTCCCTTAGGCTTGCTAATTTATTACGATCGCCAAATACTCAAAACCGCCAAACTGCCAGTCATCATCACTGTCATCCTTATCGGCGCAATACTAATCACCTTTGGCGATATCTCAGTAGTCTATCGCATCGCTTTTCGAAGCGGACACCTATTGCTACCTGTGATTGTCACCGTTGGTTCGACCATACTCATTAAGAGTCGCAAAGATTTTATCAGCAAGGCAATTCGCAATCGATTATTTATTCTCTTAATGTTTGCCGCGGCGTTATCATTGATGCAATATCCGTATTCCAGTGGTATCTATTTTTGTTATACCAGTCCTTTTTTGATTTTAGCGTTTACCGCTATCGTCGCACGAACCCCTAACTTCAACCGCCAGCTCTGGGGTAGCGTTGCTACACTTGTGGGAATATTTTCAGTAATTTGGATCAACTTTTCTAATCCACGGACGGTTGGCGTTTTTCATCAACAGGCTAGTGAAATGGTGACACTCGATCTAGCCCGCGGAGGACTCAAGATTCCCACCGTCGGGTATAATGAAATCAAGCCAACAATCGATTACATCCGCAAACACAGCCAGCCTAATGAATATATTCTGGCTGGACCGGATTGCCCACAGTTCTATTTCTTAGCGAACCGCAAAAACCCCACACCGCAATTTTATGACCTGTTTCAAGCCTCTGTGATTCGTGGTTGGCGCGGGAAAGGGCACAATACAACCGTTGAACAAGAACTCAAAACAGCAATTGAAAATCGCGATATTAAGCTGGTGGTCATCAATACGATCCCTGAATTTTCGCAACCCTACTCCGACGAGTTCATCGACTGGCTCAAACAATGGGGACGAAGAATTACGCTCGATGGACCACGACGTTACATTATTTACAAAAGAAACTAAAAAGCAAATCTGGGATCACCTTAGCAATATGCGATAATTTGCGACGCTTTTACGAGGTTAGCACGACAAAGTACTTACTCAATCGTGTCAACTGCTGTCAATCATGCTGAAAAAACTAACCATTTCCTCGCTCTACTTGGTGTAGTTTTTAATAATCGTATAACAATTAACATTCTCCGATTCCATTACAGGGGTTTTTTATGGAAACGGATCTAGCTGCATCATCAATAGATTCATCTCCGCACTATCAGGTTTGTAGGGAAGCATCGGAATTTACGATGCTTCGCACAAAAACCATCTCCAAAATAACATCTTCGCAACCACCAGATTGGACAGATGATGTTATCCGTGACTTTCGTACACGAGCGTCCCAAGCTTCAATATCAATTGAAAATATAAGTTCATCGCAGCAGTCGGTGATGCAACTTGTAAATATCGCTTACCAGCAATACGAAGAATTGATGGACAGCGGACTATTGATCGACGCACAAGAATTCTGTTTATTATTTCCTAAGCAAATAGGATCTATGCTGTTTCGACAGATCGTATTATTTTTTGTAGACGCCGAATCAGAGACCATGTGCGACAGCAGCTTATCGCATTCGTATCCTGATTCTAAGCCCCAATCTATAATGCCACGCGTCGACGGATACACGATCAAAGAAGAACTCGGCCACGGCTCCTTTGCTACAGTATACAAGGCAACAGAAGACGAAATTGGCCAACGGACCGTTGTTATCAAAATCGGAAAATTTGGCAGTAGTGAAGCTGATACTCTCGGTAGGCTATGCCATGACAATATTGTCCCGATCTATTCATTAACCACCAACTCTAATGGCATCTCCGTCATGTGCATGCCCTACCTTGGGCGGGAAACACTGAATCATAAACTGACTGAACTACGACATCTATCCTATTCAAATTTACTCCCTGACATCCTCAAGCAGAGTCCACCTAACAGTGCGATCTCGGCCAAACACTCACACCGCTTTATCTTTCCACATATTGTCTGGACGTCACAAGACGCATTGCTACGTGGACTCAAATATGGAACGGAGATTGCCGCAGCATTAGTCTATGCGCATGCCGAGCGAGTATTACACTTGGACCTGAAACCGTCAAATGTCATGGTCACCGATAAAGATCAAGCTTTGTTGTTAGACTTCAACCTCGCACATAACGCTCTAAGCATCGCACAACCAAGTGGCGGTACGATTAGTTACATGTCACCTGAACAAATAAACAAGGTGATCCTAAAAAAAGATTTGGTTGTACTCGACCACCGCTCCGATATTTACTCGCTGGGCGTGCTGCTATTCGAAATGTTTTATGTAAAACTACCCTTTACTACGTTTGGTCCAAACCAGAATCTATTCCAAACTGGACAGATTTTACGAAAACAACAGGCCGAATTTCCATTACAGCTCCGCAATAAATGTGATGGCGTACCAGACAAATTGGCGCGCCTAATCTCGCATTGTTTAGCATTTGATCGCAATGACCGACCTGAAAGCATGCAAGAAGTATTACGAATATTAAACAACCAATACAAACGAGTTCGCTGGAAATCAAAAATCACAGCCAAAAAAATAATCCAATCTGTATTCGGACTTTTGATCGCCGGTATACTCGGCGCATTGCTAACTTGGCAATCCATCAAACCGACTCGAGTTGCGACGGTTAATTTTGTACTGAGTGCTGGAGGATCGACTGTCGAACAATATTCGCGCGACGACGTCATGGACAAAATCGCCGCTTCAATTGAAAAGCATGGGGTTGAAACAACTATTTTGAGCCTCTTGATGCAATACGATCAACAAGACAATCCCCACATACTGGAAGCACTAGGTAATCTCTACCATCGCATGAATTGGATAACCGAGGCGGAAAAATGGTACGAGCGAGCAATACATACCAACGAGAATAATCTCGATTTACAAATCAACCTCGCTTTATGCTACATTGCGAACGACCGAGTAGCCCAAGCCTATAAGGTACTGAACGAGCTCAATTCTAATTCAGCACAGCCTTCACTTGAACATTCATACGTCAAACTTGAATGTTATCTATGGTTCGCAAAATCGCTACATATGGACCGACAACAAGGCGCAGATATTGTAGCAACGATCAAAGAAACTACAGACCGAATCGACTACGATGACGCCCGATTACAAGTCGTGTCTAACGCAGTAGCACGTTTTCACGGAACCGCTTCCGAATCGCGACAACTGCAAACCAACACCAACGTTCTTTATATCGACGTAATCGGAACTTCTGAATAAATGGCGGGCCATCATCGTCATGGCATATCCGGTTTTGGTGATTGCGTTTTAGTAGCTCTTACCCGGCGGTTATTGGAATCTTCGCTCTCAATAAATGGCCCCATTTTTGCCGCTAACAACTCCGCGACCACACGTGCTCCAGCCACAGACAAATGTGTATCAAACACCAAATTATGTGAGAATTCATCTGACTTATTCAACTCGATCAGTGACGGTGTGGCATCGACAAACTCAATTTGTTGTTGCCGACATTGCAGTTCCAACCACTGCGGCAAGTCAGACGGTTGCCACGGTTGCCTTAAATACAAATTCGCATCTATATCCACTTGATATCCCAACGCGTGAAACACCCGTCGCTTAGTTGGCATATAGACACACCACAGCTTTATGTCACGTTGTCTGCATAACGCCGCCAAGTTTGCAATTGCCATGCTAAGTTGATCTCCAATAGGTCCCAGCATCTTGGAACCAACAGGAGTGTAATCCAACTTGAATCGAACCGAATCACCCGAGCGACGGAGGGTGGCATTAACAGCAGGACCATAAATGTCCAAGCGTGACGGTGCAAACAGCATATTTCGGATTGCCGCAGTTAATGATGATTGTGTTTTGCGATTAGCAAGCAGATCAACATGTTCACTTGTACCCGTTTCAATCCGCGACAATCGCTGTGATTCCAAGACCATATCTTGTAAATCATTCCCTTCAAAAAACGCCCAGACAACATGCTTGGTCGACTTCGAGGTACCAAAATGTTCTAAGCAAGCAGTTTGGTTGAGAACACCCGTATGAGAAATACCTAAGTTTTTCACAGGTCGGTTTACTAATGAACCTAATCGCGTCGAGACGAGGTCGTCATATTTTAAGTTGCCCAGTTCTGTGAACGAATCGCCCATGACAACAATCTCCCAATCTTCTAAACCGACAGGATTACGAAAGCCATCTTTGTCATATTGTAATGTGATTTCCTGCTCTTGGGGAAACCACTTGGCGTCATACCCGATACGTTGCATTTGCGACGTGACTACTTTTCCAGTCCAAGAGGTCGAACCAGGTCGCCGATAATAGGCTTCACCAAAGGGAGTCGTGGGAATTCGATAAAACGTTGGGACACTTTCAAGATCACGCGTGGTTTGCGAAAAATCAAACCCGATCAGCTGAAAAGTAAGTTCGCACAATCCATAGAAAAAAAGAAAGGCAATCATACTAAATAGAATTTTTCGGCGACGTGTCATGGGTTGTGATGTATAAATTTTTGGATTATCAACGGTTACTACTCAGGTTTTATGGGCAGCGGTTTTTCCAGCGGAATACGACCATCAAGATAACGCCAGTTCTTGACAAAGGAAACCAAGTCCGCCATTTGTTGTAATGAAATATTTTTTTCTAGACCCTCGGGCATTAGCGACACACCACGCGATATTATTTGATCAATTTCCAACCGTGCGACGACCTCCTGCTTACCTTCGGGTTGCCGTAATGTCACCGACGAAGATGTTTCGGTCGCCAATATGCCATCGAGGACTCGACCATCGTTGAGGATAATCGAATAGTGCATATAGTTATTATCAATCGCTCGATTCGGTTGTAGGATATCCGTCAATATCTGAATGGGTTGTCGAGTACGAGAGTCGGAGATATCCGGCGCAACTTGCACACCAATCTCACCGATCTTATGACACGTAGCACAATTTTTTCTGAACACAATCTCGCCGCGCTTTGGAAAAGCTTCCAGTGCTAATGCTGCTCGATATTTATCCAGCACAGCTTGGCGATCTGCATTGACTAAACTACCCTGAATGGCTGTCGCCCGTGAGGCAATCGCTTTGTCACTGTGTTTGAGCATCCTATTCATACGGATTGAATCAACCTCATTTGCCGAAATACCTTTGGCTTCCAAGGCGTCTAACAATAGCAGCGTTGTGGATGGTTGCCGCAAAACCGCATCGAGACATGCACGTTTCACCGCGGGGCGCATTGACGAAAACTGATCTAACACTTGATCCCAGGGAACTGCGGAACCCGGTGATTGTAAACTTTGTAAAACCGCGACGTGAAATTCCGAGCGAGCAGGTGCAGCTAATATTTCCATTAATACATCGATTTTGCCGGCATACCCTAGCAGTTTAATTCCCGCCAACCGATCCGCCGTTGGTAATGTCATATTATTCGCCCACTGCTTAGCAAAATCCCACAGCACATTAATTTGAATCTGTTGCTCAGCGTTCGCTGTCGCTTGCAATGCTGATACAGTCACACCACGACTGCGAATGCCGTCAAGTGTACCCAATAAACTTGCCGTGACACCTTGGTTGCGAACGCCGAGATCATGATAACGTTGCGGCGCCTCGGACCACCATTGCACAACCCACTTCAACCATGTTTGCCGAACGTTAACGTCAGTAGAGAGATAACGCGCCGCGGCATGATGAACACGATAGACATTGTCCGCTGTCACAGGCGACGTGGATTTCAAAATTCCGTCCTGACCTCGAATCCAGAACTGCTGCACCAATTGTGGCAAATCGTCGCCGACGACCATTAACATCGCTTGCGTTAACCATTTGTCTTTAATAGAGCGTGAGAAGACGTGTAGCCACAGCTGAAAATCTGCAGGGTCAATTCTATCGCCAAACGACAATAACGCCTGAAACTGTACTGCCTGATTTGAATCAACTAACATTTTTTTCGCCATCAGTTCACCATTTGGGCAATCATCCCAATGCAGCTCCAACAACATAGCAGCTTGCTTTCGAATTGCTGGAGATGAGTCACTAACAGCCGCTTCAATATGCTTGGGCTGCAGCAGTCCCAACCCTTCTAGAACCCAGAGTGCACGTTGCCGACCTTCCCAGTGAATTGAGTGAATGAAAATTCGCGATAATAATGATTCGGCATCTTCAGGACGTCGTTCAAGTAATAGTCGAGCGGCCGTTTCGCGGTGCCATGAATTCGGGTGTTCCAGCAAAAGCACTAAATCTTCTGTATCTGAATTTGCAATATTCCAATTCCATCTAGCTTCGAGTCGCTCGCCTTTTGATTTCAGTCGGTAGATACGACCTTTATCATCACCATAGCGGGTATCCTTACGAGTTTTTAATTCAGAGGGAACCCAATTCGGATGTTCGATCACCGCTCGATGCATATCGACAATATATAGACACCCGTCAGGACCCGTGCGGAGATTCACTGCTCGAAACCAAGAATCTCGAGATGCCAAAAACTCCCGCTGCTCGCTGTCTGAATACAGCGGTAAATAGGTCAGCGCGGTCTGCTGCGATACAGTACGCGATTCTGATAACCGTTCCGCGTGCACCAAATTACCTGTTGGATCACATGTTAACGCAATCCCCTTCATCCCCGTTAGGGAATGGCCACGATAAATTAAAACACCACAGGCAGCGGTGAACTGTCCCTCATGTAAATTCGACGTTGTCCAGAAATTAGTAAGTGGAAAAATTCTAGACTCAGCTCCGGCTTTAGCCGCATCTTGTTTAACATCAGCCACAGCAACATCAGAATATTTTTTGACATACTTGTTAGCAATCATGATTTGCATCAACGGATTTCGATTGCTGCATACGTAACGATTCCCCTGATCATCGAACGTCAAACCAAATTGCCCAGCTCCTGAAACCGCTTCATATTTCGTCGTAATGGGATCAAACTTGAAATCCATCCCACTGATATTCACGGCCTTACTATCTTGACTTCGCGGATTTTTAACAACGCCACCACGCAAACCGTTGGCAACGTATACATGGTTATCTAACCCTAGCCGTGGATGATTTGCTCGAAGCTGTGTATTATCTTCAGAGAACCCCACATACCAATCTTCGATGACGTCCACTTGATGGTCTCCATCGGTGTCCTTCATATAGGTCACTCGACCAGCCATCGTAACGATCACACCTTGCTTCCAAGGTTGCAATCCGGTGACAAAATGCAAATCATCGGCAAATAATCGTGAAGTTTCAAACTCACCGTCATTGTCAAGATCTTCTAAAATACGAATGCTCGATTTGCCTTTACCTTCAGGATAGTCACCCATTTGAGCAACCCACATGCGCCCAAATTCATCAAAACGAATCGCAATCGGATCAATGACTTGCGGCTCACTAGCGACCAATTCCAATTCAGTACCAGCCGGGATTTGAATGTGGTTTACCGAATTCTCAGCAGTCGCCGAAGCAACCTCGCTCGCTGGTGACTGGTTGGGCTCATCAGCAAATATTGCTGCAGCGGTGCATAAAAATAGAATACAACTTAACGTCCAAATGTTCGTTTTTATCATCAACCAACTCTACCTAGAAAATATCGACAAAACCTATCTCTTCCTCTTATGATAATCTGCCCACGCCGATAATAGTGATGCAACCTAGATTTTTCTGCAATACACTACTCGCCATATTTTAAAAGTCACACCGATGCTATGAGTTTACCTGTCTCGAAGACCAACGCCGCTCTTTCCGATCACCAGCGTCCAATGACGTGGTTAGCCGTTATTGCGGTTGTCAGTACCGCAGCGTTGTGGGGCGGCAATCCGGTCGCGGCAAAGTACACTCTGTTGTCAGACTACACTAATTACGGACTGCCTCCAATTACGGTAAGTGGTATACGATTCTTACTGGCGACATTTTTTATGCTCATCTGGTGTCAATTTGAAAAATCGCCTTGGAAAATAACGCGTCAACAACTGCCCGCATGTCTGATCGCCGGCACATTACTTGCTGCACAAATTGGCACTTTTACTGTCGGTGTACAGTTATCTAATTCAACGCACACCACTATTTTAATCAACACATTTATTATTTGGATTTTCGGCTATGAACACTTCATTAGTCGGACCCAACGCATGTCCATAATTCAAGTCATCGGCTGTACGCTTGCCGCAGCAAGTGCCTTAGTCACTCTATTACTAAAGTCTAGTGCCGAAACGACCACCCAAGACACTACTGACTTACCTGGACTATTGGGTGACTCAATCATCGTTATTAGTGGAGCTTTACTGGCTGCGAAGATATTATTTATCAAAGCAAATCTAAAAACGATTAAATCCGGCACACTCATGTTGTGGCACGATTTCATTGCCGTTATCTGGTTCGTCGCGATCGCTGCCTACTTTGAACGCGATCAAATATCCCTCGACCAAGTCAACCAACAGGTTGTGTGGGGTTTGATCTATCAAGGCGTCATTATTGGTGGACTCTGTTTCGCCATCCAAACGTTTCTGCTCAACAAATATTCTGCTTCACAAATTACCGTATTCAGTTTTCTAACACCAATTTTTGGTATCGCTACTGCCGCCACTTTACGCAATGACCCCTTATCATCTTGGATATTTCTTTCATTAGCACTTGTCGCCGCCGGAATCTATTTGGTCAATCGACCCCAGATGAATCCATGATTTATCAAGCTCTAGATATGTGTTAATGCGTGGGCACAGTGTATTTTTTAACAATTAACATCTCTTCACCCTACCGGTAATCCCAGTAACAAACCGTTACAATAGATCACGTCGTTTCGTACTATTCTTAATTTCCTTTTGAACGATGCATTTATTATGTCCGCCTTTGATTTTACCATTCGTGATACTAGCCACATTATCTCACCGGGACTCGTTGTTTTTCCCGAAGTTGTCAAATCAAATCTTGCTGAGATGATCCGAACTGCTGGCGACGTCACACGATTACGGCCACATTGCAAGACACACAAGATGGCCGAAGTAACCCAAATCCAAATGCAACTTGGAATCACTCGGCACAAATGCGCAACCTTTGCTGAAGCCGAAATGCTTGCCGCAGCAGGCGTGACAGACATTCTATTGGCTTACAACCTCGTCGGCCCCAACATTCAACGAGCCGTTCAGTTTCGATCAACATATCCTGACGTAACATTCATCGTCACTGCAGATCATGCTTCACCTGTACAACAGTTATCTGCGGCAATGACCGCGGCAGATTGTACTATCGAGGTCTTACTCGATATTGATTCAGGGCAACATCGAACAGGCATTGCCACGGGGGAGGCGGCCATTGATCTCTATCAACAAATTGCTGACAGCAGCGGACTCACGGCCGCAGGTTTCCATTTGTATGATGGGCAAAACCATCAAACCGACCTCGCTCAACGCACAACTGCAGTACAACAATGTTGGCAAATCGCGACGGATTTGCGTGACCAACTAACTACTAAAGGCTTGTCAGTAGCTCACATCGTTGCTGGCGGTACTGGCAGCTTTCCAGCTTATGCCGCCATTGATGATCCGGTACTGGAACTTAGCCCTGGCACGAATACTTTTTTTGACAACAACTATGGCAACATGTTCCCTGATTTAAACTATACGCCCGCAGCTCGAATCTTAACTCGCGTCATTAGTCTGCCGACTGCCAATTCGATTACGGTCGATTTAGGTTACAAAGCATGTGCGTCAGATCCACCACTAGAAAAAAGACTCCTCTTTCCTGCTCTGCCCGATGCCATACCAACTCTACAAAACGAAGAACACTTAGTTTTGCAAACTTCGGCAGCGGAGCGATTCTCCCCGGGCGATGAACTTCTGGCGATTCCAGGACATATCTGTCCCACGAGTGCTTTACATCGAGCGGCATTTATCGTCGAAAATCAAGAAGTCATCGGCACTTGGAATATTGCCTCACGTGACCGTTGGCTCACGATTTAGGTAGGCCAAACTCATAAATAAACATTCGCATGAATTCGCCATCCTATTCAGCATCGTCGTCGGCATTGATATCTGGCCGATCGCTGTTTAGGTCCTTGAGCAACCCGTCATAAGAACTCATGCATTTTTCTACGGTCTGCCGCAAGCGTTCCATGCCTTCCGTATTGCCCTGTTGATTCTCCATAATCGGTTTCATCCAATCGTTCATCAGATGGAATTGGTTTTCTAATACCGAAAGAATCGACTTGGGAACCTTGTGCATTACCGCAACACGTTGCACCCCGTCCGCTGGGTCTACCGTAATCGCTCCGGTTGTATAGTTCCTAAGTTCCTCGGCTAAAGTCAATAGGGCATCATTCGTTTGATTGTTATTTAAATCTCCCGCTGGCACGACCGTCGGTGAGGCAGCCTTTTCGACAAGTCCAGCAACACCATGGTCGATCGTCTGCCGAATATTATCTAATCCATCTGCGAAACCTTGCAACTGTAGAATAATCTGTCCAGCTTGATCATCAGCGCCAACGCCTCGCATTTTCACATTTTGTAGAAATGCCTTACAAATATCAGCCCAGCGTTGATCGTCTTGGTCCGTAGCCCAGCCACACATGACACGCAACTTTAACATATTGGCTTCGGCATCTGAGGTCAGGGTTTGGGAGTCATTTTCATAGTTGCTCAAAATCAATGTTTCTAATTCTTCATCGTTCATGATCGCCAACACTTTTTCAGCAATGCGATTCATATTTC
>Ga0315316_10001771_pt1 | contig 15350 bp, 9 predicted proteins | sample M160m3416metaG_FD_203702 | JGI IMG/M metagenome (GOLD analysis project Ga0315316, IMG submission 203702) | Ammonia-oxidizing marine archaeal communities from Monterey Bay, California, United States - M1 60m 3416 | ecosystem: Environmental > Aquatic > Marine > Intertidal zone | place: USA...
CTTAACCTCGATCATTTTTTTATATTATATGCAAATTTGAGTTTTAAATAGTTATTAAAAAATAAATGAATAAAAAATATGATTATGTTATAATTGGTCAAGGCTTAGCAGGGTCAGCTTTAGCCTGGAGACTATATTTTAATAATAAATCATTTATTATTCTAGATTCAGAAGAAAAATTTTCGGCATCAAAAGCCGCTCTGGGAATATATAATCCAATAACTGGAAGAAAAAATATAAAAACATGGAATGCAGACATTCTTTTTAAAGAATTAAAAAGTTTTTATATAAAAGTAGAGAAGTTATTAAATAGTAAAATTTTATATAGGAAAAACATATTTAGACCATTTAACAATAATAGAGATATAAATGATTGGAATATTAGACTTGGTAACGAAAAATATAAAAAATATCTTAAGGAAATCAACGACAAAGGAATAACTACAAAGGGAAGCGGATACCTTGATGTCAAAAAATATTTACAGGAGACAAAAAAATATTTTAAACGTATGGGTCGTTATAAAGTACATAAGCTAAATAATAAAGAATTATTGAAAGAAAATAATACTATTAATATTGATGGATATGATTTTAATAAAATAGTCATGTGTATGGGAATAAATCAAAATAATATAAATTTTTTTTCGAAACTACAACTTATACCTGTAGCTGGAAACAGCATAAAAGCTGAATCAAAATTTTTTAGTGATCATATTCTAAATAAAAGAATTTCTGTATTTAATGTTACTAAAAATGAAATATATGCTGGATCTACTTACAATAATGGGAATATTAATAAAGGTATAAGTTCACTAAAAAATCAAATTAATAAGATTATTAATAGCAACTTTAAAATTTTAAAATCATATTTTGGTATAAGACCTGCAAGCAAAGACAGAAGACCAATAGTAGGAAAACATAAAATAATAAATAACCTATTTATAATTAATGGTTTAGGATCTAAAGGGGTAAGTCAATCACCTTATTGTTCAAAACAATTATTTGATTATATTGAAAATAATAAAAAAATAAACATAGAAATAAACATAGATAGGATCAAAACGTAAGTTTTAAATATGGTAAGATTGTTTTATATACTTTTTATTTTAACATCTCAATTATCTTTCTCTCAAAGTAGTATCTACAATGAAGTAGGAAAAAATAGAATTCAGTTCAAATCATTTAATTGGGAGGTATTATTTACGAATAATTTTGAAATCTATTATAATTCCGATAGCAGAAAAATAGCTGAAACTGCTTCCTCTCATCTGGAATCAAATTTTTCTCAACTTACCACTAACATAGGTCATCAGCCTTTTCAGAAAACTAAAGTTTTTATTTATAACTCAGATAAGGACCTAGATCAAAGCAACATAGGTATAAACGAGACTAATAGATATCTTAATTCAAATTCAAATTTTAATAATAGAACAATATTTAAAGTATCATATTCAGATAATTTAAAAAAATTTAAAGAAAAACTAAATTATGAATTCACTAAAATTCTTATAAATGATCTAATGAATGGAAATATGAGTTTTGCTAAAAGATTTGGAAAAGTTTCATTTATTAATATTCCAAATTGGTTTTCAGATGGAGCTGCTAGGTATACAGCATACGGATGGGATATAACAATGGATAATATTATTAGAGATTATTTCCTTACTGAAGATAAAAAAAGTATAAATAAAATAACTGAAAGGGAGTCAGGATTTATAGGACAGAGTATTTGGAATTATATTTCAATTGTTTATGGTAAAAACACTATATCAAACATAATTAATCTTGCTAAAATTATAAGAAATCCAGAAAGAGCTATATCCAGCTCTTTAGGAATTAGTTTCGAAAATTTTATAAATGAATGGTCTAAATATTATTTTCATAGAATATCTTCAAATTTTAATAGAGATGACAATGATGTTTTAAGAATTGGTTTTAACAAAAAAAATATTGGAAGAATAATTGATTTAAAATATAATACAAGTAAAGATCAATTAGCTGTAACTACTCTTAAAAGAAATCTTAAAAAAATTTTAATCTATGATATAAATTCAGAGAAATTAAAAATTGTAGATAAAATAAAAGATAATAGTAATAAAGAGTCTTATTACATAACCTGGAAAAATAACGAGGAAATTGCTTATTTAAAATCTATAAAAGGTAAAAATTTTATAATTAGTAATAATACTAATTCAAATAAAAAAGAATATAAGTCATTAGAAAAGTTTGATATAGTTAACGGATTTTCATACAATTCCAATGAGAGCTTAATAGCAGTAAGTGGCAGTATTAAAAATCAAAAAGATATTTATCTTTTAAGTGCAAACAGCTCAAATATGAAAAAAATTACTGATGATATTTATGATGATATTTATCCTTCATTTTTTAAGAATTCTACTTCAATTGCATTCAGCTCAAACAGGTCTAATTCTAAACTTGATCAAGAAAACTCTTCTTCAGATAAAAATGATTCATATAATTTATTTATACATAATTTAGATACTACTTCTAATGAATTATTTCAATTAACCAATGAAATAAATGATAATATAAAAATTAAAACTTTGTCTAATAATGATGTGATATATATCAGTGATAAAAAAGGTATTTTTAATTTATATAATCATAACATCTATTCTAATTCATTGCAAATAACAGATTTCGATACAAATATTTTAAATTTTGATTATGATGAAAAAGAAAAAAAATTAATATTTAATTCTTTATATAATGGAGAGATCATAGTCAGAGAAATTAAAAACTTTAATATAAATCAATCTAAATTTGGGAATCAAACTGCTAGAGTTGACTATATACAGATACAAAAATCTTTGGAAAAAAATATAGCTATTAAAAGAAAAGATGAGAAGAAAGAAAATATAAATTTTGAGTCTACAGATAATTTTAATTTTGAAGATGAAAATTCAATAAAATCTTCTATTTTAAAAAATATTGAAAGAAATAAAAAACCATCAAATAATCTCGGATCAAAATATAGATATTCTTTTGTAAAAAATAACTTCAACAGTTTTTTAGAAATTGATCCCTTAGAGGGGCTAGGATCTATAATTGAAACTGATTTTATTGAACTTTTTGAAAATCATAAATTATATGCTAGATCATTCCTTCCTCTATCTAGTCTTAAGAGCACTGATATTTTTACAGAATATAGTTATCTAAAACACAGATTTGATTTTAGGGTTTCTTTTGATAGAAAAATATTGTATGCTGAAGATTCTGAAAAATATATATATCATAAATATTTATTTAATAGAATCAACTTAAACATTTCATATCCTATCTCTAAATTTTCGCGTTTTGAAATTTCTCCATTCATTGCAACTCATAAATTTAATGATCTTGATTATAGAATATTTAATAACACTCCTCCACCATTCATTTATTATGAGAAAGATAATTTTTATGGATACTTCTTCAATTTCAAATTTGATAATATAAAAAGTGTATCCTCAAACTTAGAAGAAGGAAGCCGAATAAATTTAAGTTTTAAAAACTATGTCTCAACAAACAATAAAGATAAAAGTTTTAAAAACTTGACTTTTAATGTCTCTCATCATCAAAGAATATCAGAAAATTTATTTTTTGCTTCAAAAATATTTTATGGAAATTCATTTGGGAATAATCCATTTAAATATTTTTTAGGGGGTGTTAAAAACTCTTTATCTAATACCTCAGAAGACAAGGGGATTAATGACCCATTAAGAGTTGTTAATGGAAACAATAATAATAATTTTATTTTTGGAGAATATATTAACCTAAGAGGTTATAACTTTAATAAATTTGACGGACACAAAGTCTTAACATTAAATTCTGAATTGAGAATACCGCTCTTAAAATTTATATCTGGCAAAAGTTTGTCTAGCAGTTTTTTAAATAGTTTACAACTTGTTGGCTTTTTTGATCTAGGATCATCTTGGAATGTAAATTCACCATTTAGCAAAAATAATGATGTAAATACATGGATAATTAAAGAACCAGGTTCAGTTTTTCAAGCAGAAATAGAAAACTCTAAAAACCCTTGGCTTGCAAGTTATGGGTTTGGATTAAGGTCATTCATCACTGACTATTATATTAAACTAGATATTGCAAAGCCAATTGAAGATTATCAAATTGGTAATACAAAATATCATATCTCATTCGGTTATAGTTTTTAATTTTATGATAAAATCAATGACAGGTTATGGCTATACTTCTATTTCAAAAAAGGCATATTCGATAGAAGTAGAAGTTAAATCCTTAAACTCAAAATATTTTGATCTAAACTATAGATGTACAGAAGATCTTGGGAAAGTAGAAAATGAAATCAGAAATCTTTCAAAGAAAATATTAGAAAGAGGAAAAGTTGATATAAATATTAACATTAATATTATATCTAATCAAAATGATAAAATTTTTAACAAAAAAAAATTTAATAGACTATACTCTGAAATAAAAAATCTTTCACAGAAGTCTATAAAAGTAGATGATAAAATTATTTTTGAAAATGTCTTAAAAAATATTGATTTATTTACTTCAGAGAAAAAAATTAATATTTCTGATAAAATATTAATTAGTCAAATAAAAAAAAGTCTTAATGTATGTTTATTATCTAGAAAAGAAGAAGGTAAATCTATATATAAGGATATAAATAAATTTTCTAAACTAATTAGTAATGAATTAATAAAAATTCAGAATATTGATAGTAAAAGAAAACAAAAGAAAAAAAATTCTTTGAGAAATAAAATTGCTGATATAAATAATATAAAGTTTGATAAAAACAGATTAGAGCAAGAGGTTTTCTATTATTTAGAGAAGATAGATATAAATGAAGAATTGATTCGTTTAAAAAACCATATCCAACTTCTTAATAAGACTATTAATAGTCAAAAATCTGTTGGCAAGAAATTAAATTTTATTAGTCAAGAAATTGGTAGGGAAATCAATACGATAGGTTCAAAATGCTCTGATTTTAAAATTCAAAAATCAGTAATTAGCATGAAAGAATATCTAGAAAAAATAAAAGAGAATAACTATAACGTTTTTTAGGTTTCTAACCTAATTTAAATGTGATAGGCAATATCATCCTAACCTTAACTGGTCTTCCCCTTTGTTTACCTGGAGACCATTTCTTTGCTTTTGCAATCACTCTCACTGCTTCTTCATCACAACCTGCTCCAATACCCTTAATTGCTTGAACATTTGTTAAAGTACCATCTTTATCTACAACGAATTGAACAAAAACTTTCCCTTCTATTCCCATTCTTCTTGCCTGAGCTGGATATCTTAAATTAGTAGCGACGTATTTGTAAAAAGCACCCATTCCACCAGGGGGTGTTGGTTGATCTTCAACAATAGTAAATATTTCATCAATTTCTTCTTCCTCAGGAGCTTCCTCAAAAACAATTTCTTCAATAACTGTTTCTTCAGTTATTTCTACATCAATTATTATTTCTATCTCTTCCTCTATTTCTTCTTCATCAGGAACTTCAATAATTTCTGGCTGCTGTATAACAGGTGGTGGTGGTGGTGGTTGTTCAGTAGGTGGAATCTCCATTAGATCTTCAAAATCATCTTCAATAGAACCTAAATCCATTCCAGCTCCACGATCATAAAACCTCCATTCAAATGCTGTTATAACAAGTAAAAGGCTAACACAAAGCCCTATGTTGAGAAATAATCCGCTTCTTTTCTCAAGGTCAGCATTAGGGTTTTTCTTAATTTCCATATTTCAAGTTAATTAAATTATATTTTACTTTCTAAAAATAATACAAAAAATGCTCCAGATAATAAACCTATTATATTACTTGTAAGATCAAGTATTTCAAAGGATCTATACGGTATATAAATCTGAATGAATTCCACAGAAAAACAAAAAATCAATAAATAAAAAATAATTTTAGTCATCAATTTTTTTGAATTTAAGTTTCTAGAGATATATGTTTTAGTAATGAATGTTGATTGAATAAAAAATAAAGAAAAATGAACAATTTTATCAAAATATGGAAAGTCAATAATATAATTAGAATTAATCTTATAAAATATAGTAAGATATATGATAAGTAAAAACCAGATAAATGAACACAAAAAATAAAAATAAAATTTTCTATTTTGTGAGAGAATCATAGGCTTCTAAGTCTAGTAAATCATCAAGTTGAGAAATATTATCGCATTTAATTTTAACCATCCATCCATCACCATAAGGATCGTTGTTAACAAGTTCAGGTTCAGATTCTAGCTTCTCATTAATCTCGATTATCTCACCAGAGATCGGCATAAATAAATCTGATACTGTTTTAACTGCTTCAACCGTACCGAAGACTTCACCCATTTCAATATTATCATTTAGAGTCTCTATTTCTACATAAACAATATCCCCTAACTCTCCTTGAGCAAAATCTGTTATACCTACATAAGCTATATCATCTTCGAGTTTCACCCATTCGTGATCATTAGTATATTTAAGATCTTTTAAATTCATTTGACGAATATAATAAATGATTTTATTTAATCTTAAAAAAATAAATTTTATTGATTTAGACTTAATCTAAGTCTAGCTCCAAATGATGAAGAGTACCTAGGAAAAGAGTTTGAAACAAGAGGTTTGTTAACTACTCTATCATAATAAATAATTAAATTAACTCTATTATTTACAGTGTAATTAATATTTGGTCTTAATTGAAAATTATAATTCCCATTAGTCAAAACACTTTCTTTATCTATCTTCCTTTGAATAGTTTTTGTATTTCTAATAATAAAATTTAATCTAAACTCAATTTCATTATCAAGAATAATGGTATTACCCAAATATTTAAATGGGAGTTTTAATTTTTCTTTCGTATAACCAAAATCTAAAGAAAAATCAGAATTTATCATTTCTGATACTTGTGAGTTGGATAAATTTAACATTATGTTCCTATCTTTTTTATAATCTAATCTGGCGTTTAAGTTGTTTTTTGTTCTAACATTTATTCCAATTAATGGAGAAAATCTTTCAGTGATTCTGACTTGATTAATTATGTAAAATGGTATTAATCCATTCTCTGTCTGTTCGGATGCTAATGGGTAATTCATTATTGAATTATTAAAATCAAGATTATCTATATAAAGAAGAGAATTTGAGAACTCACCAATTGAGTAGATACTCTGATAAGCATGTGAGATGGTAATATTAGTAAATATTTCACTTAAAGTTTTTATTTTGCTTAATCCTGAGAAATCAACTCTCCAATTAGGTATAGGAATTTTTGGAAATGGTTTTAGTGAAAATGCACTTGGATCAGAATCAGAATATGCAGATATAAAAGCTGGGATTAATACATCCTGAGAATTTAATCCATACTCACCTTGTGTATTTAAATTATTTAATCTATCTCTTATTATCTCTCTATTTTCAACAAATTGAGAGAAAGTTGGAGAATTATTTAGTGCATCATCCTTAATAAATGATGTTTTTATAGCAAGAAATGATAACGAAAAAGTTCCTCCCCTAGTAGGGGTCAAAGAGACATAAGAATCTTTCTGTGAGTCAAATCTAAAAGTCTCTTGAAAGTTTTCTGATATAATTCTCTTAGCATCTAATTGAATTCTAAAAGAACTTAAAGGTTGGATACTACTCCTAAATTGAAAATTCTTACTTCTAGACTGAATGAAAGGTGAATTTAGATAATCATTTTTAACAAGCCATCCTCTTTCTGCTGCTATATTTCTTATATGTGAATCTTGAGAACCTAAAATAAAATTCCACCCTGGTGACTTTGAAAAATTATTCAAACCAAAAGCACCTGGAGAATCAACTAAGCCTGCCATTCCTGTTCTCTCAGAAACATTATAAGTTACATTAATTGATCTAAGAGACATAATCAACTTCATAATGCCATCAAAAGTTTTAGACTGAAAAATTGATTTAACTGAATCTCTTTCCTGATATTTTTTATTGAAATTTTTTAGAATAGGTATCTTATCATAAAATTTTGATATATCTAATTTTGAATTTAAAGAATACTCTCTATTATTCTCAATAATATTTCCAAGGGTATCTGACTGTTGATAAGATCCTGCTGACCACAGATATCTAGAAGAGTATTTAGCATTTGAGCTAACCCAATCAAGGAATGGAAGTTTATTAATTGGCAACTTATAGTTTACCATAATGTTTTGATTGAAATTATTTGTTCTACCTAATCTCTTTAAATTATAGTACATACTATCTAACTTCTCTTGAGTATCTAATTCACCCTCTGGCTCATCAACCACTGAATTATTTATAACATTAATGTCAACATTCATACTATTGAAAATATTCCACCTTAATCCGTATGATTTATTAATTGAAAAATATTTTTCATAAATAGCATCAACTCCCTCAATACTTAAGTCTGAATTTCTATATTGGGTTTTATTAAACCTTCTATTTAAATCACCTCTAATATTTATATTAGATGGCAATGGATTAATATTAAAGTCTTTAATTAATTTAAATATTTTTGAATCGAAAATTTTTAAATTTTTAAACGGTTCTAAACTTCTACTTTTCGGCGAAAAATTATATGAAATATTCCCCCGATGTTCTTTAGACTGTATAGATTGAGTAGTAACATTTGAACTATTTCTCTCACTATAAGAAAATCCTGTTGAAAAATTTTCAATATCCCATAAATCAACTCTTGAGTCAGGGTTTGTTCTATCTTTTCTTATATTATTTAAACTTATTGATTTTGATTCTATTCTCTCCTCGGTCATATTTTTATATTCTTGTTGTTGCTCCTTTGTGTCAAATGATTTTAGAGAAGCAGATAGTGGAATATCTTTGTCTAAAGGATCGTATTTTGGTGTAATTATAGAATTTGAAGTTGATATATATAAAGGAAGTTTAACTCCAGAATTTGATGGCAATAATTTATCTAAATTAAGATTAGCTGATGCATCATACTGCAATTTTTCCTCTCTAGATCTTTCAGATATCTTTTGTTGAATTGAGCCAAATCCAACTGAAGTATATCTAAGAGAAGATGAAACAGTCCCTATATCTGATAATTTAACATTTAGGCTTGCATTTGCTGCCCAGCCTTTTGTCTTGTCAAAATCTGTTAATCTCAATTCATTAAACCACAAGCAAGCTGATTTTGAAGCTCTATCTTCGGATAAAGGATTTTTAACACCTATCATAAAGTTTAATATAGATCCTAGAGATGGCCTACCTTTTATTTTAATCTTATATTTTCCATTATTAGAGAGTTTTGCATATGGAATATTTATATCAATTTTTTCTCTATTTCTCTCTGATTTTAAAGAAAGCAATTCATCAATAGAAAAATTAATTTCATTTTCTTGAGGCCATACTAATCGTGATAAGTTAGAACTAGACTGATTTAATAACTCAGGCCTTGTTATTTTTAAAGGAAGTTCTATCTCATAGTAATTATTTTCATAATCTGAGCCAAATCTAAGGAAAGCATTAATCTCATTATCACTTAAAATTTCACCATTTTTTGGTTCAGCGTGAATAAACATTTTAATCCTTCCATAATTAATTAAATCAAAATTTGATTCTTTAAAAATTGCTCTTCCGTCACCATCGGATAGATCATCAACACAAATTTGAAGTGATTGTTCATTAGTCCTTCTTTGAACAATTGTAGTATTGTCAATATCTCTAGGAATACCGGGAGGTACTACATAAGGTGACTTGCTTTCTGATCCAATACTATTTTCTTCTATACTAACAACAGAAATTTGAATATCTGACTCTGAAGATTCTGAGACTTCGTTTAAGCCTGACTGAAATATTGACTCCTCATATTTCCTCCATTGACTACCTACCAACTGAAGTTTAGCAAACCTTAATACTACCGGTTCCTCCCAGTTTGTCAGATATGTTCTTAAAAATCTAATTGTTTTAAAATCAGAAATAGTACCATGAACTCTATCTGGTGACCTTATTGGGATCCTAAACTGATACCAAGTTGCGTTACCTGATTTATCAATTATCTTATCTACAATATTACTTTTTCCAACATCTAGTTCTCCAGGATTCAAATTGATTTCATATTCATAATAACTCTCTGTGTCAGACAGAGTATTATCATCATTTAAATCTTCATTCTCAGGATATGGAGAACCTTGAGCAGAAAAATTAGCACCTGAGTTTAATGGAGTATTACCTTCCATCCCGTTAATGTTTTTATATCTCTCTAATATTTTCACATTAGATTCATCAAGATCACTACCTAAATAGTATCTAAAATTATCTGCAGACACATCTTGTTCAATTTTGGATTTACCTTCACTAGTTAAACTCATTTTATCCAAAAAATTATCCTTAAAATAATTTATCTCGTCATCATTCTTCAAACCATCTAATCCTACATCTTGATTTTCTCTGGAGGTACTATTGTTTTCAAAAAAGTTAGTTAAATATTGTTTAGATGTAACTCTACCCCACTCATTAAATTTAATTCCTTCATTTGAGTAATCGTGAGACAAACCATTTTCAAATGCATGGACATTATCTTTCATTATATCTTCAGATACATTACCTAAGTTGAAAACAAGTTTACCTCCTGTGTCATTATTTTTATTAAAAACACCATCCAGAACTTTACCATTCTCTCCATCTATGAAAGGATCCATCAACCAAAATTCAATATATTGAATATTAGTTCTATCAAAGTCAGTATCATTTGATATACTTTTTGTAATTGCACCATAATTCGATTTAGGATCTCTCAATAGACCTGAAGGTAACAAATCAGTACTATAATTATATTGTCCTCTTTCATTTGGAAAATAAGCCACATCAAAAATTGATAAGTTTGTGTTTATTAATTGCCTGTCCTGTTTTCTGAAAATATCTTGTGGAGAAACTGCTTTAATATAATTGTTATCAAGATCTTCCAAACTTAAATTTTGAGGCTTCAGAGATCCTCCATTAAGATAAAATATATTATCTATAGAATACCAGGCAATCTTTGCTCTTTTAAATGCATAACCTAAATTATCAGTAGATACAGAACTTAAATCAAATCTATTATTTTTTGTTTCTGGAGTAGATCCTAATTTCCAAGATATTGGTGAACCTCCAATAGAAATTGGAATTACAGCACTCTCGAAATCATCAATATAAGTAATCCCTTCACCGTTAATAACATTTGATGTGCCAGGAATTATTTGGGCAAACTCTGTACTTAAATTAATATTTGATTTTTCAGTAGTAGCTAAAAATGGAATAGTATTTATTATTTTAGTTAAAAACTCACTGTCTTTATCTATATTAAAATCAAATCCATACTTAGTGTTTTTAACAGGCTCGTTTCCAACACTAAATCTTGTAATTCCACCAGGTCGTTCATTTAAATGAAATACTGTAAATCCAAGGTTTATATCCTCATCAACTTTATACTCTGCCCTTGCTCCTGATAACCATTTAGTCTGAAAATTAAAAAGATCAGCTTTCTCAAATGAAATAGTAACCTCTTGTCCGGATGATAAAATTGAAGGGTTCAGAATTCTTACACTTCCTAAATTATAATTTACTGTATAGTCAGTTCCCTCTATAAGTCTTATATTCCCAGCCATTACAATCACAGAATTTTCAGATATGTCTAAACCTGGGAGATTAATTTCACTTCCAGAACCAGAGGAGACTGTACCAACTATAAAAAATTTATTTTTTGATAAAATTTTCTGAGCTTCGTCTTGGGTTTGAGAATACAGCTCATCAAATACATATTTATCAGATAATGAAGTTTCATTATTATCTTCAAAATAGGAATTTAATTTAGACCCAAAAGGTTCAAGTACAGGAAAAATAATATTTCCTTTCTTTGAATTAATGGTAAAACCTTCAATAAAATCAAAATTTCCATCATATTGAGGATCATTAGAGGAGTTCAATCTATCAAGTCCTAGTAATCTAATTAAAGGTTTATCTCTTGTTAGAGTTCCTTCGTTTAAACTAGGATTATTGAAGCCAACAGCATCATCTCTATAATTAATTCGTAACTCAAAATTATTTTTTTCAATTTGAGTGGCATTTAAATTATAAATATTTTTCATCATTAAATCCCAAGTTGTGATTTCTGTATTAATATTAGATGGTCTTAAAAGCTTGAGAAATATCATTTCACTATCATCTCTATTTTGATAATCCTCAGTTAATTCTCCTACTTTATATCTATTACCATTATAAGTGTATTCATATGAAACAGCTAGAACTTCATCATTTTGTAACCTTCTAAGTAATGATACATATCCAAGTGATTTATTTATTTCGTATTCATCGGTATCTAACTTTCTAGCAGAAGTTACTTTCTCAAAATCAATTGTTTTTGAAAGATTAAATTGATTAATTAAAATATCATCAACAAGATCTAGACTTCTTAAACTATTATTAGAGCTTATATTATCAAATAATAAATTTGAACCATTATCAGCAGGATTTGAATTTCCAAATCCAATATTTGGATTATTAGGTTTTAAGATATTATTTCCTTCAGCTAAATCTGTAAATGCAACAAAATTTCTTAATGACTCTGAATTATTTGTTCTATTTAAGATATATACTTCGACCCTATTGACATTTATACCTGAGCTAACAAGCGGGAGAGATTTTAACCATCTCTCATAATTTTCTCTAAAGAAGTGTCCCAAAAAAAAATGTCTATTTCTGTCATAATTTGAGCCTAAAATTTCAAATTCTCTGCCCTGAAAACCATTATCTATTTTAATAGATTCACTTTGACCTTGTTGTCTAGATAAAATTCCAGTAATACTTAGGTTTCCAAATTGCAATTGTGTTTTTAGTCCAAATAAACTTTGGGCTCCTCTCAGCAAGCTATTTTTTACTGGCATACTTACATTTCCAACCTCAATTTTTCTTATAATTTCTTCTTCAAAACCAGTATAATCAAGTTTTAAATTATTTTGAAAATCAAAAGTATTATTATTATCAAAATTTGCGGCAATTTTTAACTTCTCCCCAACCTTTCCATTAATATTTAAATTAATTTGTTGATCGTAATTAAACCCACCATTCCTCTGTTGTCTAATTGGAATTGAAGGATTTTCAACCTTTTGGAATTTTCCTCCAAAATCTAAATTCACAAAACCATTAACTTGAAGATCAATAAAATTACCTCCAAAAATTCTATCCAAAGACTCGGGTATATAAATCTTAGGTATCAACCTCCCACTTTCTAATACATTTTCTCCATCAAGACTTAATGATTTTTTTTTAAAATATTCTTTTATATTTCGATTTGTAGTGTATTTATCATAACTCGAAAATGGTATTGATATTGATGGTCTATAGTTTAGATTTCCAATCTTTTCAGATAAATAAAAAACTCCTGCAGTATCATATATTGATCCTAACTCAATTGAACTTGAGTTTAAATAAAAAGGATTATTAGAAAATAAACTTGAATAAGGATCAGAAAACCTATCTTTTAAAGAATAAGTAGTGAAACTTGTTGGTTCATAATTAGTAACCGAATCAATTTTTTGGGATGATGACTGTGAAAAAAGAAATAATCCATCCAGGAAAAAGAGTAATAAAATGAATAAAAATTTAAAAATTGAATTCAAAGTAACCCATTTATGATATTATGATCTTCTGAGTACCTCTTTGATCAAATCTTCTAGAGAAATATTTTCATTTCTCTTTAAAATATCATCAACATGTTTATAAACAATATTTTTTGAAATACCCAAAGAAGATAAAGCTGATAACGCTTCATCTTTAATAGTATTGTCAAAAGAATGAGAAAAATCATCACTAATGTCATCGATAGAAATTTTGTCCTTTAATTCTAGTATTATTCTTTCAGCAGTTTTTAAACCAATGCCTTTTACAGACTTTATTTTATTAACATCTGAACTTATAATTGCTTTATTAAATTCATCAGCTGATATAGAGGATAAAATCATTATAGCTGTACTTGGACCAACCCCATTAATGGATAATAAACTCAAAAATGTCTGTTTCTCACTTTTATTATTAAAACCATAAAGAGTGTGAGAATCCTCTTTGACATTTAAGTAAGTATGAATGTTTATTTCATCTTTATCTTTAATTTTTGAATACGTTCTAAGGGAAATATTTATCTCGTATCCTATCCCATTAACATCTAAAACTAATTTTGATGGAGCAACTTCAACTTTTTTTCCCCTTATAAAAGAAATCATATATCAAATGTCATTAATATAGAAGATATTTCTTGCATTAAGTTTCTTTTTTTTGATCCAGGAGCATAAACATATCCCTCTAAATAATACATTCTTTTCTTATTTGAATCATAAATAATTATACTCTTGAAAGGACCTCCTGCAGAAATATCACTAAGTTTCCATAAACCTTTAGATTCTACAGAAGAGTTTCCCTTAAAATTAATTTTTTGAGATTGTATAGGAAATACATCTTGAATACTCATAAATATTTTAGAATTTTCTGAATCTCTTAAATAAGATTTCGAGATTTTATTTCTAATACCTTTAATGCTTGGTTTTTCTGTATTAAATACTTCATAAAAGTTTTTCAATTGACTCTCCCCATAATCCTCATAATATAGAAAAATATTTTTTTCAAATTCAGAATCTAATTGTCTTAACCAAAAAAAATTCTTGCTATTTTTAGCTAAATCATAACCATATGGAATTTTTATTTTTATCCCATGGTCTTCATATAACTTCTTAGAGATATTTTTCTCTTGCTTCAAAAATATCTCTCTATCAACTCTTTTTTTCAACTCGTCTTCAAAATATTTTAAAATTGCAATCTTATTTTGACTTATCTTATAATACAAATCCTCATCTGATTTGCTAAATAAATATAAAACAGTTTGACCTTTGGCATATTGATCTCTTTTTGAAAAATAAAAAAGTTCAGAATCACTTTTAATTTTGTCTAAAGATTCTGAATTAAAATTTTTTCTTAAAATTTGAGAGTCAAGACTTTTCCCTTCAAGGGTAAAAGCTACTACAATATTTTTAGCATGCTTCAAAATACTATTAAACTTTCTTGGTTTTATATGTCTCAAATCAAATTTAGATTCTGGTTGCGGTAATCCTTTTACATACCCCCCATAAGTTTCAACTAGTACTCTTCCTATCTTTCCTTTAAATTTTGCGGAATCCATTACAATTAGCATCTCATTATTTTTACCCGAAGCTCTAGGTAAAAAAGATGAATTTTCTACATTCGATTGAGGATTATATGAGCATGAACATAGAAAAGATAAAATAATAAGATGTAATTTTAATTTTATTCTGTTTGACATTATTTAGTATTTATAAATATTAATATTATTTTTAAAAAATTAAAAAAATTAAAATGAGCAATGAACTTTTAAATA
>Ga0315316_10001773_pt1 | contig 15349 bp, 27 predicted proteins | sample M160m3416metaG_FD_203702 | JGI IMG/M metagenome (GOLD analysis project Ga0315316, IMG submission 203702) | Ammonia-oxidizing marine archaeal communities from Monterey Bay, California, United States - M1 60m 3416 | ecosystem: Environmental > Aquatic > Marine > Intertidal zone | place: USA...
ATGACAAATAAATATGTAGGCGCAGCAAAATTTATTAAAAATCTTATTACAGGTGGAAAAAAAAGTATAACACCTGGAGGAGCTATTAATAAAGTTCCAACAAACGTACCTACAACAGTAATACAAAAAAAAATAAGAGATTTAAAAATTGGCAATCAAAAATTAAAAAGCGGTCAAGCAAAATTAGATCAAACTATTTTTGAAATGAAAACGGGTAAACCCTTTACTTTTAAAAAAAGTACAAAAAAATCAGAATCAAATAAAGAAGCTTACAAAAGAATACAGGGAGAAAATACTAAAGTATTAAAAAGTATGATCGATAAAGTTACTGAAAAAAAGGACGGTGGCAGAATTGGTTTAAAACGTGGAACTGGTTTGACGAAGAAAAAATCAAACGTAGATAAAATTAAAAAAACATTTGGTTCTAAAAGTTTAGGAATGCAAAGTGTTATTTATGGATTAGATAAAAACAAAAATGTAACAGCTGCAGATCCAAAAGCAAAATTTATAGCAGCAGCTAAAAAGAAAACTAAAAAGAAGGTAATATAATGGCTAAACTTTGTCCAAAAGGAAAAGCAGCAGCGAAGAGAAAATTTAAAGTATATCCTTCAGCATATGCTAACATGTATGCATCTGGAGTGTGTTCAGGTAAAATTACACCAGGTGGTAAAAAAGGTAGCCGTAAAAAAGCTATGGGTGGTGGAATGATAGATATGACTAGAATGAAATATCTAAAAGGGGGACAAGTATAATGGCTGGAATACCCGATTCAAAAATAAAATCATTAGCTAAAGCAGATGCGGATGCGATTGTTAAAAATGCAACCAGATTAGGTACTTTTGATTTAATAAAAACAATGAATAAAAAACAATTAGATAGTTTAATGAAAAAATCTGGAATTAAAAAAGGAGTGTCAGGTTATAAATCTATAGCAGGTGGTTTAAAAACAGGTGGTAGAGTAGGTTTAAAATCTGGATCTAAAGGTTGTAAGTTAGCGATGAAAGGTAAAGGCAGAGCTTACGGAAAGAATTCGTAATGAGAACTTACTACTCGAAAGGTGGAGGACTTAGAGAATGGGTCAAACAAAACTGGGTCGATATTGCAAACAAAAAATCGGATGGATCATTCCCGAAGTGTGGAAGAAGTGGTGGAGAAAAAAGAAAAAATTATCCAAAATGCGTGCCCATTGCGAAAGCAAGAGCGATGTCCAAAGGGCAACGTGCGGGTGCCGTAAAGAGAAAACAAGCGAAAGCTAATACAGGACCTACACCTAGTAGAGCTGCAACATTTGCAAAGAAAAAGAAGACGGCATAATGAGTAGTAGATATAATAAAGATAAGAAATTTTCTTATGTAAAAAAATCACCTTTTAATACACGTAAAAGAACTATGATAGTTAGTCCAACCGAAGGTATTTTACCTATAGAAGAATATGGAAAAGGTAAAAACTTTCCTGCAAAAATAATTAGAGTTTTAAATGCTAAGGGTGGAAGAGTAAGAGATAAAATGCCCAAAAGAAATAAAAAGAATTTTCGTCCAACGGAAAAAGGTGCAGGCATGACAAGGGCCGGAGTGGCTGCATATCGAAGAGCAAATCCCGGCTCTAAATTAAAAACAGCCGTGACAGGAAAAGTGAAGCCTGGATCAAAAGCTGCTAATCGTAGAAAATCATACTGCGCAAGATCACTAGGACAAATGAAAAAATTTCCTAAAGCAGCAAAAGATCCGAACTCACGTCTTCGTCAGGCAAGAAGGAGATGGAAATGTTAAAAAAACAAAAGATTAAAAAAGTAATCAAAGGTTTACAAAAAGCATCAAAGTCACATGCTAAACAAGCTAAAACATTAAAAGGAGTTATCAATGGCGGATCCAAAAAAGGGAACGGGAAAAAAGCCTAAAGGTTCAGGAAGACGATTGTATACGGATGAGAATCCTAGAGATACAGTTAAAATAAAATTTGCAACACCAGCAGATGCAAGAGCAACTGTTGCAAAAGTTAAACGTGTTAACAAACCGTTTGCACGTAAAATACAAATATTAACGGTCATGGAGCAGAGGGCTAAAGTTATGGGTAAAAGCCAAGTTGCTTCAATCGCAAAGAAAGGAAAAGATGCAATTAGAAAACGTCATAAATCAACTGCTTAAATTTTTAAGAAATAGATTAGATAATCTATCCATGTCAGTTACATCCGGTGGGGTTGACAGTATGGAAAATTACAAGTATATTATAGGACAAATAAATGCCTATGAGGCAACACTACAGGAAATCTCTAACCTGCTAGAAGATAAGGAGCAAAATGAAGGAACAGTCATCGATATTAACACCAAAAAATAATCTTGTTGGTGTAAAACCATCAGAAGAAAAAGAACCAAAATTACCAAAACCTACAGGTTGGCGACTTTTAGTTTTACCTTTTAAGATGAAAGAAAAAACTAAAGGTGGATTGGTATTAGCTGAAACTACTTTAGAAAAGCAACAAGTTGCATCTCAAGTTGGTTTAGTTATGGCTATGGGTCCACAATGTTATATGGATAAGGAAAGATATCCGGAGGGTCCGTGGTGCAAAGAAAAAGATTGGATTATGTTTGCACGTTATGCAGGTAGTCGAATCAAAATTGATGGTGGGGAAATGCGTCTGCTAAACGACGATGAAGTGTTAGCAACAATTGATAGTCCAGAGGACATCTTGCATGAGTTCTAAACATAGGAAGGAGTAAACTATGCCAGAAGAAGAAAAAAAGAAAATGGTTGATATTGATACATCGGGTCCCGATGCTTCAATTGATATTGAAGAAGCAAAAGACGAGTCCGTTGTAGAAACGGAAGCGCCGGAACAAGAAACAGATAAAACATATGAAAATGAAAGAGAAACAAAACTAGATGATAAAAAATCAGATAGTGAGTTAGAAGACTACAGTAAAGGTGTACAAGCTCGTATTGCGAAATTAACTCGTAAAATGAGAGAAGCAGAAAGAAGAGAACAAGCTGCTTTAGATTATGCCAAAGGTGTAGAAGAAAAAAGACAAGCATTAGAAAAACGTTTTGAAAAAACAGATGCTGACTATGTTAAAAAATTTGAGACTAGTATTAGTACAGGTTTAGAAGCTGCACAAAAAGAATTAGCTGCAGCAATTGAATCTGGTAGTGCAGAAGCTCAGGTTGAGGCTAACAAAAGAATTGCAACACTCGCATTTGAGAACGCAAAACTGGAGGCAGCTAAAGAAGGTAGAGAGATAAAACAGGAAGAGAAGCCTGTAACTAATCTCAATCAAGGTGGTAATGTCAATATACCTCAAAGAGAAGATCCTATTAATCCGGATCCAAGAGCTGAAGCATGGGCTGCAAAAAACTCATGGTTTGGAACAGATAGAGCAATGACTTACACTGCGTTTGAGATACATAAGGATCTTACTGAAAAAGAAGGGTACGATCCAAGTTCTGACGAGTATTATGAAGAAGTTGATAAACGAATTAAGATTGACTTTCCTCATAAATTTGGTAATACTGAAACAAAGCAAACGGCCGCCCCTGTTCAGACAGTGGCTTCTGCTACAAGAAGCGTAAAGCCTGGTCGCAAAACTGTGAGACTCACATCATCACAGGTCGCAATAGCGAAAAAATTAGGTGTGCCACTCGAAGAATACGCAAAACAATTAAAAAACACGGAAGGAGCGTAAAATGGAAAAAAAAGAAAACACTTCTCGTGCGAGCCAAACACGGTCAAAGTCTGAAAGACCTAAAGTGTGGGTTCCACCATCTTCTCTAGATGCACCCCCTGCACCTGATGGATTCAGGTATAGATGGATAAGAGCTGAAGTCATAGGATTTCAAGATACGAAAAACATAACTGGAAGAATGAGAGAAGGTTATGAATTAGTTCGTGCCGAAGAAGTTGAAAATGCAAGTGATTATCCAGTCCTCGATGAGGGCAAATACAAGGGAGTGATTGGGGTCGGTGGCCTTCTTCTTGCGAAGGTACCCGTCGAGATCGCGCAGCAACGTCAAGACTATATGGCAAATCGTCATAAAGAACGAAGTGAAGCAGTAGAAAACGATCTTATGAAGGAGCAGGACCAGAGGATGCCTATCAATGTTGAAAGGCAATCTCGTGTAACCTTCGGTGGTACGAAAAAATAATTTTTTTAATCACTGAAATTTTAAAACCGTACTGGAGGCCCTTCGGGGCAGGTACATAAGGAGAAACAACTATGGCAAATAGAAACACACAAGGTTTTGGATTAGTGCCTGCAGGAACGCTTGGATCAACTCCAGCGACTTCTGGTCAAGGTAAATACAAAATCGATGCGGGTTATGCAACTACCATTTTTCATGGTGGATGCGTTGCTTCTAGTGCTGGTTACATAATCGATGGTCAAACAACTGACGCACCGGTTTTGGGCGTACTTAACGGAATATTCTATAACGCGGCTACAACTTTAAAGCCGACGTTTGCAAATCATTACGTGCAAGTAACACCAGCAAACTCAGAAGATATCGATGCATTTGTATTCGATAACCCTCAACAACAATACGTAGTAGCGACAGACGCAACTGTAGCACAAGCTGGTTTCCTAGAAACTTATGACATGAATACTTCTGCTGGTAGCACAACTACTGGACAGTCTTCAGCGACATTAGATATAGGTGACACAAGTGCTGATGCAGCTTCGTGGAGACTTTTAAGATCTGCTGAAGATCCTGAAAATGAAGATATCTCTGCAGCTTTTGCATCAGTAGTAGTAGTTGCAAATCTGATCGAACTACAATCGTAAAGCTAGAATAGGAGAACAAAAATGGCAATATCACGATCACAACTAGTTAAAGAACTAGAGCCAGGTTTGAACGCACTGTTCGGCTTGGAATACAAAAGGTATGAAAATCAGCACGCTGAGATTTATACTAGTGAAAACAGTGACAGAGCTTTTGAAGAAGAAGTTATGTTATCTGGTTTCGCAAACGCACAAGTAAAAGGTGAAGGATCTGGTGTATCATTTGATGAAGCACAAGAAACTTTCACTGCTCGTTACACTCACGAGACTGTTGCTTTAGCATTCGCAATCACTGAAGAAGCGATTGAGGATAATTTGTACGATAGACTTGCGTCTAGATATACAAAAGCTTTAGCAAGATCTATGAGTAACGCTAAACAAGTAAAAGCTGTTGAGCCTTTAATAAATGGTCTACCAGGTGTAGATACATTTAAATCAGGTGACGGCGAATCTTTATTTGGCGTATCTCACCCTACAGTAGCAGGTTCTTTCAAGAACACTTTGACTACTCAGGCAGATCTTAACGAAACTTCATTGGAGCAGTCTTTAATTGACATTGCTGCAATGACTGACGAAAGAGGTCTTAGAATTGCAGCGAGAGGGGTAAAAATGATTATCCCTTCAGAGCTTCAGTTTACAGCTGAGAGATTGATGAAATCTCAAGGTAGAACTGGAACAGCTGACAATGATATAAACGCAATCGTATCTATGGGTATGATTCCGCAAGGATACAGAGTCAATAACTATTTAACTGACACTGACGCGTTCTACATCATTACAGACGTACCTAATGGTATGAAAATGTTCACAAGAGCTCCATTAACAACTGCAATGGAAGGTGATTTCGATACTGGAAACGTAAGATACAAAGCTAGAGAAAGATACTCATTTGGTGTATCTGACCCTAGAGGTATTTTCGGCGTTGAAGGTGCGTAATACTTAAAATTTTGAGGCGGGACACAATCCCGCCTCATTTAAAAAATAGAAAGAAATTAGTGAGAATTTATAAAAATATTTTATTAAAGAAAGATAGACTAAAACTTTTAAAATTTATAAAAACAGTTGTAAAAAATTTAGGTCCTAATTTTCCGGGTTTACAAACTGATCCTAATTTGCATACACATAAAGAAATTTTGTTTTTGTTAAGAACAATAAAAAAACATTTAAAAGGCTATACTATACAAAAATGTTGGGCTAATTTTAGTGAAGGTAATTATATGAACTGGCATGCACATCCAGAGTGTGATATAAGTATGGTATATTACTTAAAAAATAAATCCGATATAGGAACTGTATTTAAAAAACAAGGGTTAGGAGTTAATGTTAAAAAATGTCCAGAAAATTCTTTGTTGATTTTTAATAGTAAATTAGTACACTCAGTGCCATATCATTTAAAAGAGGACAGATATTCTATAGCTTTTGATCTTACAAAAATATGAAAAAATTTCTAATAACTATATGGGCTTATGATCATTATGCAAAATTTGAAGTTTTGTCTGAAGATAACGCCATTTCTCTTGAACAATCTATCCTTGACAAGTTGGGAGAAAAGAGTATAAATTGGGAATATCTTGGTATATCATATGATAACCGAGTAAACAGAATAACCTATGAGGAGGTTGTTGATGATACAAGACCTATACAAACAAAAAAGGTCCTTGGAGTTGAAGTGGGAACAAGAGCATCTGTCTAATGGTAGATATACTCTTGAAATGGTCAGAATTGATGACAAAGTTAAAAAAGTCATTACTGACATTAAGCTGGAAGAAGCAGCTATTGCTCACAGACAAAATACTGTCGAAGGTGCAGCTCCGCAAGTTTCTGTAGCTACTTAATAAAAAGCTACATCGTTGGAAAACACTATCCGCACTACACACTCTCTTGCACTCTATTAAAATCTAGTATATAAAAAACTCACTATACAATTAATTAGAACATAGACGCGTATAGTCGACGGCCTAGAGACTATGTTCGGAAACTAGGAGGATATAATTATGGCATCAACAACGTTTAACGGTCCGGTAAGATCGGAAAAAGGTTTTCAAGTAGCAACTAAAAATACGTCTACTGGAGCTATTACTACTAGAATGAGTTCAGGTATGCCTGACTTAACTGGTTTATCAATTTCAGATGTAGCAACAGCATCTAGTTTAACACTAGCAGCTGATACTATTTCTGTAGTAAATTACACAGGTGCAGCTGCAGCAGCATGCACTCTACCCGCAGCAACAGCAGGTACAATTGTAATTTATTGTCAATCAAAAGACACAACTGGAGGAACAGCTACATTAACTTTCGATGCAGCAGGTTCTGATGTTTGGGCAACTGGTTCAGTAATTGAATCAAGAGGTTCATCAGAAGTAACTTTTGATACTTCAGCAGCAGGTGAAACTCAATTAGTTTTCACACCAGCAAACGCAGCAACAAACTTGCTGACTACTGGTGGACAAATTGCTTTTATTTGTTATGAAGATGCTACGTGGCACATTGCAACAAAACTATCAGCTGAGACTACTCAGACAACTGGTGCTTTTGCATTTGCGTCATAATAAATAAATTAATAGTGTGGGGCTTAGGCCCCACATAAATTTTAAGGAGAACAAATGGCAACAGATGTAAAAAGTAAAACAATTTTAAATAATTTATCAGCGGATACTGCAGCTGTGGCTGCTGCACAAACTACAAGTGGAGCTGATAGTTTAACTTTAACTGCAGCTGCCGGAACAGGTGCTTTTCATCAAACTGACCAAGCTTGTAAAATAACTCTAACTTCTACAGGGAATATTTCTGGAGTAGATTTTACAATAACAGGAACAGATATTGCAGGTAACGATCAATCAGAAGTTTTAGCAGGACCAAATAATAATACAAAAGGTTCTGTTAAATTTTATGCGACTGTAACTTCGATAACTACTGACGGTGCAGTTGGAACAAACACTTCAGCTGGAAATGCTGCAGGAACTGCAGGCGGACAAGCTGTGTTAACGGCTGGTAGAACAAGAGTCAGAGGAATGCATATTACAACTGGTGGAACTGTAGGAAATGTATCTTATTTTAATACGTCACCTGTATCAGGAACTTCTTTATTTTCTTTTCAAGTAGCAACAACTACAAAAGATTATATTGATCCTTATATTCCAGATGATGGAGTATTGTTTGATTCGGGAGCTTATATAGATATTCCAGCAGGAACAGCAGTGAGTGTTACTACATTCTTTGATGGATAGGAGGCCAAATGGCTAATACCACTTCGGGAACAACAACGTTTGATAAAACGTTTTCTATTGAAGAAATTATAGAGGACGCTTTTGAACGTATTGGATTAAATTCTGTAGCAGGCTATCAACTTAAATCTGCTAGAAGATCTCTTAATATCCTATTTCAAGAATGGGGTAATAGAGGTATTCACTATTGGGAGATAGATGAAACTAATCTTGATTTAATTCAAGGTCAATCTGACTATGATTTTTTTAGAGCTAGTGGTGATGGCACTTCTGCAACAACTACGCCTACCAATGGAATTTACGGAATGTCCGATGTCCTTGAAGCACAATTAAGATCTAATAGAACACAAACCACACAATCAGATTCACCGATGACAAAAGTAGATAGATCTACTTATGCAGGGTTTTCAAATAAACTTTCACAAGGAACACCTAATCAATATTGGGTAGAAAGATTTATTGATAAAGTTAGAATACATGTTTATCCAACACCAGATTCAACTAATGCATCTAAAGATATGCATTTTTATTTTATCAAAAGAATACAAGATATAGGTGATTTTACAAATGCAACTGATGTTCCATTTAGATTTGTACCTTGTATGGTTGCAGGTTTATCATTTTATCTTTCACAAAAATATCAACCACAACTAGTTCAACAAATGAAATTATATTATGAAGATGAATTTGCTAGAGCATTAGCAGAAGATGGTTCAGCTTCTAGCACATACATAACACCAAAAGCTTATTACCCAGGAACATAATGGACAAAGATAAAATACAAAGAATAGCAGATGAATTAGCCGAATCAACGTATGGCAAAGACTTTTATGATTTAAGTGGTCGTCAACAAAGTGAAATTTATAACAAAGCTATCGTAGAATTAAATGACTTGATGGCTGACAAAGCTGACATGATGAGAAAAGGTGAAAAGTATGGTGGTCATATTGATAAACCTTTAGGACCTGGTGGTAAAAAAAAGAAAAAGAAAAAAAAGAAAAAAGGTAAAAAATAATGTCTAGATATGCAATAGGTAAGTATGCAAAAGCCATATCAGATAGATCAGGTATGGAATTTCCATATAGAGAAATGGTTAGAGAATGGAATGGTGCTTTTGTTCATTTTACAGAATTTGAACCAAAGCAACCTCAATTAGAACCAAAACCTAATGGAGCTGATGGTGTTGCATTATTAAATACAAGAACAGATAGAACAGAACCATCAACAACTGTTAGAATACCTGAAAATGGTTTTGAAACTTATGAAGCAGGTTCTAGAATTATAAATGTTTTTTCACCTGGACATGGATTAACTAACGGCACAACTTATAGATTTAGAGGAGCACCAACTACTTCTCCAGGAACAGGTAGTTCAACAGATCCAGTGTTTGCATATGCAAATATTCCTGATTTTGATGGGATAACAGGAACAAATATTACAAAGTCAGCAGGATATGCTATTACTGTAGGCTTATATAAAAATGATGCTGCGGTTACAACTGATTATGCGAGTTCAAATTTTTTTCATTTTACAGTTGATACAGATACTGCTACAGTTGGAAATGTAAAAGGAGGTGGTTATGGTTGTTCAATAGGGCCCGTAACTATAGAAGCATAATGAAAAAGATTTGGAATTGGATAAAAAATTTATTTACACCTAAAAAAGAAAAAGATGAGCATCTTTCTTTATATGAAGATATGCCAGAATCAGATATCCCAATGCATGTAGAAGAAACAGCAAAACAAAAAAAGATACGTTTAAAACATGAAGGAGATTTAAAATAATGGCAGGTTTAAGTGCATCAGGATTAAAAACTCAAATATTAAGTTATACTGAAACAGATTCAAATGTTTTAACAGATTCTGTTTTAGAAAATATTATTTTAAATGCACAGTATAGAATCTTTAGAGATGTACCTATTGATGCAGATAGAAAACAACAATCAGGTAATTTAGTAACTGGTCAAGAAACAATTAATGCCCCAGCAGGAGCTGTATTTATTAGAGGAATACAAGTTTATGATTCTACCTCAGAAATAACTGGACCTAATGTATGGCTAGAAAAAAAAGATATAACTTATTTACAAGAATATGTATCCTCAACAGCATCAGCTAAAAGAGGTCAACCTAAATATTATGCTATGTTTGGAGGTGGTACAGGAGAGTCTGACACCACATCTGGAAGAATGATGTTTGCTCCTGTTCCTGACACAACCTATAAATTTAGAGTACACTACAATGCAGCACCGGCATTATTAGAAAATAATGACACTAATTATATTAGTCTTAACTTTCCAAATGGGTTGTTATATTGCTGTCTATCAGAGGCATATGGATTTTTAAAAGGCCCAATAGATATGTTGACACTATATGAAAATAAGTATAAACAAGAGGTACAGAAGTTTGCTAACGAACAAGTTGGTAGAAGACGAAGAGATGACTATACTGATGGCGCTGTTCGTATACCAGTAAACTCAGCAAACCCGTAGGAGATAAATTATGGCAATAACATCGGCAATTTGTACAAGTTTCAAACAAGAAATTTTGGTTGGTACACACAATCTTGCAGCAACAAGTGGAAACACTTTTAAAATAGCTTTATTCACAAGTTCAGCATCTTTAGGAGCTGGAACTACAGCTTATTCAACATCAAATGAAATTACAAACTCATCTGGAACTGCATACACTGCAGGTGGAGCAACACTTACAAGTGTTACGCCAACAACTGATGGAACTACTGCAGTCTGTGATTTTGCAGATGTAAGTTTTAGTTCTGCATCTTTCACAGCAAACGGTGCGTTAATTTATAACGATACACAATCTGACAAAGCTGTTGCAGTAATAGCTTTTGGTGGAGATAAAACTGTAACAAGTGGAACTTTCACAATTCAATTTCCAACAGCAGACGCATCTAACGCAATAATTAGAATAGCGTAAAGGAGTAACGCGGTATGTCCGTTACTAGAACCTTTACAGTAACGGTGGTTAGCACCGATAGTGGTAATAAATATTTTATCGATGGTGTTCAACAAGCTACTTTAGAATTAGTTGAAGGCGCAACTTTTAGATTTGATCAATCAGATTCATCAAACTCATCTCATCCATTAAGACTTTCTACAACAAGCAACGGTACACATTCTGGAGGAAGTGAATATACAACTAACGTAACAACTAATGGAACTCCAGGATCATCTGGAGCTTATACTCAAATTGAAGTAGCTTCTGATGCACCAACTCTTTATTATTATTGTACAAATCACTCTAACATGGGTGGACAAGCAAATACTCCTAACGTAGATTTTTGGGGCGCAGGTAATTGGAGTGCTAATCTTTGGGGAATAAGTGAAGCTTTTACAACAGGTTGGGGTGCTAAATCTTGGAATGATGGTGAGTGGGATCAACTTTCTGATGAAACAGTTTTTTTAAGTGGAGTATCTGCTACCGTTTCTATTGGAGAAGTTGATACATTTCCAGAACAAGGTTGGGGTAGAGATACTTGGAATTTTGAAACTTGGGGTGAATCAAGTTTAACAGTTGAGTTAACAGCACCTGATGCAATGATATCTAATGTTAGCATCGGTTCTGATTTTGGTGATGGTTCTTATGGACAAGAACAAGGTTGGGGACAATTTGTTGTAAACCCTGCAGACGTAATGGGATTAACAGGTGTAGCTTCAACAGCAAGTATTGGATCACCAACAATAATAGGAAACGTATCTTTTTCATTAACAGGAATTTCTGCAACTGTTAGTGTAGGAACAGTAACTGCAGCTTCTCAAATTATTGGATTAACTGGTCAAGCAATGACATCTGCAGTAGGTTCAATATCACCTGCAGACGCAATAGGGTTAACAGGATTTTCTTTAACAAGTAATGTAGGTGAATTTAGTATAACATCAAATCCTACTACTATACCAACAGGTTTAAGTATGACTTCTGCTGTAGGATCAATTGCTCCTGCAGATGTAATGGGATTGACAGGAGTCTCAGTAACTGCTAATGTTGGAACAATTGTTCCTGCGGATGTAATGGGATTAACAGGTGTTTCAGCAACAGCTTCTGTTGCTGCGTTTGGAACTTCCACTGGTTTTGGAATTCAAGCATATCAAGCTATTGACACAGGTTCTAATACAAGTTATACAGACGTAGCAGCGTAATAGGAGATAAAAATTATGGCATCAACATACACACCTTTAGGTATAGAACTTCAAGCAACTGGAGAAAATGCCGGTACATGGGGTACAAAAACTAATACTAATTTACAAATTATCGAACAAATTTCAGGTGGATATTCCGCACAATCAATAGCAGGTGGTGCACAAACTACAGCTTTATCAGTTTCTGATGGATCAACTGGTGCAGTTATGTCTCACAGAATGATTGAGTTTACAGGTAGTATTACTGGAAACCAAATTGTAACAATTCCTTTAGATGCACAAACATTTTATTTTTTAAGAAATTCAACATCAGGTGCTTACACAGTACAGTTTAAATATGCATCAGGTTCAGGAGATACTTTTACTTTTGCTACAACAGATAAAGGTGACCAACTTGTATTTGCTACAGGTAATGATGGGACTAACCCAGATATTTATACTTTAAGTTTTGGTGATGTAACTCTTACTGGAACTGAAACTTTAACAAATAAAACTTTAACTTCACCTAAAATTGGTACATCTATTTTAGATACTAATGGAAATGAATTAGCTTTACTTACAGCTACAGGTTCTGCAGTAAATGAATTTACAATAGCAAACGCTGCAACAGGTTCAGGTCCAACTCTTTCATCAACAGGTGGTGATACAAATATAGATATTAATATAACTCCAAAAGGAACTGGAGATGTAGTTCTTGCAGGAGATACTGTAAAAGTTGGAGACAGTGGAGCAGCAGCTACACTAACTTCAAACGGAGCAGGTACACTTACAGTAACAACAGGTGGAGCTTCAGACTTAGTAATGAGCACTAACTCTGGAACTAACTCAGGTACAATCACTATTACAGATGCTGCTAATGGAGATATAACTATTGCTCCTAATGGAACTGGACAAGCTAAAGCAGTAGACGCTGGAGATGCTACAGGTGCAATTAAAATTGCTGGAAAAGAAACTATATGGGTACCAGCTGTTGCTATGTATCCTAATTCTACAAATGGTGCAGAAGCTGCACAAGTAGAATTGTCAAATGGTCCAGAAATTAAAGTTTTAGATTTTGATAAAGATTCAGATGAGTTTGCTCAATTTGCTGTTGCATTTCCTAAATCATGGAATGCGGGAACAGTAACTTTTCAAGCTTTTTTCACTGCAACATCAACAAATACAGGAACTACAGCATGGGGATTATCTGGCGTGGCTCTAGCTGATAGTGGAGATTTAAATACAGCTTTCGGAACACAAGTCGTTGCAACAGCAAAGGCACACAGTGGTACATCAAACGATTTAGATGTTGCTGCTGAAAGTGGAGCAGTAACAATAGCAGGATCACCTGGTGCTGACGAATATGTTTTCTTTCAAATATCTAGAGATGTATCGGCAGATGATTTAACCGCTGATGCAAGATTACTTGGAATTAAACTATTCTTTACTACGAGTGCTGCTAACGACGCATAAGGAGTAGAATATGAGAGACCATAAATTAGACATTATCAAAGATGTTGACGGTAAAAGTTTAAAAAAAAATAAATCAAAAAGAAAAGGCTTTGGTTATCAGATACTAGGATTTGGTTCTGGTGGTGGAGCTACAGTATTTACTACTAACTTTTTAGTTATCGCTGGTGGCGGTGGAGCTGGAGGTGGCGGAGCCGGAGGTGGCGGAGCGGGAGGCTATAGAGCTTCTGGTTTTGGACCTTGTTCTTTACGAGCTACAGCTTTAGAACTTGAACCAGGTTGTTATACAATAACTATTGGAGCTGGAGGAACAGGAGCACCTGGACCTGCATATTCTGCAGGGGCGACTAATGGAGGTAGTTCAATTTTAGGTGCATGTGGTGTTGAAGGATGTAACATGATTACCGCTTCTGGTGGTGGAAGATCAGGAGGTCAAAGTGGTGGAGGGGCCGACGGTGGTTCTGGTGGTGGAGGAGGTTTATTTTCTTCTGGAGGAACTAATGGAGGTAAAGGTTTAGGAAACACAGGAAGTTTTGATCCCTCTGAAGGAAACAATGGTGGTACTAGTACAGCTGCACACGTAAATGGTAACGGTGGAGGCGGCGGAGGAGCTGGCTCTGTAGGATTACCTGGACCAGCAAACAGTGGAACCGGAGGAAACGGAGTCCCTAATAATATTGGTGCATGTGGAACACCTTTTTCAAGAGTAAATTTTGCAGGAGGAGGAGCATCTTCTGGAGGATCTAGATGTTCACCATCTGGTGCAGGAGCAACTAATTCAAATGGTACTGCAAACTCAGGTGGAGGAGGCGGAGGTGGTACAGGCCTTGGTTGTGGAGGAAACGGTGGCGCTGGAGTGGTGATTGTAAGAGCACCTGCTAAAGCTAGTTTAAGTGTTACTCCGGGTGGAGCAACAGCAACACATCCAGGAGGAGATAAGATTGCAACTTTTACAGCTTCTGGTACACTAACAATAGCGTAAGGATAATTATATGGCAAACTTTGCAAAATTAAAATCACAAACAGATCCAACAGGATTTACTTCTGATACACATTTAGTTGTAGAGAATGTAGTAGTTATAGCTGATGATGTACCTACAGCAGCAGGACCATTAGGAGAAAATGATATGCACGTTGATGGTGAAACATATTGTCAAACTCTTTTTAAAGGTGGAACTTGGAAACAAACTTCTCTCTCTCATAATTTTAGAAAACAATACGCAGGTTTAGGATATGTTTATGATGAAGCAAAAGATATATTTATTGCTCCTCAACCATTCGCATCTTGGACTATAAATAATGATAATGATTGGGAGGCACCTATTACGTTTCCATCAATAATTGATGATGGACAAGAAAGTCCAGAATGGACTTGGAAAATTTCATGGGACGAAGATCTTTATCAATCAGACAATAGTAAAGGTTGGTTTGGTTTTAAATCAAACGCTACAGAAGATCCAATACCTCTATATGACTGGAATGGTTCTGATTGGATATTAAGATAGTTGACAATCTAAAGTTAATTTAGTAAATTTAATTTTACTAAAAAGAAAGTATGAATAAAGATAAGTCTTTTATAAAAAAAATAAATAATGCTTATTCTAAAGAATCTTGCGTTAAATTAATTAATTGGTTTGAAAAAAATAAACATAAAGCTAAAAAAGGTTTAACTACAGGAAAAGATTTAGATAATTTAGAAATTTGTATTGAAGTAAGAGAAGAAAAAAATTTTTTTAATTTAGGTAAAACAT
>Ga0315316_10001774_pt1 | contig 15347 bp, 10 predicted proteins | sample M160m3416metaG_FD_203702 | JGI IMG/M metagenome (GOLD analysis project Ga0315316, IMG submission 203702) | Ammonia-oxidizing marine archaeal communities from Monterey Bay, California, United States - M1 60m 3416 | ecosystem: Environmental > Aquatic > Marine > Intertidal zone | place: USA...
ATTCTTTGATCAGAATGCCTATCAGTATATGTGCCAGCATATACAACCTCTAAATCACCAATTGAACCTTCAAGAGTTAAACTTAAATTATCAAACTCATCTTCAATATCATCGTCAGAAAATCTCTTTACCTCAAGATCACCTAATGTAGGATCTGCAAAAAAGACACCATCAGAATCAATGGTTTGATTCGCATAAGAAATTAAAGCGTCCCAATTATCATTAATCTCAGCTTTAATACTTGCTCTAAAACCTTCATAGGAAGTAGAGTTTACATCTTCTTCAACAATTGCATTTGCAGTTGCGTAGTTAACGTTAGTCAGATCAGCATTTGCTCTCCAGCCGTTTCGAGCACTTGAAACGGGCAATCCATTAGATCTAATAGTGCCAGCAGGTCTCCATGCAGCAGAAGAAGTTACATCAACTTTTCCTGCAACTTGATCAATGTATCCACCTCTTCTATCTCTATAAGCAACAAATCGCAAAGCTGAAGTATCGCTGAGAGGTATGTTAGTCATATATTCAAATTTATCTCCAACGCTGCCTTCTGACATATTTCTAACTTCAACTTCTAGGCTGCTTGCAGTTTCACCAATAACTGGTTTATTAGTAATCATTCTTACAACACCAGCCTGGGAGCTAGCGCCAAACAGAGTTCCTTGTGGTCCAGACAGAACCTCAATACGAGAAACATCAGCTGCATAGACGTCTAAATTTCTTCCTGGATATGCTAGGGGCTGCTCATCAAGGTAGAAAGATACATTTGGTGCTAAACCTCCTACACCCGCAGTAGTTAAATTCGGAGTAGTTGAGGCAAGACCTCTAATATAAATTGTACTCTGTCCTGGACCAGAGCCACCGGCTGTAACACCTGGTAATTGCAATAAATAATCCTCAAAGACATTAATGCCTTTTTCCTCAAGAGTTTCTTCCCCTAGTGCGCTAACTGAAAGTGGGACACTTTGTAAGCCCTCTTCTTTCTTACGAGCGGTAACAACGACTTCTTCATAAGTTGCTTGTGTTTGAGCTCCTAATTGTCCGCTATAAACAGATGCGTTAATAATAGCCAATGCAGATATTGCAGAAACAACTTTACTGCCAAAATTATCAAAAGCTTTATGTCTAAAAGTCTTTTGAATATTATTGACTACGTTACTTTTTTTAATGATATTTAGCATATTCTCCCCCCAGGGATATGTTCAATTAATATTTTGCTAAAGAAGATTTATAGAGGAATCTTGTTTAGCAGTATTTTTAAAGCGCCTGCAATCTAGTCAAATCAGCGCTATTAATAACAAAAACGTTTTTAAATCTAGAATGCTGGCCGTCTATAAAACAACTTTCATTCTTATTTTTGCCTAGGTATGAACCTAAGTTTTTAAACGTCATACATCAACCATAACAAATAGAAACCATAATATTAAGGAAATACCAAAAAAAGAGGCATTATTTTTAAATTTAAGTATATGATTGGCTGAATTCAGTAGACTTTACTCATAATGTTTCAAAATATCGCTCCAAGGCGCTTCATTTTTTCGATAATTCTAATATCTGCATTTATCTGGATCACTCTAGTTAACCTAAATGAAGCTGATAAGTTGTTCGCAGAAATCCAACAGCAACTTTCTGACGGTCTTGGCTGGCTTATTATTTTACTTGCAAATGGTTTTTTAGTTTTTGTTATATATCTTGCTTTCAGCAAACATAAAAATATTATCCTTGGTGGCCAAGATGCTAAACCAGAATTTTCAAATATAAATTGGATAGCTATGCTCTTTAGCGCTGGGTTAGGAGTTGGATTATTGTTCTACGGAGTTGCCGAGCCTGTCCTTCACTTTAGCTCCAATTCAATTCATGAAGAAGGAGCCTCTTTTTCAGATAAAGCAAATCTTGCAATGAATCTTTCCTACCTGCATTGGGGCTTTCATGGTTGGGCAATTTATGGAGTGGTTGGACTATGCTTTGCGTTCTTTACTTATAATAGAAAGTTACCATTCAGAGTTAGCTCCTTTTTTTCCGGCAGATTTACCAAAAATATTTGGGGCAGAGTTTCATTAGATGTAATTGCAATTATTGCAACAATATTTGGTATTGCCACCTCCTTGGGATTAGGTGCAAATCAAATAAACTCCGGTCTTGGTTACATGGAAATTCTAGAAGAGAGCTTTATGAGCACCATAGGAATTGTAGTTGTTATAACTTTAATGGGTCTAGCAAGTGTTGTTCTAGGTTTAAAAGTGGGGATCAAGATATTGTCTCAACTTAATATAATTTTATGCACCATTTTGCTTGCAATAGTTTTTTTTGGGGGTCCGACAAGCTATATATTAGATGGTCTGGTTCAAAATTTAGGCTCTTATCTTCAAAATTTATTAAGTCTATCCACCAATACTCAAGGCTATTTAGATTCTTCTTGGCAAAACGGTTGGACTCTTTATTATTATTCTTGGTGGTTTGCATGGTCTCCATTTGTAGGATTATTTATTGCAAGAATATCGTATGGCAGATCAATCCAAGAATTTCTTATAGGTACAGTATTGGTTCCCTCATCAATAGTATTTTTATGGATGGGTGTTTTTGGCAATGCCGCTTTGTACCAAGAATTTATAGAGCCAAATTCATTGAGTACGGCCATTAATAATGATATTGCTGTCTCGCTATTTGTCTTTTTAGAACAGTTCCCTTTTTCAAAGTTATTGATGGGTCTTGCAATAACCATCATTCTGACTTTTTTTGTGACCTCCTCTGATTCCGGAGCCTTGGTCACCTCGATGTTGACTGCATCAAAGAAAGAGAATACAAAAGAAGAGCCCCCAATGATCTTAAGAGTTGTCTGGGCAATATCTCTTGGAGTAATCGCTATTGTCCTTTTGGCTGGAGGTGGAATTGGAGCACTTCAAACTTCAGTCATAGTTACTGGAGTGCCATTTGCAATTTTAGTTTCTTTTGCTGCAAAAAGTCTCTTAAAAAATCTTAATCAATAGTTAATAGCAAGCATAACTTCTAGACATCAAATCTTTGATAAATTTGAAATCAAATTAGTGTATCTCCTTTTTAAGCATTTTTAGTTGCTATATTATTTACTGATTCCAATTCAAATAATCAAGTGAGATCTTAAATGAAAGAAAATAAACAAATTGCTATTAAATTTTTTGAAGCATTGAGTTCAGGAGCTGAGACGTATTTAGATTTTTATAATGATGATTCAATTATCTGGACGGCAGGTACCATTGCTATAAGTGGCTCAAGGACTAAAAAAGAGGTTATAGATTTCGCTAAAGACATTCTAGATTCATTTCCAGATGGTATTAAGTTTAATATTACTGGAATGACTGCTGAAAATGAAAGAGTTGCTGTTGAGGTAAACGGTAAAGCAATTCATGCATCAGGAGAGCCATATAATAATCAATATCATTTTTTACTCGTAATTAAAAATGGAAAAATTGTTGAGCTTAAAGAATATATGGATACTCAATTAGCAGCCAGAATACTCCTTGGAGAGAAAAACTAACAGCTTTATTAAAATCAAAAATTACCACCAAAAAAGAAATTCAAGTTTTGTTTTTTGATTTAAAAATTGTGTAAATTTTACACAAAATTTTGCCTTAAAAAATAATCAAATAATGATTGGACAGTTATATTCACAGGGCTTATTATCGGAAGAAATTAAAATTATTATTTAATAACTTTCAGGACTTTATGTAATGGCACAATCCTCTAAATTTCCTTCAGAAGCAGAAGTAGTTATTGTTGGTGTTGGAGGTATTGTAGGATCAATGGTTGCATACTGGCTTGCAGAGCTAGGGCAAAAAAATATTGTCGGTTTGGAAAAATCTACCATTATCCCTTCAGACATTGCTTCTACTGCTCACGCTTCAGACTTCGTCTATAACACAACTCATGACAAGCTAGGTTGCTGGGCAACGAATTTCAGTAGAAAGTTTTATGAAGATCATGGCTTTTTTTTAAAAAAAGGCGGTCTAGAAATCTGTCGTAAAGATGACGATGCTCGTTGGGAAGAACTTAAACGTAAGGTTGAATCAGGCAAAGCCTTTGGAACTAATATAAGGTTAATCTCTGCTTCGGAAGCTAAAGAAAAATTTCCTCTACTCGATGAAGATTCCATTCGAGGAGCAATGTGGGACCCAGATGCTGGTCTAGTTACTCCCCGCTCACAAGATGTTGTTAACTTTGCAGTAGAAACTGCTAAAGAAAAAGGTGCTTTATCCACATTTACTGACACACCAGCTATAGATTTTGATATTGAAAATGGTCGCATTACTGGAGTTAAGACTGATAAGGGTACAATTAAAACTAATAAAGTTGTCATAACATCTGGAATATGGGGGCCTTTGATGGGTAAAAAAGCTGGGGTTCCAGTTCCTTTAATGCCTGTTGAACATCCTTTATTATTTTTTGGCCCTCTCCCAGAAATTCAAGGAACAGAAGAACTCCTTGTGTATCCCCTGCTTCGTGATCAAGGTAACTCGGCGTATGTGAGAGATACTGGCAGATTGCATGGAGGCATGCTTGAGTGGGGATATTACGAAGACAAAGATCCGAGATTAGTTGAACCTGAGGATATTGGGAACCCAGAAAAAACGATGATCTCTGATTCAATGAGATATCTTGATCTTGAAGAGGTTGCAGAGCCTCTTGAAAAAGCATTTGAAACTACGCCCATTCTTAATGAGCTAGGTTGGGATGAAAAAAGTTCATTTAATGGTTTGCTCTCTGTGACACCTGATGCTGGATCTTTAATTGGAGAAAGTCCTGAGGTAAGAGGCTTTTGGTTATGTGAAGCAGTTTGGGTAAAAGATGGTCCTGGATGTGCAAGATTGCTCGCTGAATCAATGATTCGTGGCAAAACTCAAGTGGACATGCACTCTTTTGATATTGCAAGATTCTATCCTGCACAAAAAGAAAAGGCTTTCGTAAAAACTCGATCATTTGAAAATGCCCAAACTATCTATACTCCAGCTGTTCATCCTAGAGAGCCTTATATTAGTCACAGAGAGCTATACGTAAGTCCTTTTTATCAAAGAGAAAAAGAATTGGGTGGATTTTTTGATAACGAAGTCGCTGGCTGGGAACGTGCCTTGGCCTATGAAAGTAATCAGCAAAAACTTGAAAATTATTTAAAAGAAATTCCCGTCAGAAAGCATGAATGGGATCGTAGGCATGTGCCTTATGAAATTGCTAACGCAGAACATCTTGCTATGAGTGATTCAGTTGGCATGATCAATCTATCTCATTTCCCTATTATGGATATTGAAGGTAAAGATGCTGAGCGAATGCTAGAGTATCTTTCTTTGGCAAAAGTTGGAGGCGATACTCCTGAGGGAAGAATGATTTATACCAACTTCCTTGATGAGGATGGCGGTGTTCATGCAGACCTTACTATATCCCGTTTAGGCAAAGATCGTTATCGAGTAGTTACAGGTGGTGCCGATGGTAATCGAGACTGGTTAACTTTACGTAATTACCGTGATGATAAAGGCTTAGATGCCGATATTAAAATACGTACTCATGATATAGCAACGCTGGGATTATGGGGACCACAAGCAAAAAATGCTCTAGGTCATTTTATTGATCCTAATGAAATTACAATAGAAAACTTTCCTTTTGTTGCTGCAAAAAATCTTACCCTTAATCTATCTGGAGGAAAAAAGATTGATGTCTGGGCATCACGTATTTCCTATGTAGGAGAAAGCGGCTGGGAAATTTATTTAAATAATGATAGTGAAGAGGGTCTTGCACTATACGACTCGCTTCTAGAAGTGGGAGTAGTACCAGTTGGTATTGAAACTTACGCTAACAGTCGGCGTCTGGAAAAGAGTTTTAGGCTTCAAGGAGCAGATCTTGAAACTGATTACAATGCATGTGAATCAGCTATAGAAAGGCGTTTAGTTAAAGAGGCTGATTTTCATGGGAAAGCTGCACATTTGTCGCACCGAGAAGAAGACCCAAGTGCAATTTTGTGCACAATGACGATAGATGACTTAAGTGTGTCAGGTGGCCTACGGTATCCTGTTGGGACCTCGCCCATCATTGATCCGCTAACTGGCGAAGTGCCGGTCGATAGTAAAGGTCGAAGATCTTATGCTACCGGCATGTCTTACTGCCCCTCTATCAAACAATTTGTAGTGATGGGCTATCTGCCAAAAAATATTGCTGTACCAGGAAAATCGCTTTCCCTAGAATACTTTAATGAAGACGGAGATGGTGTATATCCGATGACCGTTCAAATAGCTGGCAAAGGATCTCTATATGATCCAAAAAATGAAAAGGTGCGTGCTTAAATAATTTCAATGTAATAACTTAAATAAAGGGGGGTATAACAATGAAACATCCAAACCATCCAAGCGTGGATCAAAGCGACCGAGTGGTGCCGTATAATCTTAGACAAAGTGGTCGAACGCCCACTGAACTATTGATTTCAACTCGAGTAAGAAAGTCTCCATTTTGGCATCTATCTCATGAAGCTGGTTGCTGGAGAGCAACAGTCTATAACCGAATCTACCATCCAAGAGGCTATGTTAAGCCTGAGGACGGTGGAGCCATGGTTGAATATGAAGCATTGATCAATCGAGTTACCATGTGGAATGTAGCTGTTGAAAGGCAGATATGCGTTAAAGGTCCTGATGCAGAAGCCTTTACAGACTTTGTGATAACTCGTGATGCCACTAAAATACAACCAGGAAATGGTAAGTACGCTATCTTATGCAATGACAAAGGTGGGATTTTAAATGATCCTGTTTTATTGCGGATTGCAGAAGATGAGTTTTGGTTTTCTATTTCTGATAGTGACCTCTTGCTTTGGCTTCAAGGCGTCAATGTGGCTAAAAAGTACAATGTTGTAATTGATGAAATTGATGTTTGCCCATTGCAAATTCAAGGACCTCTATCTGAAGACCTCATGGCAAAGCTTGCTGGAGAAGAACTTAGAGATATACCCTATTACGGTTTAATGGAGACTAAAATTAATGGGGCAGATGCTGTTATAAGTCAGACTGGATTTACTGGCGAAAAAGGCTATGAGATTTATGTTCGTGATGCACATGAGAATGCTGAAATAATTTGGAATGCGGTTCTTGAAGCAGGTGAAGAGTTTGGATTAATGGTGATTGCTCCTGCGCATCATCGTCGAATTCAGGCCGGTATTTTATCTTGGGGTCAAGATTTAGATCATGAAACTTCGCCTTTTCAAGTTAATCTAAGTTATCAGGTACCACGAAATAAAGAAGCTGATTACATTGGTAAAGAAGAATTGGAAAGACAGAGAGCGGTTATTGATGGAGGGGAATTTCCTTTTAAAATGCGCATGGTGGGCATGATTTTTGGAGGAAAGGAAATCACCGACTATGCTCCTGATTTTTGGTTAATCGCTGACACAGATGGCAATGATATGGGTTATATAACTTCGCCGTGGTGGTCTCCAGAATTAGAGACTAACGTGGCACTTGGTTGGGTTCCCTGGGTATCATCAGAGATTGGAACCAAATTGCAAGTGAGACTTCCTGATGAATACTCGGAATCTCCTGGAGTAGCTGTAGAGGGTGAGATTGTTGACATACCATTTAGGGAGTCTGTTAACCCGAACAAGCGCGAAGTTCAAAAAGACAAAGGTTTGGATTACGCAGATTAATAAAAGTTAAGAGCTCAGTTTATATCTAAGCTGAGCTCATTTTTTAACTCTTTCTAACCAAGGCAAGTCAACTAGTATCGCTTGACGGTCTTGATCAGGGGAAGAGATCATTACTTCATTACCACTGATGGCATGTTTAATGTCTAAAATTACATAACAAATGTTCTTATTAAGTCTTGGTGAAAAAACCAAAGCATTCATCGATCCAATTTGTTTGCCATCAACAAAAACAGGCCAGTGCTCAGCATTGGTTTCAGTAATGGGATCACCTAAAATTTCGGCACCGATCAGTTTTTTTTGTGGGCCTTTGGAATAAATTTCACGTAAAGCATCTTTGCCAATAAAGTCATCTTCCTGATCAAGATCAACCAAAGCTTCAAAACCAACCTCATAAGGATTATTAGTTCTATCTACATCAGATAAATAACTAATTATTCCGCCTTCTAATCTTAGTATCATATTTGGTCCGCCTGGACTAATGTTCATATCTTGCCCTGCTTCCCAAAGCATTTCCCACAACTCATCTCCCTTGGAGTGATCTTGAAGAAAAATCTCATAACAAAGTTCTTTGCTGTAACCCATTCTTGCTATGACCATTGGAATGCCTGCATGAGTTATTTCCTTAAATCGATAGAAAGCTAAGTCATGCACCCAATCTCCAAAAACCTTAGCCATCAATTTCGTTGAATTAGGTCCCTGAGTTTGCAGTGGAGAGACATCTGGCTCATCCACATTCACATTGAATTTATACCCTGCTGCTATTGCTTGAACCCAAAAGAGTATGTCTCCATCAGAGATCGAAAACCAATAACAATCCTCAGCAATTCTTAACATAACAGGGTCACTTAATAAGCCGCCCTGAAAATCTGTTAGAGGTGCATACATCGCCTGTCCTACAGAACATTTTTTAATATTTCTAGGAGTTAAAAACTGTGCCAAAGCTTGTGCATCAGGACCTTTAATTTGAACTTGTCGTTCAACACCAACATCCCAAAGCTGAACGCCATTTAATAATTTTTGATAATCTTCAACGGGCCCAGCATAACTGACTGGCATATACATATGGTTGTAAACTGAATAAGCTTGCGCTCCATATTTCATGGTGGAATTAAAGTATGGTGACTTTCTTACGCGAGGACTAAAAGTTATCTTTGATGACTTGTACATACGCGAATGCTAGCATTCTTTTTTAAAATAGAATAGATATTTTGAAGCCCTAAATAACGTTCAATTTATGAACAATTTATGCCCTACTCTTCCCTTGCCCAATCAGCTGTTTGCTTAATGCCACCTAATGGAAAAAAATGGACTTGCTCAATATTTAAACTTGGACTTTTTGCTTTAAAAGAAGCTAAATCTTCTAGAATTTGTGTTGGTTTGTAAGGTAGCAAAAGCTTGGTTAAATCTTTTGCTCTTTTAGTAAGAATTTTCATTGAAGCACCCACGCCGCATTCAATTGAAAACTTAAGTAATGTTTGTAGCTTTGCCGGTCCAGCAATACCAATATGTATAGGAATATCAACACCACTATCTTTTATGGCATCAGCCCATTTTTTTACAACATCAGCATCAAAACAAAATTGCGTAGTTATCGCCATAGAAGCATCTGTTCTGTTTGAAAATTTCTGCTTCCATGAAAGTGCCTCAGAGACATTCTTATTACCACCATCAGGATCGATATCTTTGTTACCCTCAGGATGCCCAGCTACATGTAATCTCTTGAAGCCTGATTTATCAAATAAATCTGATTCAATTAATTGCATCGAAGAATGATATTCTCCAACTTGCTTCGTTGTGCCTCCAGCTAATAAAAGCGCCTCATTAACTCCTGCTTCATTTTGATACATGGAAATCCAATCTTGAAGCGTACCTTGATCTTGGATTAGCCTTGCTGGGAAATGGGGCATGACAGTAAAACCCTCATCACTGAGTCTTTTAGCAGTTGCGACCATTGATGCAATATCTTCGCCTTCAATATGAGCAATATAGACTCTTGTATCCTTGGGCAAGATATCAGCAAAAGATTCAATCTTCGATGCTGTTCTTGGTAAGACTTCAATGGAAAAACCTGAAATGAAATCTTTTAAATGAGTGTTAATAGTTTTTCCTCACAATGAATTACAACCACGATTATAGTCATGTATTTTGCCCACATTTTAATGCTTTAAATCGTTGAAAGTAAAATATTTTCTGTTTAATAATTTATTAAAAATAATTGCAAATAAAACTATAAATAATGCTCCTGCCGCCACAGGAATAATTATAAAACCTACTCCTTTGGCACCCAGAATCGCAATAATAGGATTGGCTCCTGCTGGGGGATGAACTGTCTTAGTTAACATCATTAAGAATATTGCTAACCCAACTCCAGCACCTACGCTTAGAGAGGAAAAACCAAATATTGCAAAGACAAAGACTCCAGAGAAAGCAGAAATTATATGACCAAATAAAACATTTTTTGGATGAGCTAATGGACTTTCATGAACAGCCATAACTAATACCATGCTGGCTCCAAATGGGGGTATTAACCATAAATTGCTTTCATCAAAAGAATTCAAGACTGCAAGTGCAGAAATACATACAAACGCTCCAATGGCAGAAATAAGATTATTTTTCACGCAACTAGCATCCTTTTTTTCTACTTCTTAAATTTAGCTGCCTCTTCAGAACCCCCGGTTGCTGTCCCTTTGGTATAAGAGTGAGCTCCCATTCCAGCAAGATCGCCATCCTGAACAATTAAATACTGATTCCTGATTTCCTCTCCATCAAAGAAACACTCCAATATTTCTCTTACTCCATCAGCATATCTTGTTTGAGCGGATAATGAGGTGCCTGAAGTATGAGGAGTCATACCGTGATGTGGCATCGTTCTCCAAACATGGTCATTTGGCGCTGGTTGAGGAAACCAAACGTCTCCTGCATATCCACTTAATTGTCCTGACTCTAAGGCCCTGACAATAGCATCTCTATCACAAATTTTTCCTCTAGCCGTATTAATAATATAGGCGCCAGGTTTACATTTACCAATCAAATCATCATTAAACAAATGCTCTGTTTCTGGATGAAGTGGGCAACTTATATTAATAACATCGCAAGCTGCAACCAAAGATTCAACGGAGTCATGGTAAGTTAAGTTCAATTCTGCCTCTTGGTCTGAGCTTAATCTATGTTTATCAAAATAATGTAAATGTACATCAAATGGATGCATTTTTCGCAGCATGTCATAACCGATGCGGCCAGCAGCAATTGTACCGATATGCATACCTTCAACATCATAAGATCTTTGAACTGCATCAGCGATATGCCAACCACCCTCATTCACAATCCTGTGCTGATTATGATAATCCCTAACCAAAGCAAGAATCATCATAACAATATGCTCTGCAACTGAACGGGAATTACAATAAGTTACCTCAACAACATCAACTTTATGATCCATCGCAGCCTGCAAATCAACATGATCAGAGCCTATACCAGCAGTAATTGCCATCTTTAAATTAGGCGCACTTTCCATTCTGTTTCTTGTGAGGTAGTAAGGCCAGAAAGGCTGAGAAATAACAATATCTGCATCAACTAATTCTTTATCTGCAGTACATCCATCAGCATCCTTATCAGAGGTTACAACCAAGGTGTGTCCTCTGTCTTCTAAAAACTTTCGCAGACCAAGTTCGCCAGAGACACAACCCAATAGCTCGCCAGGGTTGAAATCTCTTCCTTTTGGACTGGGCAATGTCATGCCATCAGGATATTTTTCCAGTTTCGGCAATTCCTTTTTTGGATAGCTCGAAGGCATTCCATCTTTTGGATCATCGTATAAGACGCATAATATTTTCATTTTTTTCTCCTCTTAAATTTTAATTTCTAAAACAAACCTTGAATTAATCCCTCATCGTCAACATCAATATTTTCTGCAGCGGGTATTCTGGGTAATCCAGGCATTGTCATAACCTCACCACAAACGACCACAATGAATTCTGCTCCTGCAGAAAGGCGCACTTCCCTTATAGGCACATCATGCCCAGTAGGAGCGCCCATGAGCAATGGATCTGTGGAAAAGCTGTATTGAGTCTTTGCCATACATATTGGGTAATCGCCAAATCCATCATCCTCTAGTTTTTGAAATTGATTCCTAACTTTTTTATCTGCAATAATGTCAGCAGCTCCATAAATGGTTTGAGCGACATATTTAGTTTTTTCCCATAGTGGAAGTTTGTCTTCATATAATGTCTTGAATTTAGCTAAATTAGCATCCGCAATCTTTACAACCTCTTCGGCAAGGCCTGCTGCCCCTGCGCCACCTTTTTCCCAATGAGAAGAAATTCTGCACTCAATACTAATGCTATTACAAAAATCAATGATTGCTGCATGTTCTTTTTCTGTATCAGCAACAAAATCATTGATAGCAATTACGACAGGAACACCGAATTTTTGTATATTTTCGACATGCTTTGCAAGATTTTTACAGCCCTTGGTTACAGCGTCTACATTCTCTGCACCCAGATCATCTTTCTTAATGCCGCCATGCATTTTTAATGCTTTAGTTGTGGCAACCAATACCACGGCATCTGGTTTTAAACCTGATTTTCTACATTTAATATCAAAAAATTTTTCAGCACCAAGGTCTGCTCCAAAACCAGCTTCAGTTACTACATAATCTGCAAGTTTTAGAGCTGTTTTAGTTGCAATTACAGAGTTACAACCATGGGCAATATTCGCAAATGGACCGCCGTGAACGAATGCAGGATTATTTTCAAGGGTTTGCACTAAGTTAGGTTGAAATGCATCCTGCAACAATGCAGTTATAGCTCCATCAGCTTTTAGTTGCTTTGCTCTAACTGGCTCATTTGATCTCGTATAACCTATAACTATATTACCAATTCTTTTTTTCAAGTCATCAAGATCTGAAGCAAGACAAAACACAGCCATAATCTCAGAGGCAACAGTTATATCGAAGCCACTTTGTCTAGGAATACCATTGGTTGTTCCACCAAGACCGCATGTAATATCCCTGAGCGACCTATCATTCATATCAACCACCCGCTTCCAAGTTATTCGTCGAGGATCTATATCCAACTGATTATCCCAATGTATGTGGTTGTCTATAAGAGCAGAAAGAAGATTGTGTGCCGCTCCAATGGCATGGAAATCACCTGTAAAATGGAGGTTAATATCGGTCATAGGTATTACTTGAGCTAGGCCACCTCCAGCAGCGCCTCCCTTCATACCAAAACATGGACCCAAGCTTGGCTCTCTTAGACAAATCATAGCTTGTTTTCCAATATGACAAAGCCCATCTACCAAGCCAACACTCGTTGTAGTCTTGCCCTCACCGGCTGGTGTTGGGGATATTGCAGTGACTAAAATTAATTTGCCACTCTTACGATCTTTGAGATTTGCTTTTATTAACGAAAGATTGACCTTAGCCTTAAACTTTCCATATTTCTCTAGATATTTCTCATCAACACCAATCTTTGAAGCAATTGCTTCAATCGGTCTAATATCTGCCTCTCTGGCTATTTCTATATCTGTTTTCATAAAAGATGATAAATTTATCCTTCAATATTACATAAAAAGTATTTCTATGCACTTGTTATTTTTACTTGTAAAAATGCAATAATAATTAAACATTGTTTTGCATTTAATACTGATAAATCTGGAGATATATAATTTTTATTTAGCAACTTTTAAGCACACATGAATTTTTTTCAAAATCTACTTTCGTCCATCATGAGCCGGTCACTGCTTAAAAAAAGCAGTTATTTTCGCTCCAAAGATTTTGGAGTTCTGCATGATGATATTGATATGGCGTTAGAGTCTGTAATGTCGAAAAGTGGAGAGGTTTCCTCACTTGTATTTGCTGAGCATCTCTCAGAACTGATAGAAGAGCTTGATGATAAAGAGTTCGTCAAATTTTTTGATGCCATCCTAGAGAAATATGACATAGATGTTAATTCTTTGATGAAGGCATCAAATAAATATTCGCAAAATAAAACTCAACGCAATCTAGAGATTATTCTCCAAACCTCTCAACCTAAGTGGGTGGAACTGTTTAAGAGATTAAATACTATTAACGAAGGAACCTTAAGATTGGTGCGTTTGAGAGAAAGAATCCTGCAACTTAAAAAAGATAATCCAAGCCTAGACTTCTTTGATAAAAGTCTTTTGAAGTTATTTAAGCATTGGTTCAACCCATCATTTTTAGTTTTAGAAAATATAGATTGGACAACTCCTGCAAATATTTTAGAAAAGATTATTGCATATGAGGCTGTGCATGAAATTAACTCATGGGATGACCTTAGAGCAAGGCTCGCACCAGAAGACAGAAAGTGTTTTGCTTTTTTTCACCCACTCATGCCCAATGAACCACTTATTTTTGTTGAGGTTGCACTTAGTAGAGGTATGCCTGAAACAATTAATGAGATCATAAAAATTGATAGGAGTGTTACCTTAGATCAAGAGATCAATACTGCTGTTTTTTATTCTATCTCAAATTGCCAAGCAGGATTATCAGGTATTTCTTTTGGTAATTTTTTAATTAAAAGAGTTGCTCATAAACTTAAACAAGAAAATGCAGGATTGGATAATTTTGCCACGCTTTCACCGGTGCCTGATTTTACTAAATGGATGAACAAAAAATCTATTCCCCATCAAGGCATGGATGAAGATGCGCTGCTAAAACAGGCGCTAATTTATCTTTTAAAATCAGATAGAGAGGATGGTTTCCCCAATGATCCTGTTGCCAAATTTCATCTAGGCAATGGAGCTGTGCTGGGCAGGATAAATCTAAATGCTGATTTATCTGAAAAAGGGAAAAATCAATCGAAAGGTCTGATGATAAATTATATTTATAATCTTGAGACCCTAGAGGAAAATCATGAATCATTTTTTAAATCTAAGCATATTATGCAATCAGATTTAATTAAAACTCTAGTAAAAAAATTACAAATTCATAACTAAGCCTTGCAATTAAAATATGGAAATGGATTCAAGAATTAAAGATATTTCACCTCTTGCTTATAAATCGGGCAAACTTCACAAAATTGCTTTGCTCGTAATATCAATTTGTTTAATTGCAGCTTGCTCTAAAGTTGCCGAACCACCCCAAACTAGAGAAATTGAGCATTACGATGAGTATCACGGTATAAAAGTGCTGGACTCATATAGATGGCTGGAAGACTTTACAAGTGACGAGGTCAAGGCGTGGGTGAGCAAACAAAATTTTTTTACTGAGTCATTTTTAAGCAATGATTTCAGGGATGAAATACAAAAAGATTTAGAGTCAATATGGACTAGTGAATATTTAAGTACTCCTTTTGTTATTAAAAATAAAACTTTTTTTTATTTTAATAATGGTTATTGGCAACAAAACAAGCTCATGGTTAAAGACTGTGATTCATGCAAAGAAAGAGTGCTCATCGATCCAAATTTATTTTCAGATGATGGCACGGTTGCTATGTCAGCTGCTAGTGTGAGCCCAGATAGTAATTGGCTTGCATTTTCTATTTCTGATGGAGGATCAGATTGGAAAATCTGGAAAATAATGAACATTAATTCAGGCCAGTTTATGGATGAAGAACTGAATTGGTCAAAATTTTCTTCAGCCGAGTGGTCACCAGACTCGCTTGGATTCTTCTATAAAAAATATCCTCAACCAGATGGAGACGAGCTAGCTGCTATTAATGGCAGTCCTAAACTGTTA
>Ga0315316_10001775_pt1 | contig 15344 bp, 5 predicted proteins | sample M160m3416metaG_FD_203702 | JGI IMG/M metagenome (GOLD analysis project Ga0315316, IMG submission 203702) | Ammonia-oxidizing marine archaeal communities from Monterey Bay, California, United States - M1 60m 3416 | ecosystem: Environmental > Aquatic > Marine > Intertidal zone | place: USA...
AGCCAGACGATCAGCGCACGTCGCGGCCCAACGGCTGCACGCAGGTCGGCCAGAAAATCGATGACTTCGAGAACCGGAGGCTCGTAGGCCCGTACGCAGAGCCCGACCCCGCCCTGCCCGGCGGCAATCTCAGCGATCCGCTCGGCATCCTCTTCGAGGGTGCGCCGTCCTCCGGCGTCTCGGATCTGCAACCGATCCGTTCCCAGCAGCGCAAAGAGGGCATCATCCTCGACCGGCTCCGCCCAGCCGATCACCCAAGGCGCCGAGCCCCCAACACGGTCGAGCCACTCCTCGGCCTTGACCCGCACGACGGTCCCGCGCGGCGCATGTCCAACCCCTCCCTCTGCCTCTTCCGCCCGGGTCTCGACGGTCGGCGTCGTCAGTCGCTCGAGCAGACGATCGACTCCGGGCGTCTCGGCCAGGGCGCGCCCACACTCTCGTCCCAGCCACAACCAGCCGAATCCCAGGGCCAGACAGCGCGGCACGAGCGCATAGACCGCGAGCGCCATGACGAGAAAGGGCCACCAGCCCCCGAAGCGGATCGGATCGATGAAGTGGACCTCGGAATCGTTCAGCGGCGCGATCCGGAAGTAGCGGGTGGTCTCGACCAGGTCGAGCGAGGGGACTGCTCCGGGCCATAGCCACTGCCAGGGACCCGCGAGGGTCGCCGCCATGCGATGCACGAGACTCGCGTCGACGTCGAGCGTCGTGCTCCAGCCGAAGGCAAGATCAGTAAAGACGACGAAGGCCAGAGTGGCTGCGAGCGCGCCCGCCGCGAAGGCGAGCCCGAGGATCTGTGACCAGACAAAGAGCTGGGCGCGACGGACGCGGGCGTAGAGCCGCTCGCCCATGCCCACTCGCCCCAACACGACCTCGGCATCCCGTCGCGCGGCCTCCGGGAGGACCGCCATCGCCGCCCGCAGGAAGGCCCAGCGACGCCAGCCTCCCCGTCCCAGCGGCCCTTCTCCCCATTCAACACGCGCGCTCCAGACCGCCCCGAGCCCGGCGAGACCCAGCAGGAGCAGCGGTACGACGACGAGGAGGCCGACGCAGAGGACGATATTCACGCGTCCGTCGTGGACCTCGAGCTGGAGCAGCGCCGACGCCGATGCCCAGCCAAAAAAGAGACCGAGCCCCGCCAACACCGCGCTGAGAAGCCCGAGCGAAGCGCGCACGCGGCGAAAACGGTCGCGGAGCGGAGCACTCGGCGCTTCCTCGAGCCAGCGCCGAAGGACGCGCCGCTCGTCCCGCTCCCCCGCCTCGACCCGTCGCGCCCCGATCTCGCGGTCGAGCCGACGCCGATCGCGCTCGTCGAGGCCCTCGCGCTCGTCGAGCGCCAGGACCAGGAGCACCAGCTCCGCGGGCAGAACCCGTCCCCGAAATTGGACAGCGTCAGGCCCCGCGGATCGCATCGGTTTAGGCTAGCAGCCCGTCGGCTCGAGAAGGACCGATCAGTCCTTCACCGCCCAGACCGTCCCCTCGGCCGTCTGGTAGAGACGTCGCATCTCGTCCAGATTGAAGGGCCGCGAGCCGAGCCGACCGAGCACCGCGATCTGGTTCCCCATCTCATCGACCGCCCGGTCCCGCTCCAGGGCACGGGAGACCGCGAGCGCCGCGGAGCTCGTCTTCCGGGTCGCGATCAGCTTCGGATTCGGCGTGGGGCTGAAGCCGTAGAATTTCGGGTTCAACTCGGGCGAGGTCAGCTGGACGACTTTCAGGCCGTTCTCGCCGTCCGCCACGTAAGCGAAGAGCGAAGCATTCGTGGTCGCGACCGCGACGTCCTGCGCGTCATTGAGCGTGCCCTGCGCCGTGTATTTCATGAAGACACGGGGCTCCTCGGGACGCTCCACATCAACGATCACCAGTCCCTCCGCGCCCGCGGCGACATAGGCGTAGGTCCGCGCGACGAAGACCCGGCGGGCCTCTTCCAGGGGAACCGTCGCGCCCTCGACGATCCGCGGCGCCGACGGATCCGTCACGTCGACCACCTTGAGACCCTCGTCGTCGACGGCGAAGAGGTAGCGGAACTGAACCATCGTCCCCTTCGGATTCTTGAGCGGGATCGTCGCCCGCACTTTCGGCTCGAGCGGCTCGTCGAGGTCGACGACCACGACGCCCGCCTTCGCCGACACGTAGAGCAGGTGGCCCGCGAAGTGGGCGTAGTTCGCGCCGTCGAGCAGCCCGTCCGGGTTCCAGGTGAGCGCGCGTTCGAAGAAGTTGTTGCGCGGCTCGAAGTCCGTGAGGGTCTCGTTGTCGACGAGGATCAGCCCCTCTTCGGAGTCCGTCACGGCGACGTAGCTGTAGATCGGGTGCATCGGCTGCTCGAGGTTCACCTCTCGGGCCAGCTCCGTGCGGTTCTTCTCGGGACGTAGCAGTTGGTTCGTCGGCAGCGCCACGCAGGTCGCGTTCTTCGACTTGATCCGCACGTTCTGGCCGAGCGGCGACCAGGGCGCCGTGATGATGCGCTCGGAGAAGCCCTTCGTCCCGATCGTCGAGACATCGAAGGCCTGCATCCCCTTCTTGCCCTCTGCGGCGTAGAGATATTCGCCCCTCAGCTGGATGCACTCGACGCGTCCCGAGTGGTGGGCGTACTCCCCATCGTAGAGCGCGTCCCGGACGCCCATCCACGCAGGCAGCCGCTTGGACAGGGTCTGCCTCAGCTTCTTGATCCAGCCGGCGTCCATGTCCTGATAACCAGGCGTTTGCTCCGTCAGCTCGAGATCGCGATCCAGATGCTCCTCGTAATAGTCGGGATAGGCGTACTCGTGGAGATAGCTGCCGATCACGGCCTGCGGCTCATCCCACTCCGTGACCTGAATGGCGACGACCTCGTCGTCGGTCCCCACCCAGGCATTGAAGCCCATGAAGTTCACGAAATTCGTTCCGAGCAGCAGGAGCTGGGCCATGATCGCGTTGTTGTCGTTCTCTTCGGAGACATGGCAATCCGAACAGGTCTTGGTCTCCGTCTTGCGCACGGTATGCGGAAAATGCGGTGCGAAGGCCTGCGCCGAGTAGCCCGCCGCGGAGATCGGTTGCTGTTGGATGTAGACGCGGTTGCGGTTGATGTCGGTCGAAGACAAGACGAGCGCCGAGCTGGAACGGACCGGCGCGATGATCCCGTCCTTGACCGTGCCGTGTTTGCCGAGCTGGAACATCTGATCCCGCGCGACCTGCGGGTTGTACGTCGCGAGGTTGCGGGAGACCTTGCCATCGTATTTATGCACCTCGCTCTTCCAGTTGGCCTGGATCGAGAGATGACACCCGCCACAGGACGTCACCCAGGAGCTATGACAGGAGAAACAGGCGATTTCGTCGTCACCATGCGCGCGATCCGCCTTCTCGACGTCTCGCCCCCAGGCTTGATCCGACCCCTTCGACATCATCTTCGCTCGCGCGGCCTTCTCGTTGTACTCGGAGTGGCCCGGCGTGACCGAGTCCTTCACCTGGCTGACCGCGAACTCCTGATGGGGCGGGAGAGTCAGGCGCTGGTAGAGCTGGCCGCCGCGCCATTCGAAGCGACGCCGGTTATCCGTGTTGCGTAGCCGAGCGAGATCGCGCCCCTCGGGCGGTGCCGCGGGGCCAGAGGTCTGGAGCGTGGCGTACGCGTCCGCCGTGCCATGGCAGTCGCGACATCGGATATTCACCTCCGCGGCGACCTCTCCGTGGAGCTCCCCGTTGCCATGAGAATCATCGGCAAAATGGCAGTCCGCACATTGCATGCCGATCTCAGCGTGGATGTCGCGCATATGGACGGCGCGATCGAATTTTTCCTTGGTGGGGAGGTCGTCCGGAACGGGCTGTCCCGCCGCGTCGAGGAGCGTTCCGTCCCGGGACCGTTTGAAGACGGCCCGGAAATTCCAACCGTGGCCATGGTAGTCGCCGAACTGGGTATCCCGCGCCTTCGGGTTGATCTCGGTATGAACCTCCGCGAGAAACTCGACGTCGCCCCACTTGCCCTTATAAGCCGCTTCCTCGGGGTTGCGGTTGATGACCTCGAGCTGTTCGGTGAAGTCGGGATATTGCTGCTCCTCCGGCCACATCAGGGGAGCATCGGACTCGTAGTCCCACATCGTATAACCGAGGTAGGAGTTCAGAAACATATTGGGCTGGTGCATGTGACAGTTCATGCATTGGGAAGTCGGGATCGCGCGAGAGAACGTGTGCTTGATCGGGTGTCCCCACTCCTTCTCGCCCTTTTCGTTGCGCAGCGCCGCGATGGTCGGGTCGACCGTCTGCGTCTGTCCTCGATTGCCGAAACGGGCGTAGTCACCCGAGCTGTACCACTCACGATCGTTCGCATAGACCACGTGGCAGCCGGCACAGCCCGATGAACGAAAATCTCCCGGCTGGTCTTTCGTTCCCATGAACCACATATTGGGATCGTTGAGCCGTGTTTTGTGCACGTTCAGCACGGGGATCGAGACCCTATTGCCCGTCCCGGGGCCTCGGAACGAGGCGCGTACGTCGGTCTTGCCGGGCTCTTCTTCGGGATTCGGGAGCCCCGTCTCGGGGAAAAAGCTGTTCACGTTTCGGCCGCCGCGCTCGAAGATCCGGAAGATATCCGCAGGCGGGACCGTCTCCCAGGCCGGCAATGGCAAGGCCATCTGCATCACGCCCATATCCGACTGCTCGCGGGTCACCTGGAAGCGCGCCTGGATCGCGGCAGGGAGCCCCTCCCTCGTATAGGCCTCGCCCAGGATGTAGCGCTTGAAGGGCACGATCCCGTTGTTGTAGGAGGCGCCCCCCCAAAGCATCGCCCCCGTCGCCATGATCGAGCGCTTCGCCTTCTCGATGATCGTGGCGTGACAGGCGCCGCAGGCCTCCTCGGCCACGCGGTAGTCCGAGGGGTTCACGAAACGCACGTACTCGGGACTCTCGAGGTTCAGCAGCGCGTAGGTCCGCACCTCGTTACGGCGCTCCTTCCAGGTCTCGGGCATCTCCGGCTGGACGTGCGCCTCTGTCTTGACCGCGCCGAAGTCTTCCGAATTCGCAGACACTCCGGACGGGAGCACGACGGACGCGTCCCCTCCGTGACAATCCGTGCACCCGAGCACGACCGAGCGCTGTGGGTGCATCGTCGCCGCATCCGAGTCCGTATGGCAGGAGACACAACCAACGCTCTTCGCGGCCGCATCCGCCTCGCTCTGATCCGCAGGGGCAGCCGGGTAGTCGGGATATTCGACGTGAAGCGGGTGTTCTCCCTCCGCCGCTGTCGAGACCCCACCCGGGGCAAGGACAGCGAAGGTCGCGAGCCCTCCGAAGACGGCGAAGGTCAACACCGCCGTGAGGACCGTGCGGATTCGGGATCCAGCATTCATTTCCGGAGACCTCTGATCACTCATGGGCGCTTCTCAGTAGGTGAAGGTCAGGTTGACGAGGACCGAGTAGGGAGGCTCGTCACTGCGTTCTTCGAAGAGTTCTTCGTAGCCGCTGCCTGGGATCAGGACCGCCCCAGACGCGCGCAGGATGATGTTGTTCGTGAAGAGCGGTCGGTAGATCAGGCCCGCGGAGACGTCCCAGCCGATCTCGCGGCTGATTCCGTCCTGCTGGCGCAGTTGCTCGAGCACCTGCACCGAATCCCATTGGAGCCACGACACGTTCGTCAACAGCCGTAGCTCCGGCAGGATGTCGAAGTCTGCTCCCACCCCGACCTGCCAGAGGCCCGGGTTCACGAAATTCGATTGGCCCTCGATCTTCGAGCTGCGCAGGGAGGGCACGATCCCGTTTCGCCCAGACAGGGCAACGCCGCCGCCGAACACGAAGGGGATCGCCTGGCGCTGCCAGAACGAGGTCGTGCCACCCGCGAAGTTCGGGTTGTCCAGGATCGTGTCGAAGCCCTGCGCCTTGTCGTCGTAGGGGTCGTCGTCGCCCATCGAGTAGAGGAAGAAAGCCTTGTATCGCATCCAGTCGACGTCGTAGGAGGCCTCGAAGGCAGCGAAGAAGGACTCGATGTCCTGACTGCGCTGGGCGATCGAGTTGTAATCGTCATGACCGAGCGCCCCGTAGAGCTGAAAGGTCAGGTTCAAGCGCTCGATGTGGCCGTCTCCGCCGATTCCGACGTAATAGACCTCGTAGTCGTGACCGCCGATCAAGCCGACGGGCGAAGGAATCACCGTGTTGCCGTTGTTGTCCCGATCGAACTCCCCACCCTCCCGGTTGATATTCGCCGCGAAGATCGCCTCTACGTTGAAGCCGAGGACCGGAAAGTCCTGGTAGTAGAAGTTGGCGAGGATGGTGTGGTCGTCGCGCAGGCTCTCGAGGTTGTTGAGCCCGGAGTTGGTGTCTTTATTCAAGCGCCAGAACCAGGCCAGGTTGTATTGGGCGCGGTTGTTGAAGAAGTTCCCGAAGAGCCGGACGCCCGGCTCGGAGCTCTCGAAGAGGAAGCCGCGAAAATCCGCATTGAAGGGCTGGATCCCGACGCGCAGACTGTCGAAGTCGTAGCGATCGGTCCGGTTCCAAAGATGCTTGTCGACGAAGGCTTCCTGGAGCGTGAAGTGATAGTCGAGGCGCTCGTCCCCTCTACGCGGATCGAGCTTGACGGCGCCGAGCTGCTGGACCCAGACATTATTCACATTGAGCGCCGGGGTAATCCGAATTTCCCAGTCCGGCGGCCGGAAGGTCGTGTCGCCCTGGATCAAGGCGATCGAGGCCAGCAGCGTCTCCTGAATCTCCCACTGGACGCCATCGCCGAAGAGGTCGACCTCGGGACTATTGTCGCCCGCCACGCTGGTCGGGGTCGGAATCCGCCGCGCCTCGGTCACGGAGTCCAGGACCAGGTTCACGTTGACGAACCAGTCCTTGGTGCCGGGGATCGGGCGATCCGCCTTGAGCGTGTTCTGGTTGTAGGGGTCGTACCAGCGTTCGTTGACGCCCAGATTCTCCACGATGCGCCAGCGATCGGGCACGGCGACGAACTCGTAATCGGGCAGCTCGTTCTCGAAGCGCGGCGCGTCACGGCGGCTCGGACGACGATATCCCGAGGTGCCGTCCGCGGGGTCGGACTCGGCCGGTCGGGTGGGCGGACCCGATCGGCGGGGGGTCGGGACCCAGGTGCCGTCCTCTTCCGGCGGTTCGGTGGGGGCTTCACTCGGCCTCGGCCCCGTTTCCGCTCCGTCCCCCGAAAGCTCGTCTTCCGACGTCGCAGGCGCTTCGGACGGGGGGGCCTGCGGAGCCGGCTCAGCCCCGGCATCGCCTTGTCGACTGCCGCCGGGGCGTCGAGCGCTCGGGCGACGGCGACGGCGAGCCCGGGCCCCTTCGTCCTCCACCTGTGCGATCAGGATCGGCGCACCCGTGTCCCCCTCGGCCGATCCCTCGATCGGCAAGCGCGGCGAGTCCGACGGGGCTGTGGGTGACGCGGCGGTCGCGACGACCTCGACCGTCAACAGCAGGCCGATCGAGAGACAAGCGATTTTCGAGAGAGCGAGCTTCGACATCTTCATCGACCCTCACACGCGTTCTGCTCGTTGCTGCTCAAATAAGGGGCCGTGGGACAGACGACGTAGCGGAGGTTCACCCCCTCCACTTCGATGTTGTCCGCACGCAAGACGTCCTCTCCCACCGAGGGGGCGTTGCCGATCGGGTTCGCAACCCCGCGCGCGCGCTGCGCCTTGAACACTTCGTCGAGGGCGACGAAGGGGACGAAGTCGTCCTGCTCCGCCCCATCGCCCGAGACGCCATAGGCCCCGATCAGCTCCTCTTCCCCGCTCACGAGATCCCGGCGGTAGATCGGCACGGCGCCCTGGAAGATGTGGAAGCCGTTCTGGAGACCTCGGATATTGCCGCTCCCAGCCGGGTTGTCCTGGACCCCCTGGAGACAATCGAGCTGAGCGCCCGGATCGCTGCTCCCGATCAGGGCCTGTCGGATATCGGCACAAAACACGTCTCGCGTCGCCTGACTCGTGAAGAGCGCCGCCGCGTCGGGGACCGGCGCCGCGACGCCCAGACCCACCGCGCCCCGAACCTCGTCGAGCACGGCGGCGAGATCGGGCACGGCTTCGCACAAGGCCAGCGCGATCCCCGGCAGCACGATCTCGGTCTGGATCCCGGTACTGAAGATGCTCCATTCCCCGAAATCCGTGGGCGCGTCGGGCGTGCGCTCGTCGGGGTTTCGGCTCAGCGGCCCGTTCCGGCCGGCTGCGACGCCCGGCGGGAAGTCGGGGTTCGCGATCCCGCCCAGCGCGATCGAGGACCAGGCGAACTCGCCCTCGAAGAGGGGATCGGCTGGATCGAGCCCGAGGAAGTCCCGCGTGTCGGGCAGGTAGGTCGCGCTGATGTCCTGCGTGTTGAGCAGACGGTTGTCGCCCAGCGGGTCGAGCGCCGCCTCGAGCTGCGCGCGCGCGTCGGCCTTCGACCAGAAAGCGGCCTGCCGCGTCTTGGAAATCGTCACATCGACGCCGTCCAGAAGCGCGTCCTGGGAGCGGGCGAAGCCGAGCACGTTGCCATCGAGATCGACGACCGCCACGTCGATCCGCGCCTGGCTGCCGAGCGGTCGCCGCGTCTGTGCGCGCGTATCCTCGGCGAGTAGGAGCGCGTTGACGAGCAGCTCCTGGACGTCTTCCGCCGAAAGCCCATCGCCGGGCGCCGCCGCGCCCGGAAAGGCGGGCGCCGGCGCGGGGTTGAGGCTCGCAATATTGGGATAGCGATCCACCCCGTCTCGATCGACCAGCTTCTCACCCCGAGCGACCGCCAGACCCACGGCCCCGGCCGGCGGCAAGAAGTCCTCCGGTACGACGCCGGAGGCGGGCGTCAGGAAGGCAACCCCTGCCCGGGGCGTGTCGAAGGGAAAGAAGAATCGGTCCGTGACGAAGGCGCCGTCCCCATCGGTCTCGAGCGCGTTGAGTGTCGCCAGGATATCCGCCGCCGTCGCCACATCGCCGGGGGTGATCACGGGGCGACCGGAAGGATCCCCGCGGAGGTCCGTATCGTCCGCGAAGCGCAGCGCGCGACCGGCGACCGTGATCCGGGGCGCCCGCCGCTCGACGTCGGCGTCGTAGCTCTCGGCGGCGGTCGCGCCGATCGTCGCACCAAAGGCAACCCGCTCCTCCAGGTTGCGATCCGCGTCGAGCGCGTCCTTGTCGACCCCGTAGATGCCGTTGAACTCGACGCCGACCGCGCCGACGACCACCTTCCCTGTGCGGCCGGTCGCAACCCCGTCTGCGTCGAGCTCGTCCACGTCGTCCTTGTAGAGAGGGATTCCACCCGGGTCGGCTGCAAAGCCGACCGGTAGCCGGCGCGGCCCGATCAAGTCGTTCGGATCGGGGACCAGATCACTCGCGTCCGTCACCGGGTTCACGCCCTGGCGCGTGTTGACGTCGCTACAGGCGAGCTGTGCGATCTGGACAGCAAAGAGGGGCCCGCCCGGCCGATCCGTCTCGCCCGGAAAGAAATTCTGCTGAATCAGATTGCTCGCCGTCCGGGACGAGAAGGCATTGGCCTGCGTCGAGAAGTAGTTGGCCGTGCCCGCCTTGCTGATCGCGGCAAAGCCAGCGGGGATGAAGATCCCATCGAGGGCGGTCTGAAGCGAGCCGAAGTCCGCCGCGGCAAAGGGCGGCGGCGGGCTCCCTTCGTCGAAGTCGGCGCTGCCGGCGTTGTTCTCGACGACCCAGGGCGTGTTCTCGGTCCGGTTCGGACTCTCGACCGACGTGATCAGCGAATAGTCGGTCGTGTCGGCATCCGTGTCGAAGACCGCGAGGACGTTGCTCAGGTGATCGAGCACAACGATCGTGACATCCGTCAGGCCGTTGGCCTCGGCCTCGTAGATCGCGTTGGCGAGGACCTGGACGACGTCCTGAGCAGAGAGCCGAGCATCCGGATCGCCCGCGTAATCACACTGGAAGGCACAGACCTGCGCCCGATCCACCTCACCGTCCTGACAAGACAGGAATGACAGGCACACGAGACCCGCAAAAAGAGCGCTGAGGACTGGTCGCAGTCGCCCGCACGGGAAAGGGTTCATCGAGCGCCTCCGGCTCCGACAGGCGATTACGCCGTCCGGGTCCACCTGCTTCTACTACTTCTCTGTCGACGGCAAAACCGCCGATGAGCAGCACGAGACGACGCGGCTTCTGAAACGAAGCGACCCAAAACCAAGCGGCGCACCCCCACGCGACTCGCTCGAAGTCTAACGATCTTCGGCGAAAGCGCCTGCGTCATTTTTGCGCGACACGCCTGACCGTGCCGCCCACCCTTACGTGAGATCGCGCCGCGGACGACCCAATGGCCCCATGCACGGCTCTGGGACCCACCCTCCCCAACGAATCGCTCGAAGGTGCGGTTGTTTTCGCCTCCTGCAGCGTCGTCGACCCGTCCATCGGCCCGTTCGCGCGCACGTGGAAGGGATGACACATCGAACACGGCGACGGCACCTTTGCGCTTCCGGTCGCACTCGCCCCTGCATGGCATTCGCGACAGACTGCGATGCCCGGGATCAGGACGTCCCCCGATCGCTCGCTGAACGGGGTCGCGCCGGTCCGCGCGATCAGGCCATAGGGCACCGCGTCTTCGCGCGACCAATCGGGTCGACTGAGCGCCGTCCCTGCTTCAGGGTCGAAGACCCCCGCAGCTGGGTGACATTGCACGCAGGTAAAGGGCGCGTGGGAGCCGTGGCTGAAGGCCGAGCCCGGAACCCAGCGATCCTGGATCTGAACCGCCGCGACCGCCATCCCTCCATCGCGAGCCCCTCCCGGCTCGAGCGAGTGGCACAGGTCGCAGGTCCCAGGCTGCTCATAAAAGCGGCGCTCGGCCGCGGCGACCTTCTGCTCGACCCAACGGCGTGAGAGCTCCGCTTCCTCCGCCGTCAGGCGGCTTCCAGGTCGCCGCCTACGGAGTCGTCGCGGCGCCGCTTCGTCCCGGACCGCCCCTTCGAGCACCCGAGTCGAATAGAAGCCCCGTAGGCGTTCGCGGATCACGACGGGGTCGCCGTGGGGAACGAAATCCACGGGGGCCTTCGCGTCGAAATCGAGCCGGTGGCAATCCTGACAATGCTTCTCGAAGTCGATCGGCTGCATGTAGAAGCCGCCCGCGTCGGGCTGATGGCACTCCCCGCATGTCAGGTACTGCTTTCGATCACCGCGGCCCGTCACGCCCTGGCCCACGTGGCGAAGATGATTGAAGTCGATCCCAGAGACCTCGACCAGCCCGGGGGCGTAGTCGACGGAGATCGCCTCTTCGGCGGGATCGGTGACCAGCGACAGCTGGAGAAGCGGATGATCGTCACCGAAGTCGCTCGCGTCTCGCAGCGAGGTCGCGGGCACGCGCTTGGCGAGATCGGCGTGACAGTCGGAGCAGAAACCGGATCCCTGGCCTGCCAGGTCGACGTCACGGCCCCGATGCTCGAGATGGCAGGTCGCACAAGCAGCCTCGTCCAACTCCGCCAGCCGCATCGTCGCAGGCGAGTGTCGGCCGATGTCGTGATGGCACGACAGGCAATCCTCGTTCTGCACAGGCTGAAAGAAACCGGAGTGGCATTGCTGGCAGTCACTCTCGACATAGGCGTGCCCGCGGCTGACTTCCCCCGTGCTCCAGGGCGATTGCGCGGGAGACCAGATCAGGGGAAGGACTAGGAACGCCACCACGACGAGGCCGACCCCGAGCCAGGACAAGGGCCGACGCGCCAACGGCCCCGACTCGAGACCGAGACGCGTTCGCTCGTCGAGTGCTGAACGCTCGCCCTCGGCGCGCTCGACCTCCTCGTACTCGAGTGCGACGTCGAATCCCGATTCGGGTTCGACCTCGAGCACCCGCAGCGCCCAGGCGCCGATCCGGAGACCATCCCCCGGGCCGAGCCGCTCCCCATTGGTCACCAGCCCGTTGACTTCGACCTCATGACCGGAAGCCGCTTCGACGTAGAGACGGCCCTCCGCCAGCCGTAGGGTCGCCTGGTGGAGCGCAATCGTGAGACCCTTCAGCGAGAGATCGTTATCCGGTCCCCGACCGATGAAGAGGGACTCGACTTCGACTTCACGATCGATTCGAACCTTTTTGCCCGTCGGCCGCAGCCGAATTTCGGTGATTCGTACGCGCATCAGTGGTACCAGAACACGACGAAGACATGGACGATGACCGCCGCAGTCGTCGCGAAAGCAAAGGGCACGTGGACCAGGAGCCATAGATCGATCAGCCCCTTGAACCGAACGTCGCGGCGGATCTGCTTCAAGAGAAGCTCCTTGCGCGCGAGCAGCTCGACCAACTTCCGCTCCTGCCCCTTCGCGTCGGCGTCGAGTTCGACTTCCGACATCCTCAAGCTCTTCAGAGCGCGAGTCGTCCCGCAGTTCGGATCCAGACCGGAGAGCTGTGACCGGAAGGAGCCTCCGATCCAGGTCTCGTCGATGGACGTGACGACGGATCGGGCGTAGTAGTCCGGCAGACCTTCCGCGGCGATCCGACACTCCGCGTCGATCTCGGCGATCCGCTCTAGCATTGCTTCGAGGGTGATGTTATTTCGATTGCGCGTCATCGACGTCGGCACGATCGCATAGCAAGCGACTCCGAGAATGCCGCTGAGGCAGACCACGCACATCAGCAGATACGCCAGAGTATGGACGTTCCAACCAAACTCGAAGGCCGCGTGAAGGGGGACCAGAAAGATCAATGCCGTCCCGAGGTAGACGTGCGCGGAGACCCAGCCTTTGAGCGGCGCGCCCGTGCTCATATAGCTGCGCTTTCGTACACCGAGCCACATCAGCCAGAAGATCGTGGCCGCCGCGACCGTCCCCAGCGCATAGCCCGTCCAGGAACTCCCGCTGCGCCCCCCTACCGGCTCCTCGAGGACATAGGCCACCAGCGAGAGCCCCAGGCCCCCGATCGCGACCTTGAGGTAGCGATACCCTTTGTACTCCAGAAAAGTGCGCGGGCCGACCAACCGATTAGCCCTGCCGCTCGTAGATCTCATCGACGTACTCGGCGGGATCGATACGGACGATGGCACCCGTCGGACACGACGCCACGCAGGCGGCGCGAGGCGCGCCGCTCCGCTTCGCCGGAAGTTCCCGGCAGAGGTCGCATTTAACCGCCTTCTTGATTGCGGCGGCGCCCCCCTCCGCCACTGGAGACCCGGCTTCCGACTCCCGCACAGCTCGCCAAGGAAAGAGGAGTCGGGTCAGAAGGCCGGGGCCCGGATTGTCATCGACCTTCGCCATTTTGATGACGTCGTAGGGGCAGTAGGCCTCGCAGTTCCCACAGCCGATGCAGGTCTCGTCGTCGATCCAGACTTCGCCGTTCGGGTCGCGGTGGAGCGCGTCGGGAGGACAATCGGTCATGCATTTCGGATTCTCGCAGTGTTGACAGGCCGTTGGCAGGTGCAGCGCACTGCCGGCACTCGTCAGGTAGGTCGCACCCGCCTCACGGTTCAACCGCGAGACGCCCCCGTGCGTCTCGGCGCAGGCCTTCTCGCAATTATCACAACGAACGCAAAGGGTCTCGTCGATCATCAAGAGGTCGGTCGCTTCCTTCCCCCCCTTGTTGATGAGGAACATCATCGTGCCGCGACCGTATTGATGGCGCGCATCCGCGACGATGAACTCCTGCTCCTTCCGCTCGAGGTAGTCTCGAAGCTCGCGCGACTCTTCCACGAACTGATGGACGAGCGCCACGGGAAACCGAACGGTCTCACAATCGACTCCGGCACGAACCGTCGCCGCACGGGTCCGTCCCGCTTTCAACACGGCGACTTCCCCGAGAGTCGATCCCGCGCGAAGCGAGTTGATCTGTTCGTCGACCCCCTCGTGCCTCTTGTAGATGTTCGCGGTACCGCGTCGGATGAGGTGGAGTCCGTCCGGCTCGTCGCCCTCGGAAAAGATGATGCTGCCGGCCCGGTGCATCAGCGTCTCCGAGTGATACGCGAGACGTTTCCGCGCGTTTCCATCGAGAGAGGGAAAGAGCAAAGCGAGCGCCGAGTTCACGTACGCGCCATCGATCACCCGCTTCACGTCTTCGACGGAACGAGTGAGCTTGGTCATCGAATTCCTGGGCGTCTCGATCAGCACACAACGAGTCGTCGTCGTCACGGTCTCGCTACGACGTCGACCCGAAATCAATCCGTCTTCTCCGAAGAACTGGCCGCTGGAGCGCTCCGCGCGATGCCTCATCCGACTATTCTCGGGCGCCATCGGGTCGGCCTGAGCGAGATAGACGAGTTCCACCTCTCCTTCGAGAATCGAGAAGAACGTATTATCGAAATCGGCGCGTCGATAGATGACGGTCCCGGGCGACTCGATGCGGATCGTCGACTCGAAGACGAGCTGTCTCAGCTGAACGGAGGTGAGCGGCGCAAGCGTCGGAATCGTGTCCTGAATCTTCCGAAGGTTCTCGCTCACGCTGCCCCCGACCTCGCGGAACTTCTGCGCCAGGACCGGCTCGTCAGCCGGCTTCACGGTCTGACCGAGCAGGTGTTCGACGACCTCGAAGCCTTGATTCATACAGTTCTTGATCAGCGGGTAGCCCACGAGCGCGCCCACCATGTAGACGCCCGGGACATTTGATTCGTATCGGTCGGAGACGTCGGGGATCGACTCCTTCTCCTCACTGGGAAAGGCAATGCCCGTCGCCTCCAGGAAGGCGCGGGGAGGGATCGCGCCGAGCCGCCCGATCACCAGCTCACACGCGATCTTGACGTCCTCGCCCTCTTTCGTTCGAAACACCGCGCCATCGCGATCGAAATGGTCCGCGCTGGCATTGGTCAGAAGTTGAATCTCACCCGTCTTGATCTTCGCCTCGATCGCCGCCTTGTTCATCGGCTTGGCCCGGTCGATCTCGTCGCGCCGGTTCACGATCGTGACCTCGTTCCCGTTCTCGGCGAGCGCGAGCGCGTTCTCGATTCCCGCGTCACCGACGCCGACGACCACCACGCGCTTGTCTTCGTGCGCCGCGGGATCATCGAGCTGGTAGGTGACCCAGGGCTGGTCATCCCCCGGCACACCGAATTTGCGCAAATCGCCCTGGACCCCGATCGCGAGCACGACATGCGTCGCCTCGACGGTCTCTGCGCCGCTCGGCCCGCGCGTCTCGATCCGGAACGCCCCCTTTTCCCCCGAGATCGAGAGGATCTCGGTCTGCTCGACCAGGTTCGCCCCCGCTTCTCCCACCGCCGAGGTCCACCACTCGAGCACCTGTTCGCGCGTGGCTTCCTCGAAGACCATCTTCAAGTCGGCCTGGAGCGGAAGCTGGGGCGGCTCGGCCATCACCAGCTTGCCCTTCTGGTACTTCACGATCGTGTCCGCCAGCGACGATCGCTCAAAGAGAGTGTGCGCAACGCCCCGCTCGGCCGCCCGGACCGACGCAGCGATTCCTGCCGGGCCAGCACCGATGATCGCGAGCTTCAGGCTCTCGAGGGCGGGCGGCGGCTCTTC
>Ga0315316_10001776_pt1 | contig 15343 bp, 18 predicted proteins | sample M160m3416metaG_FD_203702 | JGI IMG/M metagenome (GOLD analysis project Ga0315316, IMG submission 203702) | Ammonia-oxidizing marine archaeal communities from Monterey Bay, California, United States - M1 60m 3416 | ecosystem: Environmental > Aquatic > Marine > Intertidal zone | place: USA...
TAACAACCATTGCTATATTCAGCTTTGTTGCTGCTGCAGTTTGGATGAAGTTGGGTAATTAATAAGGACTATTAAAAATGGCTAAAGTATTTGGTGGATTTACACCTGAACAAATGGGTAAGATAGTACCAGAGATGGCAGGTATGCAAGCAGATGAGCAAGCTAAGTTTTTAGCCGCTACACCTTCTGCCGCTAGTCGTGTAGGTATGATGGCAGAACAAGCATCAAAGCGCATTAATATGGCTCAGGGTGGTTATGTGATAGGAGGGCTAGTCAATAAAGCTGGTAGTGGTTTAACAGGTGTAATGCCTGAACTAGAGCAAGGTAACATAGAACCTAGAGGTCCTATATTTCAACCAGGGCTACCTACCCCACCTGTAGAGCCTAGACCTGGAGATCCATTACCTCCAAAACTAATTAAAGAATCTACACCACCTTCTCAAGTAAATGATTTTAAAACAGCATTAGATTCAGCCCAAGATGCCTACGCTAAAGCCCAACAAGATGCTCAAGCGGCTATGGCAGCTTCACAGAAAGACCCTAGCAACAAAGCTCTTGCAGATGCTGCACAAAAGGCTCAGACTAATATAAACGCAGCACAATCTAATTTAGCTTCGACCTATTCACAGTATAAAGTTACACAATTACCAACTGCGGCAGAATCTACTTCTGCAATGCTAAAAGACCCTTCTTCTCAAGTAACTAGCGCTGATGTAGCAACTGTCTCTGATGAAGATAAGACTGCAGGTATGATAGACCCTACTACAGGAACAATTACAACTACTGCTCCTCAAGCAGAACAAACAGTAGCAGAAACAGCTACACCTGTTGATGCACCTGAGCAGAAAGATGCGGTAACATATGACGCTGTAGAAGCTACTGCGGATGTAGCTACTGTATTAGACAGGTTAGAAGCGGCTACAGGTAAGCCCAGCGCTGAAGCACTTGTAGATGCACAGTCTATGAACCCTCAAGAGTTAGCTCAATTAGGTTTAAGTGTAGCTCAAATTAATGAAGCACAGAAAGTTGCAGACGTAGAAGCACGTAAGTTAGAAGAGGGTGAACTTATATCAGGCTCTGCTGTTGATATGGATCGTGTTAGAGTTGAAACAAACTTTGAAGCGGCTACAGGCGCACCATCAACAGATGCTACAGTGCAAGGTCAACTTACAGGCTTGATGGCAGACTTTGAAGGTAAGTCTCCTCCTGCTTGGGCGGCAGGTGCAATGCGTAATGCGGCATCTAAAATGGCTTCTCGTGGCTTATCTGCATCTTCAATGGCAGGTCAAGCTATGATACAAGCGGCTATGGAAAGTGCTTTACCTATAGCTGTACAGGATGCTCAAACATCGGCTAAGTTTGAGCTTACTAATTTAAGTAATCGTCAACAGTCTGCTATGTTTGCAGCAGAGAAGAGGGCAGATTTTCTTGGATTAGAATTTAATCAAGAGTTTCAATCTAGAGTAGCTAACTCTGCCAAGATATCTGAAATTGCTAATATTAACTTTACTGCTGAACAACAGGTAGCATTAGAGAATGCACGAATGGCTCAGACTGTAGATCTAACAAACCTCAACAGTACAAACGCTAAGATCATGGCAGATGCAGCTGCTATGTCTCAGTTAGATTTAACTAACTTAAATAATCGCCAACAAGCCGCAGTACAAAATGCTAAGTCTTTCTTAAATATGGATATGGCTAGTTTAGAGAATACACAACAGACGGCTATAATGAAGAGCCAACAACTTACAAATGCATTACTAACAGATCAAGCAGCAATGAATGCTTCTAAACAGTTTAATGCTTCCAGTGAGAACCAGACAAACCAGTTCTTTGCAAATCTAAGTGCTAACATAGCTATGTATAATAGTGAGCAAGCTAATGCTATGAATAAGTTTAACGCAGGTGAGGCTAATACTATTGATCAATATAATGCTACACAACGTACAGCCCGTGAACAATTTAATGCTACTAATGCTTTAGTTGTAGCTCAAGCAAATGCGGCTTGGTCACAGTCTATAACAACAGCAGAGACTGCAGCACAAAACCAAGCTAACAGAGATGCGGCTATGACTGCTAACCAATTTACTGCAACTGCTTATAATAATATAATACAAGAAGAGCGTGATGTTATTAGCTATGCTTACAAAGTAGCAGAGAATGAAGCAGAAAGAGCCTTACGTATTCAACTACAAGGTATGCAAAACGAAGTGTCTTTAGCACAGATACAAGCTAATATAGATATAGGTAAGGGACAAGGCTTAGGCTCTTTCTTAGGAGCAATAGGGCCTGGTTTAATTAATTGGGCTTCTGGTGGTAAAGCAGGGTTATAATAAAGGTAATAGCAATGGCAAGTTTAATAGACTATTCTCAGGATTTCAGCACTAAAAAGATGATGCAGGATATTGAGGAAAAAATAAAAGCATACATAAACAAAGAAGAAAAGCCTTCTGAGCCTAGAGGTATGTTAGAGAGAGCGCCATCTCCAGATAAACTAGATGGTGATTCCATTGTTGTTAGCAGTCTTGAGAACATGATAAAACAAGCATCTGAAAATAAAGCAACTAGGTTTAGAGGTATGAACTTTACAGCAGAAAGACCTAAATCTTCGCCAGAAGAAATTAATAGGTTCTTATCTTCTATAAAAGGGTATCCTATGAACTTCTCTGGTTCTATAATAAAAGAGAGAGATATTCTAGAATCCGACATAATGAAAGATGTACGTGCTGATGCAGCAGAAAAGCTTGTAGAAGAAAAAGCGCCTGTTGTAGATATAGCTAAAGCTATTGAGCAAGATCAAGATAGACAACAAGATATTTCTACACTAAAGGGTAATAAAGTAGGTCTTATGGCTAAACCTGCTAGTGTTGCAAAAGATCCTACACAACAGCTTCTAGATCGTATTGCTTTAGGTGAGGGTGCTGATCCTAAGAAATTAAGCAGACAAGCAAAGCATGGCATAGGAACTACTGAGTATGATATGGTTTATAATTATGGAGATACATTAAAGCCTAATAAACCTATAACAGAGATGAAGTTGTCTGAATTAGCAGACTACCAAAGAAAGTTAATAAATGCCACTAAAGGAACATTGCCAGGAACTAAAAATGGTACAAGTGCTGTAGGTAAATATCAAGTAGTATATACCTCTTTGTTCGGTAAAAACGGTACTCCACAAGCCCCAGGAAAAAACTCTTGGGCAGATAAATTAAATTTAAAAGCTGATACTATTTATTCTCCTGCGGTACAGGAATCTATAGGTAGATTAGCTTTAAAAGAAACTGGATATGATAATTGGATGGCAGGTAAAAAATCAGAGAAAGCTATGCTACAGAGAATAGCAGACATATGGGCTTCTGTAGAAGGAAGTACTGCTAAGCAAGGTACGCATACGTCTTTAAAAGATTTAGAACCTTTCTTATTACAGGTTAGACCATAGGACTAAATAATGTTTGGATTACCACTAGAATTAATCACAATGCTTTTCTCTACTGTCTTAGGTGGAGTTATGTCCATCTGGGGTCAAAGCAATAAAGCTAAAGCAGAACAACAGAAAGCCCTTGTAGGCGCAGTCAGTGATGCAAGAGAGCATGGCAGTAAAGATAAACACTTTGCTTGGACACGTAGGATCATAGCTTTATCTGCAGTAGGCTCTATTATCGTATTGCCAAAGCTAGTAGCAGTATGGTATCCTGACGTAAGCGTAATCGTTGGTTATACAGAAGTACAGGGTGGCTTTATTAACTGGCTCTTAGGCGCACCAGATGCAATACATTGGAAAGCAGCTCGTGGTTTTGTTATAACCCCACTAGACACACACATAGTTTCAGCAATAGTCGGCCTCTACTTTGGCGCTGGCTTCACTAAATAGGATAAACACAATGGCAATACCTACACTATTTGAAGGACCTGTTCCTGGACAGTCTTTAACGGATGAACCTAAGAATGCACCGTGGGAAAACCCTGCCATGTATGCAGACCCTTTAGATGCACTAGAGTTCTATATGAAAAAACTAGGTGATGTTGAAGCACAAGAAGAATTAATAGACACTTTAGATATAGGTGTACCAATTAGTATTGTTGCTGACTCCATGTTGTCTACGGGTGTTATGAATGGTATACATTCTGTAGATACTAAACTAATACTAAAACCTTATATAGCCTTACAAGTAAAAGCTATCGCTGATGTGGTAGGTGTAGACTATAAAGAAACAATGCTAGACTATAAAGACAGAGATGAAGCAGCACAAGAGAAGAGAATGCGTACTCTAGCGGCTAAGTTAAAAGTTCAAGTAGGTTTAGGTAAAAAAGAAGACGCAGAAGATCCTGGTGTAATACTACAAGAACAAGTTGTAGAAGAGCTAAGTACAGATGCAGAAGTAGGTACAACAGAAGACTCATTCAGTGATGTGTTAGAAAGCGCACCTACTGAAGGTCTTATGTCAAGAGAGGTTTAATTATGGGTTTATTTAGTGGTGCATTTGGTTCGGGTTTAGCTCAGGGTTTAGGGACTTCTCTAGCTGAGGGTATAAAGCAACGTACAGAACAGCAAAATAAGTATGTTGATAATATGATGACTACAGCAAGATCTAATGCTAGTAAATACAAGACAGCAGCCGCAGAAGTAGACAATTCCATTCTACAAATGAATAACTTAAAAAGAGACTTTGATATATCAGAAGCTGAATATATAGCATTAGCTCAGGCTTATCCTAATTTAGATGATATCTATAAAGAGATATACGTAACTAAAGATGCTTTTAATACTTTAGGTATGGGTAATAAAATAAATAAAGACACTATATTGAAGTCTTTAAAGCTACCAGAAAACGGTATCGAATTACCAGAAGGTATGTCTTCTATAGATGCACTACGCACTATACATTTAAATATAGCTAACAACTTAAATAAAGATCCTAACAATAAAACTGAAGCACACTCTAACGGCGCTGTTAGCAATGCTTTTGCTAATCTGTTTGTAATGAACCCGAAGTCTTCTGCAGCAGATATAGTAAAGAATATGCAAATCGCTGGTGTACCTGTAGATGATCTTTTAGGCTTTCAAGGCGATAGAGGTACTGTATATGATGAGCTTAACGTAAATCCTTTTGCTTTACCTGAAACAGACTACACAGCAGATGATATGCAAATTACAAGTGATAGATATACTAGGCTGATGAAAGCCAAGTATTTACCACGAGATGATATGGATTTAAGTAATCCTAATGCTTTTAATCTCCTTTTAACAAATACAGGATCTAAAGATACTGCTGAAGCTATGGCTAAGTTGCAGGAAATAGGTTTAAACTTTGCTAAACTAGAAAAGCAATTAATTGTTCAGAGTCCTTTATTTAATTCTAATACTAACCGAACACCTATGTTAATGGAAACATTAAAATTTATCAATACTCCAGAAGAAATGGAAGCTTTTAATAATGGGGTTAAAAACAATACATTAGCTAAAGTACTTATTGATTCGTTTACGGAGACTCAAGGACTATCAGATAAATATGCAGCTAAAATATTTGACCCTGATTATGTAGGGAGATTAGATTCAAAAGGAGAAGAATCAACCATAATGCGTCCTCCTAAGCCTCTTTCAGAGGATTTAAATCAACCAAGACTTAGTGAATTAGGTATAACTGAAGATAGTTCTACTATAAGCACAGGCAATACTGTTGTTGATGATATATTAAGTAATACGGGTAAGGATGAAACCAAGGGTTTGTTTATGAGAGATGAGCCTTTAGAAGTAGATTTAACTCCTAGTTTTTCTGAAAGTAGTCTAGTTAAAGGTGAAGATGAGACAGCTGCTGAGTTTCAAGATAGAATAAGTTCGGATACTGATAATGATGTTGTAAACGAGTTCTTTTCTGATGAAGATGAAGTAAGTACTGATAATGAATTATCTCTATGGGAAAAGATCAAAAGTGTTTTATCTAAGAGAGACGCAAATCAAATTGAAGAAAATATAAAAAGAAGAGTAGATATAAAGGGTGAAGCCGCTACACTAAGCCCAGCCTATAAAACAGCTATTGAACGTATACTAGATTCAGATATGAGTGTTGCGGAAAAAGCTGCAGCCATAAGTAAAATAGCTAGGGAAGTCTTAGGTACTCCAGGAATTAAAGTCAGCGACTCTTATAAAGAGCTTAAAGGTATATAAGTATGTCTAATCTAAACATGTACTACACACCAGAGTTTATGAAAGATAAAAAACTTTCAGACTTACGTAAGAACCCAGAATTTATAACAGACGCTGTATCCTTCCTCAAGAGTAAGCGTAAGGGTTACACAGACAAAGATCTAGAAGGATATACAGGCGATGATGTTGTAGAAGATATACTAGAACATTTTAGATATCAATCTACTAATGAGATTAGTATGAGTTATGATTATAACTACATAGCTGATGACACTGTAGATGAAAAAGAAAAACAAGCCTACGGACGTTTACTGTTTGCGTTTGATAATGCAAAAGGTGAAGGTTTATTAGATAATGGTGGAGCTAAGATATTAGATTATGCAGGTTCTATAGCTACAGCACCTACTACATATGCAAGTATTGCTGCAGGATTATTTACTGGTGGCTCTGGGGGTATAGCTGTGCAGGGTGGAAAGCAAGCCTCTCTAACAGGTTTACGTACTCTAGCTAATAAGTATTTAGGTAGAGCCGCTTTAGTAGGCGCTATTGATGGTACAATAGGTGCAGGGTCTTCCTTTGGTGTTGAAAAGATAAAACAAAAAGCTGGAGGAGAGATAGGTGAAGATTACGATATTAACTATGGTAATGTAGCACTATCAGGAGGTTTAAGTGCTTTAGTTGGTGGAGGTGGTTATCATATAGCTCAAAGATCACAACGAAATGGTGCTAAGCGTCTATCAGATCAACTTAGGATGGGTGAGAAAAATCAGATAAAAGAATTAGCTAAGGCAACAGCTAAAGCTAAAAAGGCTATTGCTTTGGCTAAAAAGTCTGGCGGTAAAAATGCTAAGCTAATGAAGTTTACTTCAGATAAGATCTTAAGAGCTATAGATCCTGCCCTTGTAGAAGAAGGTAAGCGTTTAAAGGTAGATATACTAAGTGGTGAATTACCAAAAGGATTAATAGCAGGATTAGACAGTAGTTTAATGCAACGTCTAAGTGCAGCATCTTATGAATTAGCTAGTACGCTAGGTGTTAAACCTGAACCAGGTCAACGTATTACAGAATATCTAGCCAGAGCTATTGATAGTGGTGAAGGTGAAGGTATATTCACAGATATAGCACGTAGATATGGTTTAACTAATCATCAATTATCTGCTGTGTATGCAGCTGAAGTATCTGAAGCGGCTCGTTTAATGCTTGCACAAAAGACCATCAAAAGCCGTGGTGGTGCAACTATAGATTCTAGTCAAGCTGAGAAGTTTAAAAACAAGATGGAGCTTCTGTTTGACAATGGAATGACAGGATTAACTAAAGATATAAAGCCTGAAGAGTTAGCTAAAATAGACACTGCTGCTGTTATTAAAGATAGTGTAACAAGTAGAACATTTAATAAGTTTAAAGACATTGAATCCGCTAGACGTGCCTTTATGACATCACAACCTGCAACAACAATGCGTAACAACATCTTTGGTGTGATTATGGGTAAGCTTGATATTGTAGACCAATTAAATCTTGCTGTAGTTAGAAAACTAAAAGGTAATAATAGCGTTCCTTTAGGTGTAAAGGGTACGTTAGAAAATTCTGCAGCTACCTTTAAGTATCTTACCAAAGATCACTACGTAGCGGATGCTGTACAGACTATGTTAATGCAAGAAGCACCAGAAAAACTCTCTAAAGTGTTTTATGAAGCAGCTCAAGCAGAATCTTCCGTAATTAGTAATTCTAAATGGGCTAGAGCAGGTAAAGCAGCTAACGTTCTAAATACTATGTCAGACCATGTGTTTAAGAAGGCTGTTATAGCAGGTACTATAGACCGTGAGTTACGTACATTAGGTAACGAAGCTTTAGGTAAAAACTTATATGATATGTTAGGTAAGGGTACTCTTTCACAACTTCCTGATGATATACTCGATAAAGCTTTAGATGAGTCTTTAGCCTTTACTTTTCAACGTAGATTTGGTGGTAAGGGTGCTTCCGTAGAAAGTAAGTTTATGAAAGGCGCTGTAGACTTTGTAAACAAATCAGGTCTAACTGTAATTATGCCTTTCCCTAGATATATGGCAGCTCAAGCTAAGTTTATTAGTGACTATACAGGTTTAACTCTAGTAAGAAGACCTTTTACTACTACAGCAATCAAAGATGAAGAGATTGCTAAGGCAATGACAGGTGCTGTAACCTTTGCTGGTATCTATAAAGCGCAAGAAGCTAACGTACTTGCTAACCGTGAATGGTTTGAAGCAGAAGGACAGGATGGAACATCTTATAATGCTCAGGCAGCAATGGGACCAGGTGCAGCTCATAACTATGTAGTACATCAAATAGCTAGGGCTATGAATGGTTATAGATTTAAAGATACTAAAGAGATGTTTAAAGATGCTAATAGGATAGTACTAGGTACAGAGTTTAGACCTAACTCAGGGCTTGTTAATAAGGCTATTAGATCTTTTGAAACAGGAAACATTACACCTGTATTTGACTTAGCAGGTGATTATTTTAGTGCTTTTACTTATCCTGGTGCTGTACTAAAAGACTTCTATGGACAGTATGATCCTCGTTCTAGCTTTTTCCCTGAGACAAGAGATGCTACTGTAACTAGTACAGCTTCATTAATAGATTGGTCACCTTTTGATTTACAGCTATCAACATTCCAGAGAGCTACTAGACAATTACCTGATATACCTTTTTTCTCTTCGTTCTTTGATACCTCTAGCAGACTAACATTTCAAGAGCGCTACTCTAAAGATAATCTAAATTTAAAAGATACTAGATATGATATGGTTCGTTTTGATGTGTTTGGTGATGGGCCTCTACGTGTAGAAAACCCACTAACTAAACAGCTTACGGGTTTTGTTGGTATGCCTCCTAAAAATACACTTAAGAGAGAGTTAACTAGATTACAGTTAGACCCCTATAAATTATATAATCCTTATGAAGAAAAGAATATACCTCTTACTCTACTAACAGAACAGTTAATGCAGGGTAATCTAGCTATGTCTATGAAAGCTTTTATAGAGTCTCCTGCATATCAAAATGCAGCAGGAGGTAACGAAAGGCAAGCATTCTTATTAGAAGAGAAAGTAAAAGATGAGGTAGGATTATACAAAGATCAAGCTAGAGACATCTTTACAGAAATGGAAAGTGCTTTTGCTAGAGGAGATACAGAGTTTGCTAAAGATTTAACTGCTTATTATAGAGGTAAACTAAAAGCTATGTCTCCTAAAGAAATAAAGAAAGCAGACTTAGCGTGGTCAATACCATCAGAGATGTTAGGTTATGAAGGTAAATCCTTTCAAGAGATAAGAACATTGATAAACAAAGAAGAAGATCTTACTGATGAAGAGAAAAGCGTTAAAGAAGCTATGCTTATTCAAGCTTACCAACTCAACGCTAAACGATTAGTAAAACCCTAACTACTTTATACCGTGTTTCTTAGCACATTCCTTAGCCCACAGTGAAGCCTCTGTGAGACAATCTTTAGCTTTAACTAGCTCAGGACTGTCCCAGAGGCTTTTGCTTATGTGTACTTTTAGCTTATGTATCTCGTAAAGTAATATCTCTTCAAAGTGTTCTTGCTTAGAGTTAACATAATCTTTAGCTTCTTTTTCTAACTTCATAAGCCTTCTTTCATAAACACTTTAACCCACTCTGCACAGATACCGCTACGCACAATGTCTTCAATACCAAACTCAACAACAGGAACATTCAACATATGTTTCTTAGCTAAGTGTATGATCTTATAAAGACCAGACATTCTTGTTAGATCTGATTGTTGGATATCGCCGTTAAGCACAATAGTACTACCTTCACCTACCCTAGTCAACAGCATCTTAATCTCTGGTATCTCTATATTCTGTGCTTCATCTACAATGATGAACGCATTATCAAAGCTACGTCCACGCATCAACGCTAGTGTAGCAACCTCAATATTACCACTCTTTAAAGCTGTATCTACAGCACCCTTACCTAAATGCTTTATAAGCACATCTAGGACGGGCAACGCCCACGGCTGAGCCTTCTCTTCGAGTGTTCCTGGAAGAAACCCTATGTCTTTACCTACAGCTACGTGAGGGCGTGTTATAACGATCTTATCTATATCTTTAGTGATGTACAAATCTGCAGCACAAGTAGCTGTTACATAAGTTTTACCAGTACCAGCAGGACCTAGTATTAGGACTTGTTGGTTTCTTTTTATAGCGTCTATTAAGTCTTTCTGTTTATCTGTCCTTGGAAGTATACCTGATGTAGTCTTTACTGCTGCACCCTTGTATGTTGTCTTTCGTCTAGAGCGTGTGGGCTTCTGTAGTGGCTCAAGATTGTTGTTCATTCTCAGTCTTTCTTAAATAGGCTAGTGCGTTTTCTAAATCTTCTATAGTATCACCCAGAGTACCAATACCTAAGTTACAAGGTGAACATAGCCAACCTCTAAATATTTCTCTATCATGACAATGATCTAAGACAGGTTTTTCTTCTTCCTTACCACAACAATCACAAGATCCTGAATATTTAGGTGCAGATTTTCTTAGTGTAAATGCTATTTTTTCTGAGTGTCTTGAACACTGTCTGCATTTACTATCCCTAGAGTTTCTATCCCCTGTTGCTCTTCTATATAACCTATAATCCTCTATAGGTCTAAGTTCTTTACATTTCTTACATATCTTTGCGGTAGGATCTGGCTTTTTATTAGTACTCTTAAAAAAGTCTAACTGCATTACAAAGCGCCCTCAGCAAAAGTACCAAGAAATTTCTTTAGCTCTGCATAACCACCAATGTAGCTACCATCAGAAGCAAAAATCTGTGGTACTGTTGTATGATTTGCCTGTCTTATGAGTGTTAGTACCCACTGAGAGCTACCTGATTCTACGTTATATTCTGTGTAGGCTATGTTAGACTCTCTTAGCATCATCTTAGCCATGTCACAGAAGCTACAGTTATCTCTTGTTATGATAGTATACATGTTTATCCCTTAGTATAAGATTTCAAATCCAATTACAGTTCCAGTTCTTACCTCACCGTATATCTTTTCAAATGCAGGTGCAATAAATAGTGACCCTGTTTCACTTAAAGTTAAGCCTAATCTTGCGTATGGTAATGCCCCTGCTTGGCCTTCATAGCCTGACACAACACCATACTCAAAGAAGCCTAACTCATTAGAGAGTTTAGCTCCTATATAAGGGCTTATATTTCTTTCACTATTGTAGTATGCACCAGCAATGAATTGACCTTCCTCAAACCTTATGTGTGGATGATACGAGTTATAATCACCTGTAGTATCCATGTGTATTGTAAGAGCTAGTCCTAATAAAATATTCATTGCTGATGCCTTTGTTTATGTTAAGTCTACAATTTCACAAGCGTCTCCAGAGCAAGCTAGTGTCTGGCTACCTGATGTATTGTCTTCACTCTCGTACTCAGAGAGCAATGACCAATCAATATTGGATGGCATAATACCTAACATCTTATGGTAAGCTGATTCATCACACTCTTGGTATGGTGCTTGTTGATACGTATGCTCATTAAACGGTAGGAATGATACACCAGACATTTCATCGAAGTGTTTGTACACGAATGCACCGACCTCGAACCATTCATCATTCTTTACGTTGATTGTAACGCTGGGCTTATGCTCACACCAGTGACGCTGATAGGCTAACCACATCTCTAGCTGTTCTATGGCAGTCATATCAGCAGTAACTGTTGCACCCTCTGGGGCTTTCATAGGAAAGCTAAACACTGTAGTAGCATCTGGCTTCATTACGTCTGGCTCATTAGGTATACCCTGATCAATCATGAACTTTGTCAACGGGTCTTTGTTGTCTCCACGAACAGTCCTAATATAATAGGCTGAGTGACGAGCATGAATCCCACTGCTAGAGTCAACCAATTGGCTGACAGTACCGCTTGGTTTAACACAGCAGATAGCAGCACTGACAGGGATATCAAGGCGTTCAGCCCAAGTAGCGTTAGTAGTAACGGCGATTTGTTTAAGGTGGTCAAGAGTTTTCTCCAATCCTTTGTTTTTGAGGGTCATCAATGGGTTGTCCATAATGCCTGTTAATGACACACCAAGTAGTCTTTCTTCTTCGGTATTCTTAGTCCAGATCTTACGTAAGTAGGGAAACTTAGTGAAGCTAGACTGAATAGTACCAAGTATAGTTGCAAGCCTTACCTTCTCAGATAAGGTGTCCAGTGTGTCTGTTGCACGTACAACTACCTCCGTTAAATTACAGAACTGGTTCGGGCGTAGGATTATCTCACTGCAAGGATTCGTCCCGAACTCATAGTCAGAAACACGCCTTCCATTCTTAGCCGCTTGTACCTTAGATGCTTGTCTATTGAAGATACCTCGTTCACCTGAGCCAGACTCAACTAACGCCATCCACTCACGCATAAACGATAGACTGTCAGGCTTCTCAGTGTACGACACAGAGTTGTTAGCTAATGCACGTTGTGGATCATTCTCCCACCATGAGCCAGACTTAGCGTGACGCATTCTGTCGTCTGATAGATTTGATAATGAGATCATCGCTGAGCGTCTCACACCGCCTACCACAACTACTTCGCCTATCTTACACATGATGTCATGGCATTCTAGTGAGGATAGCTTACGGTTTTGTGCATCCTTGAATGTCTTAATTACAAAGTTAAACAGATCTACCAACGGAGCAGGTCCAGACGCTCTACCACCAAACGTTTTAAGTGGCGCACCTGCAGGTCTAACCTTAGAAACGTCCCACGTAGGGATCTCACCACTGTATAGTAATGCAATCATTTGACGTAACGCTTTAGCCCAACCTTCTTTGCTATCCTTTACAACAATGTTTGTTTCACTGTTCCAGAGAAACGGCACTTCAGGTAGCTTAGATATGGATTGACGTTCTACAGAGAAGCCTACACCAGTACCACACAGTAGGATAAACATAGCTTCATCAAATGCTTTAACATCATCAACAGCTAAGTAACTACAATTATACATACAGGTATTGTCTCTGTCTGCTGCCTTACCTGCAGTCATTAGAGAGCGCATACTGGGCATCACTTCTAAGCCTAAGATAGCTTGCTCCAGTTTAAACTTAGTTTCAGGATCAGCCAAGTTTCTTATTACATTAGCAGAGTATCTCACAATAGTATCTTCCCACGATTCACGTCCATCACCCTCATAATACTTAGCATAACGTGATTTGTGTATGAATGATTGGTAGTCTGTTGGTAAGTGATTGTTCATCTGTTGTCTCCTGATCCCTGTATCTTGTTTCGTTCCTTTCGTGATGAAAGCTTCTCAATGTTTATATTAGCTATCTCGTCTAGGTTATACCCTATATCATTAGCCAGGTTAGCCAGATACCAGAGTACATCTCCTAGTTCCTTCGCTACTTCATGCCTATTAAAATTATTATCTCGTACCTGTTTCTTAACCTTCTCAGCTATCTCTCCTGCTTCGCCACACAAGCCCAACGTTGGGTATAGAACCTTATGTGTTGCAGGATATATAGCGAAGCCCACCGCCTTAATTTGATACTCTCTTAAACTATTCATTTAACTCTCTCTCTTTTACTATTACATTGTTTACTTCAACATCGTCTACGTCATAGAACGTATCCAACACTAAATCTTTTACATCATCCGAGTGTGACTCCTCATGAGACGATAGGATGTTGTTATCTTTACTGACTGTAACCTGCATTGTTACGTCAAAATTCTTGTCACTCATTTATGCTTCTCCGCAAGAGCCTTGTTCATTCTAGATAAGTACCATGCTGCCTTCTTCATATCCTCTACACCATTACCCTTGTAGCGGTATCTGTGTTGATACTTAATCATGTTGCCATGACAATATGCGATGAAACCATCCAGGCCTACTACTTGTTGAATATAGTCTATGCACTCAATACCATCTTGATTGTAGTGCGCTGGTTTATTAACTGGATCAAACCCTTGGTTTTCTCTCTGTTTTTCTAGATTCCATTTAGCCATTATGCGCTCCCTTTTGTCTTAGTAAACTTAGTCAATGTTATTACGTTACTGTTATCATCTGTTTCGTACTCTGCAAAAGGTGATTCATCTAATTCAGCAAACAGTTTTTCACGCCACTTGATTACTTCGTCTACGAGTTCTTCTTTATCGTCTGAATACGAAAGAAAAGATGTCATTAGAGTGATGATATTAACCATACCTCGTTGTATGTTTAAGTCTAGATTTATTGTTTCATTCATAGCCACTCCTGTAGCTACGTCACCTTCCCATTCACCATTGGCTTCATACAAAGGCTTGATAACCAGAGCCATTTCATCGTCGTCTAACTGAAACACCATTAATCTTTCCTTTTTGTTTTAAGTACTATCTTATCTTTTTTAGATCTTGTACCCTTTTCTGTCAACCATTCTTGCGGTATTATTCGATGTGACCAAAGAAAATTATTCTTATCGCACCAATCACAGTATCTACTCTTAGCACCCTTGTATAACTTAGCATTAGCGTTACTAAATACAAACCTAATATCCAACTCTGGATGCTGTTTCTGTATAGCTAAATGCTTACGTTTATCATCATTATCGAGTATTCCTTTTGTCTCAATTATAATGCCGTTGTCTAACTCAAAGTCTGGTGTATAAGTTCTGTAGCGTAGGTCTTCCCACTCTATCTTCAGTAGCTCATACTTAACTTCTTTTTGGTGTTCACTTAAGAATGCAGCGGCCTGTTTCTCAAGACCACTGCGGTAACGCCGAGAGTTGTGATATCTCGCTGTTGTTCTTTTAGCCATCAGTAGCTTCTTTTTCTTCTTCTTCCTTAGAAGCTGTTTCAATCATAGTTGCTAACTGATTACAACGTGCTTCAAGTACCTTAAATACATATTCACATCGGTTCATCTCAGCTTTAGCAATCATGACTTCTTTATACATAGCTATCTGCTCTTCATTAAAGTCATCTGTATCATATTTTGTGTCGTTAATAGTTAGTTTAGGCATTAGTCTTCCTTTAAAGTTATATAATCTACCATAGGTGGATTCTTAGCCTTCGAATTAGGCGAAGGTAAAGTCTGTAGAGTAGGCCAACACTTATGTTTAAATGCACAGAAGCCACATGTAACTCCTAGCTTAGTGTTACCTGTCTTCTTGCGGTAAAACGTTTCTTCGATAGGCGCAAATTCACGCTCAAAAGGTTCATCATTGTTGATGTAATCTGTCAGGTCTTCAATAT